>Ga0307987_1000423_pt1 | contig 25408 bp, 16 predicted proteins | sample EllFjometagen181_FD_203157 | JGI IMG/M metagenome (GOLD analysis project Ga0307987, IMG submission 203157) | Marine microbial communities from Ellis Fjord, Antarctic Ocean - #181 | ecosystem: Environmental > Aquatic > Marine > Unclassified | place: Southern Ocean | collected 2014-10-08 | reverse complement strand
AATTTAAAAATTGCAAGAAATATTTTAATTTTATGTGAATTATCTCGCAATATGTCGCAGGTGTACGAAAAAAAGGCTAAAATAGCCTCTAAACCCTAATAATCTAACCAACTAGTTGAATTATAAAATTGAAATCTGAGCATTGAAATGATATAGTAATCACAATATTATAAATAGGTTGTCCTGTTCAACTCATAACCTGTGTGTTAATATGGTGCTATAATATGGAAAACACACTAAAAGTGCAAGGTTTTGGCATGTTTTGACCAAAAAGCTTGCAGATGAACTTTAATATAAAGTTCGTACAGTTTATTAGTTTGTAATGCGATATCACGCAACCTCTTGTTTTGCAGCATGTTACCTTTGGCTGGCTAAAGGCGAAAATGCTTTAAATCAAGATTTCACGAACCGGCTTGCCGAGATTGGAGCACGCGACAGTAGCGAAGCGTCCTATCTCACATTAAACAGGAAGCCCTAAATAGATGCGAATGTGTGGTATGCGAAAGTAGCATAAGGACTTGAAAATTATTAGTAATTATTTAATATTGCTTATCATGTCTCGCAGAACCAAAAAGGATTGGATTATTAATGAATAAGATTGTAGTGAAGGTGTTTTTGAGCAAGGCAATGGAGTATATTCGCCCAATAGGTATTGGATTGCTTATATTTGCTGCAGAATATTTTGGTAAAACAGGAGCAGAAAAGTTTGTTATAATAGGTCCTGGGATGGTAATTCTTATGTGTGGAACAATCTCTTTTGAGGGTTTTTTCTTGGCTAAAGTTGGTTCAGCCAAGCTTGGTTATGAAGGAAACAGTCCATACCAGAGACAGTCAGCTTTATATAGTCTTGCAATAGCTTTGACTGCTGTTTTTGCTCTTATTCTTAAGCTAGGGACAAACGCTTATATTACAGTAACTTCTACAATGTTGATATTTCTGATTTTATCAGGTTCAAATCACCTATATACAGCTTTGAAAGAGGGAAATCGTTCAAAGACAAACTTTATGCGACCTCTTCTTTCTGCAATTCTTGCCATATATCTTATACCGATGATAGTTAAACTTTTAAGATAATTGTTAATGGTTAGTTGTTAATGGTTAATGAAAACAGCATGAATTCGACAGTCGTTGGTCGTTAGTTCCCGCTTTGCGGGACTAGCAAAGCTATTTCCTTTATTGTTTATTCTTGATGTATAAAGCCACTCTCAAACGTTCGATTCGGAGCTATAAACAAAATTAATTCGCATGTTTTTTATGTAGGGGCTCCTGTTTAATTCATAACTAACGTATTAGTAACAATTAATACGTTAGTTTTCAGAATAAAGTGCAAGGGTTTTAGCACATTTAAGCAAAAAAGCTTGCAGATGAACTTTAATATGAAGTTCATGTGATTTATGAATCTTTAAATGCGATATCACGTATCTTATAGGCCGTTCGGTAAGCCATTACACTACTTTCCATTGCTGTCGCAGGCTCCAGTCTCACTTCCTTTGGTCGTGTGTCGACAGCAGCGAAGCGTCCTGTCTCACATTAAACAGTAAGCCTTATGTAGCATAACCTTATAGGTTATAGCGTTTTTCACTTGCAAGTTGGCAGCATGCGTTACCTTGTTGTCGTTTTTCATAAATCGTAACTCTTACGTGTTCTGCATAGCCTTTAGGCGAAGTATGGATCTCTTAATTCAAGGTTTATTAGACCTTAGACCTTTCTCTCTACAGATGTTTTGATATAATCATATTAAATACTTGTAAGACCATAGTGTTTATGGCATACTTCTAGGCATGAAAAATTTATTTAAAATCTTACTTTTGTTAGTCTTAGGAATTGAAGCGGATGCTGAAATTACTAATGTATTACAGGAGTCTTCTTTTGCTTCAAAAAAGGTTCAGACAATTGATAGTTGGGCAAGTGAAAGTGGCACTGTAACCAATGGAATTGTTGGTTTTTTTCCTGGTAATACTGCAACAAATTTTAATTTTAGTACCAATTCGGTTGCTTTAACTAATTTGTTTGAAGAGGTGAATGGTGATAGTAATTTAGTTGCAGAAGTGGTGTCAGAAAAGGTTATGGTTGAAAAGCCATCAAGTCCATACTATGATTTTAATCGCTACAAAATTATTTTGGAACGGAAGCCTTTTGGTGATTTTGATGCATTCGCTTTGGCTCCAGAGCCTGATAAAACTCCTGTTAAATTACCTAATTTTGCAAAGCACTATTCAATGTGCGCTATTACTGATTCCTATGGCGAGATAATGGTTGGTTTTATCGATAAAGCCAAAAAAGGTGATGTAAAATATTATTATTTAAGAGTTGGTGAGTCTCAGGATGGTATAACATTGGTGGAAGCTGATTACGCAAATGAATCTGCCAAACTAAGCAAGGATGGACAGGAGTTTTGGATTGATATGACGGGACCTAAGCTGTCAAATACATCCAGTTCGAGTTCTGCACAACCTTTAATAGCAAGAAACAGTTCTAGTCGTCAGGCTAACGAATCTTATTCTTCTCGTTTAAAGAAGCAGAGAAAAACTCGAATCAAGGTTGAAAGCCGCATAAAATATCCTAAAGAAAACATGACAAAAGAGGAAATTACAGAACATCTGAGAACATTGAATATGGAACTTATTCGAGCTCAGGGTTCAAAAGGTCCTCCTTTGCCCATTCAACTGACTCCAGAAGACGATGCACAACTTGTGTCTGAAGGAGTTTTGCCATCAGATGAAGCACCCGCAGAAGAAGTCACGCAGTAAATAATACTGAGTACCTAAACAATTTTCATTGTTAGAATTTAATAGAAAACATTTATAATCTGGAGAAAAAGATGATAAGCAAGATTGCAAAAGCAATTTTTGGAACCAAGTTTGAGAGAGATGTAAAGGTCATCAGACCTTTGGTTGAAAAGATTAATATACTTGAAGAAGAGTATCAAGGATTGACAGAAGAACAGTTAAAGGCTAAGACAGAAGAATTTCGAGGTCGTTTAGCTAATGGAGAAACACTTGATGATATTTTGTGTGAGGCCTATGCTGTAGTTAAAAATGCATGTAGACGTTTGAGTGGGACATCCTCAGAGGTATGTGGTCATGAGTTGCAATGGAACATGGTGCCTTATGATGTGCAGTTAATTGGTGGAATTGTTCTGCATCGTGGAGACATTGCAGAAATGGCTACAGGTGAAGGTAAGACCCTTGTTGCAACAATGCCTCTTTATCTGAATGGTTTAACAGGTAAAGGCGTTCATCTTATTACTGTTAATGATTATCTTGCAAAACGTGACTCAGAGTGGATGGGATATTTGCTGAATTATCTTGATGTGTCTGTTGGTTGTATTCAGAACTCAATGACACCTGCTGAGAGACGAGATCATTACGGTAAAGATGTCACATATGGTACAAATAGTGAATTTGGTTTTGATTATCTTAGGGACTTTGGAATGTCCTATAGCGTTGAAAGTCAGGTGCAGAGAGGACATCAATTTGCAATCATTGATGAAGTTGATAGTATTCTGATTGATGAAGCAAGAACCCCTCTTATTATTTCCGGTCCAGCCCCTGTTTCAACACATCATTATGTTGAACTAAAACCAAGAGCTGAAGCACTAGTTGCTAAACAGAAAAGACTTTGTAACAATTTCATGTCTCAAGTTAAGGAAGAATATGAGGCTGGAGATATTGATTCAGCACAGCTCAAGCTTTATCAAGTGTTTCATGGAATGCCAAAGCATAAGCAGATGCTACATATGTTTGAAAATCCTGAGTTTAGAAAAGTACATGAGAACATTGAGAATTCAATGTTGAAAAAAGAGAATCATGAATTGGGTAGGGAACTTAGAGAACAGCTTTTTTTCACAATTGATGAGAGAAGTCATGAAGCCACGCTTACAGATATGGGTTGTGAAGCTTTGAATCCTACTGATCCCGAATCATATGTGCTGCCAGATCTTGTTGGTCAAATGTCAGAACTTGAAGGTAACGAGGAGCTGTCTGATGAGGAACGCATGGCAAAACAGCAGGAAATTCAAAAAGAGTTCACAGAGAAGAGTGAAAAGATTCAAAATGTTGACCAGTTGATTAGAGCTTATGCATTGTATGAAAAAGATGTTCAATACGTTGTTCAAAACAATCAGGTTATGATTGTTGATGAGTATACAGGAAGAATCTTACCAGGTAGACGTTGGGGAGAAGGTTTGCATCAGGCCGTTGAAGCTAAAGAGGGGGTTAAGATTGAACGCGAGACTCAAACTCTTGCAACAATTACAATTCAGAATTATTTTAGAATGTATGATAAGCTTGCTGGTATGACAGGTACAGCAGAAACAGAGGCTGGAGAATTTAATACGACTTATGGATTAGATGTTGTGGTTATTCCAACAAACCGTCCGGTAAGAAGAATTGACTCCAATGATAGAATTTTTAAGACACAACGTGAAAAATATAAAGCAATCATAGCTGAAATTATGGATTGCCATAAAATTGGGCAACCGGTATTGGTTGGTACAGCTTCAGTTGATGCTTCAGAATTGATTAGTAGAATGTTAAAACGTTCAAAAATTACACATAGTGTTTTGAATGCCAAAAATCATGAACGTGAAGCAGAAATTATCAGTATGGCAGGGCATAAGGGGGCGGTTACAATTGCCACGAATATGGCTGGTCGAGGAACTGACATCAAGTTGGATCCTTCTGTAATTACTGTTGACACTGAAATTCTTCATTCGCAGGCATCATTGGATGCCAAGTTGGATGGAGGCAATACGATTAGGCAGATGCTGGAAGAAAATCCGGGTGGTTTACATGTTATTGGTTCAGACCGTCATGAATCACGTAGAATTGATAGGCAGTTGAGAGGTCGTTGTGCTAGACAGGGTGACCCAGGTTCATCTCGTTTTTATGTATCTCTTGAAGATGATTTGATGAGACTATTTGGTTCTGATCGTATTGCATCAATTATGAGTCGCCTTGGTTTGGAAGAGGGTGAGCAGCTTGAGCATAAATGGTTGAACCGTTCCATAGAGACTGCTCAGAAAAAAGTTGAACAGCAGAACTTTTCAATCAGAAAGCGTACTCTAGAGTATGATGATGTTATGAACATGCAGAGAGAAATTATCTATGGTTTCAGATCTGAAATTGTTCGGAGCGAAGATGTTCGAGAAAACTTATATGATATATTTGATGATGTAGTTGTTGATACAGTTCAATCACATCTTTCTCAGGGTGAAGCTGGAATTACTGATCTGCTTGAATGGTTGCATATGAACTTTCCCGTTGCCATTATAGAAGAAGAAATTCAGGAAAGAATCAAAGATATTGATAGTGTAATCAAATTTGTTTTTGAAAAAGTTGAAAAAGCTTATGAAATTAAATTATATTCAGAGAATCCAGATCAGATTAATGATATGGAACGTCATGTGATTCTACATACAATTGATGAACAGTGGCAGGAATATCTTAGAGCTATGGATTATTTGCGTCAAGGAGTAGGCTTGAGAGCATATGGAAACAAAGACCCATTGGTTGAATACAAACATGAAGCTTACAGTATGTTTGAACAATTGCTAAGTGATATTAAGAGGCAAATTGCAACCGCAGTTTTCAGAACAACAACTTCCGTTAATGCTTTAGAACAATTTTTACAATCGATGCAGGCTAATATGAAGACTAATGATGTTTCAGAAGTAGATTATAGTGTTGCAGGAAGTATTGCATCTGCTCATGGCAACCCTCAACAACTTTTAGATGGAATGCCTCCGGAAATGCTGCAACAGGTTATGTCCGGAATGTCTGATGGAGGAGGTGCTCCACAAGGTGCTCGTCCGCAGGCTGCTAAACCTGTGAAACGCGATATGCCGAAGATTGGACGAAATGATCCATGTTTTTGTGGAAGTGGAAAGAAATTTAAAAATTGCTGCGGAAAGATATCTTAAATTAAGAATTAATAATTTAGGAAAGATCCAATTATAATGGTTAATTGTTAGTGGTTAATGATTAATATAGGAAAGCCTTTAATCTTCGCTCTACGAGTTATTCTTAATACAGTTAGTCTTCGCCCGTTGGGCTACGGCCGGACACAGCCTGCGGTATTTATTTGATTCGACGACCATCAGCCTTCGGTACTACGGCTTGACAAAGACGGTCGACGCTACAGTACACTACAAGAAATTTGAACACTGAACTGTAACAGCGATGGGTCATCGCTGAAAAGGGTTGACAGCCCAATATAATATAGACTAGGGTAAACGACCAACGGGAGTGTCGCCCTAGGTTTATAAAATAAGCAAAGCTTATACCGGCTCACGGCAGTGTCTTGGCTAAAAACTAATAACTAAAAACTATTTCAGCAAACAATTTACTATTTACTAAGAAAAAAGGAAATGATAATGACACAAAGAGTACAGACAACAGGATTTGCTTCATGGAAAAATTTAGAAGCACATTATTCAAAGATGCAGAACACAAAAATTGCAGATCTTTTTAAGAGTGATGCTGAACGTGCTACAAAATTTTCAATGGAAACCGCTGGACTTTTTCTAGATTATTCAAAAAATATAATTACAGATGAAACACTTGATCTGTTTGTTAAATTTGCCGAAGAAGCAAATCTTAAACAGGCCATTGATGATATGTTTACTGGCAAAGTTATTAATGAGACAGAAGGTCGTTCTGTGTTACATATTGCTCTAAGAAATAGAGAAAATAGAGAAATTCTTGTGGGCGGCAAGGATGTTATGCCGGATGTTAATGAAGTTCTTGAAAATCTGGCAGATTTTTCAGATAGAGTTCGCTCTGGAGAGTGGAAAGGTTTTACAGGAAAGAAAATTGATACAGTAGTAAATATTGGTATTGGTGGTTCTGATCTTGGTCCAGTTATGGCATATGAAGCACTTAAACCATATTCTCAGAGAGATATCAAACTGAAGTTTGTTTCAAATATTGATGGAACACATATGGCAGAAGCCTTGTTAGATGCTGACCCTGAAACTACACTTTTCATTGTTGCATCAAAAACATTTACAACTCTTGAAACCATGACAAATGCAATGACTGCAAGATCATGGTTGATTGGAAAATTTGGCGATGAAAATGCTGTTGAAAAACATTTTGTTGCAGTGTCAACTAATGCTGAAGAAGTTAGTAAGTTTGGAATTGACACAGTAAATATGTTCGGGTTTTGGGGGTGGGTTGGTGGACGTTATTCTCTAACATCTGCAATCGGCTTGCCTGTTATGATTGCAATTGGTCCTAAAAACTTTAACAAGATGCTTGATGGATTCTTTGCTATGGATAGACATTTTGCAGATAGTGACCTAAAAGATAATATGCCTGCATTAATGGCGTTCATTGGCATGTGGTATAACAACTTCTATGGATCTGAATCTTATGCTGTATTGCCATATGATCAGTATATGTCAAGATTTTCTGCATATCTACAGCAGATGGATATGGAAAGTAATGGAAAAAGAACAGACAAACAGGGACGCATTGTTAATCTGCAGACTGGTCCAATAGTTTGGGGTGAGCCAGGAACAAATGGTCAGCATGCTTTCTATCAGTTAATTCATCAAGGAACAAAATTGATTCCATGCGATTTTATTGGATTTGCAAAATCACACAATCCAATTTCAGATCATCATGACAAGTTGATGGCAAACTTTTTTGCACAAACAGAAGCTCTTGCGTTTGGTAAGTCTTCAGCGGAAGTTGCAGCAGAAGGTACAGAAGAGAACCTGATTGCACATAAAACATTCCCTGGAAATCGTCCTACAAATACTATTATGGCAGAAAAATTGACTCCGGAAACACTTGGAGCTCTTATTGCTTTGTATGAACACAAAGTTTTTGTACAGGGAGTATTATTCAATATATTTTCATTTGATCAGTGGGGCGTTCAGCTTGGAAAAGTTCTTGCAATGAAAATTCTTGCAGAACTTGAAGACCCAAACAAGGAACTGGTTCATGACTCTTCAACAAACAACTTGATTGAGCGTTATTGCACAGAAAGATAGTTGTTAGTTGTCGGTGGTTAGTTGAAGAAAAGATATTTAGCCACTGATATTAACACTGATTCCAGCTCTGTAGGAGCGACATAGTGTAGCCACGGGTGTAAACCCGTGGAAATAAAAGAGAGAGCAAAGCTCGCACCTACCCACGGTAGTGTCTTTCGTTCATCATTGGATGTTCCGTGTTGGATATTGGATATTCTCTTGTTTCTTCAATTCGATGTTGGACGTTCATAAATCAGAAACGAGTTCTGTCACCCTTTCAGGGTTTATTAAGGCTGATATGTTACCACTGGTTTACACCAGTGGCTATACTCTGCCGCTCCTTTGGAGCTGTAATCTTGGATGCTTATCAAAGTCGTTGACAAGACTGTTATTTGTTTTAGTCCTTGGTCGAGAGTTATTTAGTCCTCCTCTTCAATTTCATCATTGGATGTTGGACGTTGAGAGTTTGGTGTTGGATATTTGTGAATTACTTTGGTTATAGAGTTACTTTTTTAATTGAAAATAAAGGATACAGGAAGAATGAACATAATTTATTATAATCCAGATGAGATGCGTGCCGATATGGTAAGCTGTTATGGTAATGACATCATAAAAACACCAAACTTTGATAGGCTTGCAAAAAATGGAACAGTATTTGAACAGTGTCACGTTCAACATACAGTATGTACTCCTTCAAGATGTAGTTTTCTTACAGGTTTGTATCCTCATACAAGTGGGCATAGATCCCTATGGAACCTACTTAAGCCTTATGAGTCAAATATATATCACTATCTTAAAGAGGCTGGATATGATGTAATTCATACAGGGAAGAATGATGGTCTTGCAGAGGACTCATATGACCAGTGCCTAACTGAGTATAGAACAAATACACATTTAAAACCAAATGATGAAGGCCTTCATACAAGATATTTTCCGGAAGGTGATTTAAGAGAACAATATTCTTTCTTATCAGGTCCATCACGGGAAGAGAACGCTGGAGATTATTATCATGTCCAATCAATAATTGATTATATCAAAGGTCGCAAATCTGACGATCCTCCTTTCTTTGCGTTCTTAGCTCTATCATATCCACATTGTAGATATGAGGCTCCAGAGCCGTGGTATAGCATGTATGACCCAGATGATTTACCAAACCTTAAACCAATGGATTTGCCAAATAAGCCAAGTTTCATGAAACTAATTCGTGAGTATAGACAACTTGAGAAGATTACTCCTTATGAAATGAAAAAGATTATGGCTGTTTATATGGGCATGATTTCATATTCTGATCATCTGCTAGGAATGCTACTTGACGCACTTGAAGAAGAAGGCTTGATGGACGAAACAGCAATCTTTGCATTTTCAGATCATGGTGACTGGACTGGTGATTATGGACTTGTTGAAAAATGGTCAAGTGCTCTTGATGATGATTTGACTCATGTTCCGATGGTTGTTCAGGCTCCGGGTTTCAAAAAAGGTCATCGAGTTAAAGAACAGATTGAATGCTTTGATATTATGCCGACAACTCTTGAGTTGGCTGGTGTTGAATGTAAACATTCTCATTTCGCTCAGTCTATGATACCTCTTTTAGAAGGGGGTACAGGGAATAAAGATAGAGTCATTATGGCTGATGGTGGATACGACCTTGGAGTTGATGATCACTGCTTTGAAGGTAAACCTGCTGATGGGTTATGTAGCAATCCAGAACACCAATATTATTCTAAGGCTCTTCAGCAACAGCAGGATCCTCAATCTGTTTCAAGAGCCACAATGATTAGAACTTTGGATTACAAATTCATTCGGCGTCCTAATGGTGTGAATGAACTTTATGACCTGAATAAAGATCCAGGAGAATTGAATAATGTTTATGATGATGCTGACTATAGAGGAGTTAGACTTGATATGATTGAAGTCATGTTGAATAAGATGATTCAAACATCAGATACATCAACTCGGATTGCCGGCAATCGCGGATGGGACAAGAATATTCTCAGAAATATTGGTAAAATTAACCATTAAGAAGTCATAGAATACTTTTTATCCACAGATAGGCCATTCGTTGCACTCATTGCTGTCGTAAACTCCACCCTCTTTCCCATTGGTCGAGTTTCACAGATTAAAAGGATTAAGAAGAGAGAAACTGCTCTAAGATATGCATTGCTCCCGCAGAGCGGGACTAGCAAAGCTAGCTGAAGTCCGTTGGTCTTCAACTTTTGTTCTCTTGCTTTTTCTATGAAATAAGCAATAGTGCCAAAAGTTCATGGAACAATGCATGTTTGCGAATTCATTGGAATGAAAAAAAGAGTGTTGGTTCTTTTAGTCCTTGGTCACGAAGTCCGTAGTCCTCCTCTTTAATTTCATCATTGGATCCCGCAGGATGGACCGTTACGGATTGGAGGACGATTGGGAGCGATGATGTCCCCATCATCAGAAAGGGCTGCAAGTTCGTAACATAATAGCCCAGGGCAACGTTCTGGGTGCGAATATAAAGAGCAAGGCTCTTTTCCTTCCTTAGGGCATCCTGTTTAATTCATAACTAACGTATTGGTAACTATTAATACTTCATCTTGAGGACTAAAGTGCAAGGGTTTTAGCACATTTAGCCAAAAAAAGCTTGCAGATGAACTATAATATAAAATTCATACAATTTATGAATCTTTAATGCGATATCACGCATCTTTTTGCACTGCAATGAGTTACCTTTAGCGAGCTAAAGGCGAAATCATCTTAGTACAAAAATATACGCAATCTCACATTAAACAGTAAGCCCTACCTACGGTAGTGTCTTCCATTCATCATTGGACGTTGAAAGTTGGATGTTGGACGTTCAATTTTTTAAACTATTTACCATTTACCATTAACCATTTACAGTTTCTTGTTTCGGTATCACAGAAATTCCGTTTGGTATGACTGCAACTGTTGCGGCTTGTCCCTGTTCCTTAAAAGCCATTTTAAGAGCATCATCAAAGTTAGACGCATGTTCTATGTGCATTGCTTTAATCATTGCCGGCTCACATATGTCTGATACAAGAATGAGCTGAAAGTTTGATAGTATTCTTGCAAGTATCTGATATTCCCATTGGTCTGGTTGAGTATCAGTTCTGTCTGTTTTAATTATATTTTCAAGCACTTCTTCTGGAGAGTTAGCTATTGCCAAAGCATTATAGAATGATTCGCCACCGTGTCCGTCTTCACATCCGGCAATCATAATAATTGTGCCACCTTTTTTGCACATGGATTCAGCTGTTGTCATTCCTTTGACCGACTGATAAATATTTTGATCCAACGGATAACCACCATTTGATGAAATAACAATATCTGCCATGGTTTTTTCTGTTTCAGCCATCTTACCAACGAATAGGCATCCTTCTTTATGTGCTTTATCAAAATGACCGGCAAATGCTTTAATAATCTTTTTGTTTTCATCAAGTGCCACATTAAGAATAAATGCTAACTTGGCCTCTTGTGCACCAAACATCATATCTATATGAATAGGATTATTTTCCAAATTGCCGGTTCTGGACTTAGGGTGGGCAATAAACTCCGCACAATGATTTGCTAAAATAGTTTCAGCACCTGCAACACCTGGAAGCACGCTTTTTCTTCCTCCAGAAAACCCAGCAAAGAAGTGTGGTTCAATGAAACCTTCAGCAATTAAAAGGTCCGCTTCAACTGCAAGTCTGTTGATCCAGCACTCCCCTCCAGAAGGCAGAGTACCAAGGTTTACCAGTGAATCATTATCAAAAGCATTGTGAACAATGATGTTTTCATTATCCACAATGACTTGACCAAATTTATCAACCATCTCTTCACGAGTTGTTGGACGATGATAACCGGTTGCAACAAGTATTGTGATTTCTGCACTAGGATTACCCAACCTGATTGTTTCAAGCAAAATCGGCATTGTTATTTTGCTTGGAACAGGTCTGGTATGATCACTTGTGATGACAACAATGTTTTGTTTTTCTTTTACCAGTTTCACCAGTTGTTCACTTGCTATAGGATTACTGATAGCATCTCTTACCAATTGCTCTTGAGAAATATTTATATCTATGTGCAATTCATTAGGAGTAAATATGCCAATAATGTTCTTATCTGGTACATTAATGGTCATGTTCTCTCGTGAATATGGAATTGAAATTGTCGTCATTGTATTTCCTTTTCTTAAATTTCGAGCGAGATGCATCTCGCCCCCGCGCTGATGCATGGTTGCATTTGTTACTGAATTATAGTTTTAAACTGTTCGTATGCTGGTTCCCATTTTGCAGAGTTGCATGGTTGGAACTCTTTAATTTCAAAAGCTTGCCTAATATATTTTTGTGCATCTAGTATATTATCTATAATACCAATTCCCAATGCCTGACTCATGATGTTGCCGACAGCTGTGCCATCTCCAGGACCTGCAATAACTGGTAATCCAAAACAATCTGCTGTAAATTGATTTAGAGTCCTATCTTTGCTTCCACCGCCAACAATATTGACCTGTTTAGTGGTTGTATTGCTTACTTTGGATATCATCTCATTTACATATTTATATTTGAGTGCAAGACTTTCGTAAATAACCCTGGCTGTTGTGCCCCGGGTTTCAGGTACTTTTTGTTCTGTTTTCTTGCAGAACTCAAAAATGGCCTCTTCCATATTCTTTGGATTATAGAAAATAGTATCATCGGGATCGATGAATGCAGAAAATTCTGGTGCATCATTAACTTGCTGTTCAATGATATCCCAGCCAGTTTCTTCTCCATCCTGAATTGCCCATACACGTCTTAGTTCCTGTAGAATCCATGTCCCCATGCAGTTTCTGAGAAATCTGACATTGCCAATACCGCCCTCATTGCTCAAACCAGCATCAGCCGCCGCTTGTGTTGTTATTGGTTCAGGAATGAGTTTTCCCACAAGAGACCAGGTGCCAGAACTGATAATCAGTGATTCGTCAGGATTGTCAATTGGAGCTGATGCAAATGCACTTGCAGTGTCATGAGAGGCTGTCGCAACAAGCTTTGGTACTGATTTTAAGCCAACTAAATTAACAATGCCATCACTAAGTTCTCCAACAACAGTTCCAGGTTCAACAATTTTCGGCATTTTTTCAATTGGTATACCCAGCTTGTCAAACATAACATCAGACCACTGTTTGGTCTTGCTGTCCATAAGTTGGGTAATGCTTGCCCATGAAGAGTCAACCATCTTAACATTGCCAAGATAATAATAGAATATTGATGAGATTGGCAGAAAACTTTCTGAGATATCCAATAGATATTTTCTGTTCTCTACAAACCAAAGTAGTTGATTACTTAGGTTAAATGGTTGAAAATGTATTCCTGTGATTGAGTAAACAGTTTTTGGATCAACTTTAGCTTTAACTTCATCAATCATGTTGTCAAGTCTGTGGTCTCTGTAGCAATATACCTTTCCAAGAAAATCGCCATCTTTTGTTATAAACTGACCATCGGCTCCCCAAGTGTCAACACCAATAGAGTCAATCTGATCACCGTACTCCCGTTTGAAGTTGTGCAGTCCTTCAATGATATTGTCATATAGTTTAACTACGTCCCAGTAGTCTCTGTTTACCTGATTGCCATTCTCATCTGGAATAAAAAATGATACTCCATCATGTGGAAAACGATGTACCTCTTCCATCCTAAATGTTTCATTTTCAAAAATTCCAGCAAAACACTTGCCGCCGGATGCTCCAAAATCAACTGCAAAGATTTTCTTAATAGACATTGTGAGTCTCTCCTATATTTGTGTCATTCTCTTTAAACCATTAAAATTGTTTGTAATATCTTTTATTGTCAGATTTTCAAAGCGTTCAAGACTGAATCTTTCAACACCAAATGCCGCTACAACACTACCCATATACAATGCAGTTTTTATATTTTGTATGTTTAAATTGTCGGCACTAGCCAAATAACCTATGAATGCTCCTGCATAGCTGTCTCCTGCTCCTGTCGGATCTACTAAGTGAGCAATTGGATAGGCGGGTACTATGAATATTTCATCTCCTTCAAATAGAACTGCTCCATGCTCTCCCTTCTTTACTACAACATATTTTGGTCCCATTGCACTTATTTTGGATGCAGCTTTAATAATGTTGTGTTCTCCTGTAAGTAATCTTGCCTCGCTATCGTTTAGCATAAGCATGTCAATTTTTTCAAGAAGCTTCATTAGGTCTTCTCGAGCAATATTAATCCATAAATCCATTGTGTCTGCAACAACAAATTTTGTATTCTTCATTTTTTCAAGAACAGAAAGCTGAGTTGCAGGAGCAAGATTTCCAAGTAGTACATATTCCGCATTTTCATAAGAAGCAGGAACTGCAGGCTCAAAGTGTTCAAGAGTGTTCAATTCTGTAAAATTGGTAACTCGGTCAATCATATTGTCATCATATGTGCCACCCCAACGAAATGTTTTTCCGCCTTTTTCCACAATCAGTCCTTCAATATCAATTCCAAATTTTTTGTATTTTTCGAAATACTCTTTTGGGAAGTCTTCGCCCACTATTGACATCATACCTGTTTCTGTAAAGAATGAAGATGCCACACATGCGTAACTGGCAGCTCCACCAAGTATTGCTTTTCTATTATCTGTTTTCGTTTGGATATCATCAATTCCAATTGATCCTAATATTACTGTTTTACATTTTTTCATTTTATTTTCCTTTTTTTTAAATTCTGGGCGAGATAGATTTCGCCCCTACTATTGATGTATTTGTTCTTTTCCCGAACTAACCAACTAACAATCTAACTAATTATATACCGCCGGCCGTGTCGGGCCGTAGCTTGAAAAGCGAAGACTGAAGGCATTCCTTTATTCATCATTTAGCATTGCCATTACTCTTCGCTTTATTGCTTGACATTCGTCAACCCTCTACCTTCGGTGGTCATCATTCATAATTTTCAGAATGATCTACCAATAGCTTTTGATATATTTGCGTAATACTCTGTTATCGGTTGCGACTCATCATAATCTTTGATGTCAAGCAACATGCGAATGATTCCATTCGCTGCAAATTCTTTTGCCTTTTCAATTGATTTTATTTTTCCTACATAAATTGGTATAGATGATTCTATTGCCATAAGAGAGTTTTTGTCTGGATAGTCTTGCTGAAAAACGAGAAAATCAACACCAACTTCTGTTGCCATTAGAGCCTCGTTAACACTTGTAACATATTGACCATTCTTCTCTCCTTTGCATAACATGCTAGCAGCTTGTCCAATAGATGTTTCGTTACTCATGTTGAGAAAACAGTCTCCTTGTATCTCCTCAAATCTGGAAATATCTGTGAATGCTAGTAAAGCATCTTCTTGTCTGCAGACTTCTACAATCTGTTGAATGCTATTATTATTTCCTGCAATAATAATCATATCAATGCCGCCCTGAATCGCTTCTGTACAGAAGTTTGCAATATCAGAAGTCTGAGTGTTTCCAACATCAATATATAAAGCAAGCATTGCGTCTTCTAAGTACATAAAATCAACCTATTTTAGAGTTTCTTCAAGTTCTTCAAATCTTGGTAACAAGTTGCTGTAAGTTTCATGGTTTGACATATTTGGTTCAGAAACAATTTTGGGTTGTATTGCTTTAGCAGTTACGTCAGTATATGGAACATATCTGCCTTCCTTATTGCATATATATCCATGAAGCGCTCGATATGCTGCACCCATAGCAGCAGAATCCGGGGTGTCTCCAATAGCTACAGGCTTTCCAAAAATATCAGAAATAATCTGCGTTAAGGCTCTGTCTACAGAAGCCCCACCTGTGGCAATAATAAGATTAGGGTTTAGTCCAAATTGTTCGCTATGCAGACGAAGAGACATGAATTGACTTTCGAATACAGCTCTCGCCTCTTCTTCTGGAGAGAAAGTATCTGTCTTCTGTCCGTTACTATCAAATCTAAAAACACCGGTGTTTTTAATAGCTGGTGTTATTTCCGGTGTAAAAAAGTAAAATCCAATTTTCCCATTATTACCGGCTGGAGTCTTGTGTAGCATCTCTGTAAATGTTTTCCATGAAGCATTAGCCCATTGGTCTCTGACCTTTTCTCGTGTTAAAGATCCATTCTGTCTAACAAGCATGACCATGAATGAATCAGGGTTCATTGGACTTATAAAAACATGGCCTCTCTTTTCGGATGGTGTTGTTTTTTCGGTTGCACCAAATATTGTATCGCTTGTACCCATGCTGATAATGACATCATTAGGCCCCGTAACCGCTAACCCAGCTAGACTATTTGGATTGTCCCCTGAGAACAGAACAACTGCACAGTCTGATGCAAAACCATACCTTTCAACAAAATATTTTGAAATATTACCTGCAACAGTATGAGATGCCAAAGGTTTTCCAAGCTTGCCTTGTAATTTGTTCCCGCCAACATAATTTAAAGCTGTTTCATCCCAATGTTTTTCATTGATATCCAGAATATTCATACCAGACCCATCGCTAAAGTCAATGGATGCAAAATTCCCAATTAATAGACTTGGTATAAATGAGCTTATTAAACTAATTCTTTCTGTTTTTTTGTATATCTCAGGTTGGCAATAAAAGTACTTTGCAATTTGGTTGCCTGTGAAACGTTCGAATGCCCGTGAACCGGTGATTCTTGCAAGTTCTTTTGATCCTCCAATGATAGATTCCAGTTCCTCGCAATATTTGCCTGTACTGGAATCCATCCAGATTGGACCATTTGACATTGAGAAAATGTTGGTTAACTGTTCGGCTAAAGTCATGGTAGGGGATAGTGATGATAATCTGACTCTAGCAGATGCATTTAACCATACGCTGCCATGCTGTTGACCAGAACCTGATATGGCTTTGATATTGGACAAATCGATATCAGATTCGGAGAGGTGTTTTAAAACAAGATCAAGAGCCTTTACAAACATAAGAGATGGTGCTGTTACTGTCTCACCGTCAATTAATGCTCCACCTTCTGTCCCGAACTCCGGTAAATCTTGGTCAAAGTTTACTGCTGTTTCAAAAACAATAGATAATTCAGAATCTATTATAGTGGCTTTTAGTCCTTGAGTACTTAGGTCTAACCCCAAAAATGTGTCTCTAAGCATAAATCCCTCCTATTAATTCATTGGTATTGCTGCAGGTGTGATTCTGAAGTTTTCTGGGTTACGAATGTGGCGATGTGAAATTGGTGGCATACTTCTTGCCATATTGCGTAGTCCATCAATTGAACATTTCTGATATATCAAATTATTATCCTCACCATATATTGAAACAATAATACCATAGAAATCATAATTGATAATAGTGTCCAGAGCAAGATATGATGTTGTATTCCAAGCTTCTGCTTCTATTTCAGGGAATGTTGGCATATCAAGAAAAACTCTGGAGTTTGTTAATGGAGTTGGAATCTGAACGATTTGAAATCCAAGACTTACAATGCTTGTTCTAGTCATTCCTACTCCAGGATTAATAGAAAAGGTGCCTGTTGTGTTTCTTCTTGAGGTTTTAGCTGATCCAAAGTATTGAATAACTATAAAACAATTATTATAATCTTTCTTTGAACTAATCGAGCTCATTTGAAACCTAAACTTCTTTGCCCAGGGCCAGGTGTCTTTTTCGTTATCTTCCAGATCTTTGTTATAACCAATTATACTCAAAGCAGAGGAATTTACATCCGTTCTGGTTGACAACCCCATTCTTTTATATTCTCTTACATGCCCTTTTGGAAAAGTCTTGCTGAAATGCAATTTAATTGCTCCATGAATTGTCGGGTCAATAACAACCGCCGATTCATCTTCAACTTTTGATATGACATTATGATTTACAACTGGTTGAGGCTGGGTTTCAGCAACCGGAGCCTCGGGCTCTGCAAGCTCTTTAATGTCATGTGTTAATTCATACATTTTAACCGATGTCTGTGCCTGTTTATAGACTCGGCTGCTTTCAAATTCCTTTCGTTTCTCATCAACCCACTGTGCATCATTTATGTTGCCGTCTTTGGTTAGTTGCTCCTTATACTTATTTAGAGCAGGAATAATTCTGTTGTAAATATCAATGATTTGTTCAGCTCTCTCATAGTTCATGGTCTCAAGTTTATCAATAAAGGCAAGCTGAACTTTTTTTAGACTTTCAAATTCTTTGTTGACATTTTTTGCAATAAGTGTTTTCTCAGAATTAAATCTTGCCAGTTCAGTCTGAGCTGCTTTAACTTCATAAAGGCCCCCACGACTTTGCATGACCTGCATATATTTTTGTAAAGTTTCAATATAAAACAAATTGAGATTATTGATGTCATTGTTGTAATCATCTGATATTGATTCAATCTTACTAAAAAATGCACCTTCGTATTGAGCCATCACTTTACTAACCTGAGTAACTTGTGCATTGACAACTTGCATGGATAAGCCATAACAAACCAAAATCATTAAGTATAATATTTTTTTATTCATAGTCATCTAACTCCTTTTATATGTCTTTGGCCAACTCTTTTATATATAGCGATAATTCATCTTTTATTGCATCATTTCTTAAACCAAAGAAAATATTCGTTTTAATATAATCCAGTATATTGCCAATGTCATGACGTTTCCCTTCAAATTTAAAACCGTACATAGCATGTTCTTTCAAGTTTAACTTCATGGCATCGGTGATTTGAACTTCGTTGTTTTTGCCTCTTGGTGTCTTTTCTATTTTCTCAAAAATATCTGCATTAAATATGTACCTTCCTGCTACAGCTAAGTTAGATGGAGCTTCTTCAATAGAAGGCTTTTCAACAATGTCATCAATTAAATAGACGTTCTGTTTAATCTCTTTTCCTTGTACAATACCATATCTGGAAACTTTTTCATTTGGAACTTCTTCAAGGGCTACAACACATTCACCATAGCGATCGTGTACTTCCATCATCTGTTGTGTAACAGGTTCGTCAGATGATAGAATTGTGTCCCCAAGCAATACAGCAAATGGCTCATTGCCTACATGGTCCTTTGCACAATATATTGCATCTCCTAATCCATTCATCTGTTTTTGCCATACAAAATGTATGTTTGCCAGTTCTGTAACATGGTGTATTTGTGCCAGCTCATCTAATTTGTTTTTTACTTTTAACTCTGTTTCCAGTTCAAAGTTTCTGTCAAAATGCTCTTCTATTGCACGCTTTGATTTTCCAATAACCATTAATATATCTGTAATTCCAGAGTTCACTGCTTCTTCTACAACATGCTGTATGACCGGAGTGTCAACAACAGGCAGCATCTCTTTAGGCTGAGACTTGGTTGCCGGTAAAAATCTTGTTCCAAACCCTGCGGCTGGTATTACGGCTTTTCTTATCATAATATTTCCTTATTTAAACTACTATTTCAGGCTTAATTACCTCTACACCAAATTTTCTTGTGTTTAGAACTATCTTGTCAAACATGTCTTCGTCTTCATAAGTTCCGATTATAGCTCCTCCAGAACCTGTAAACTTGGCACTTGCACCAGCTGCTCTTGCAGCGTTAATCATATTCATATTCCCATCACTTATCCGGCATACTCTTGATCGCATATCAAAGTTGGCATTTAGTAATTCTCCAATTTTATTGCCATTGCCTTCGATCAGCATACTTTTAGCCTGTTCTGTTAAGTCTGCCCAAAAGTCAATTGCACTGTGTACATCTTCATTTCCTCTATTGTATCTAGATCTAAGGTCACTATGAACAATGTCGGATATCTCTGATAAATCTTTTTGGTATGCTATATATAAGTTTGGCAGCAGATTTGCATTAATGTTCTTATAGTTTCCGTATCCTTGTTTGTTCATAAGCTCTTTGTCAAAATCCATATATACTAAACCTTGGTATACCTGTGCAACACGATCCTGCAAACCAGCCGAAATACCTAACTCCTGAGTCTCTACCTCTAAAATAACTTCTGCCAGTACCGGCTTTGGGATTGATACATCATAGAACTCAAGTAAAGCTTTCATGCATGAGGTTACAATTGCACTGGAACCAGCAAGGCCAACTAGATGTGGAATGTTTGATTTGTATCTAACAGTAAAATTGATTTTATGAAGGTAAATATCATTTTCCACACAATAATCATAGAATCGTTTGATTGTTGCTTTGATTAATCTTATACCGCCATAATAACCTAACTGGTTTACATCATACGCCAATGATTCAATGCTGGAAAATTGAGAGTGGTCTGATGGATTTGGTAATATCTCCAAATCTGGGGTCTCGTATAAATCAACTTCTGCAAAAAAATTACTAAATGTAAAAGAAATAGTCTTCCCATTGTAACCATCAGAAGGGTTTCCTATTAATGCTGCTCTAGCGTGTGCCAATGTTTTAATCATCATGTATTCCTTTACAAGCAGTTTGTTGCTAATTCTTCATTGCCATATATATCATCAATGAGCATATTATTCAACTTATTTGCAAGTTTGTTTGCCTGTTCTTTGTTGACGTCTTTTCCGCAGAATTGATACACACTTGTAACATTCAGTGTCGTTCCAACCATAATAACTTCTCTGGCAAACTCAAAATCCTTTGGCTCCAACTTGGCAAATGCGACCCCAGTAAGCTCTCCGCTGGCAATCAGAGTCTTTGCTAATGCCATAACTCTCAACATGGTTGTGCCGGCAAGCACCCCATCAATCTCAGGGAAAAGCAGTCTATTGTCTTGTGTGATTAAGCCAATGTTTTCTGTTGCACCCTCTGCAACCAAACCATCTTTGCTTACGGACACAACAAAATCAACACCAGAATCAACCGCTTCTTTTTTCATCATAACATTCACAATATAATTGCAATTCTTTGATGCAGCAAAAATATCTCTTTTTGGAGGAAACTTACTAATAGCAACTGAAGCCCCTTCTGGATGCCTAGTCATAAACCATGGTTTCCTTTTTGTTATGACAACATAAAAATTGCTTTTTGTGCAATCGTATGGACTTACACCAAAGCTTCCTTGCCCTCTAGATACATACAAACGAACTGTACATTCCTTATGCTCTCCTGCTGCAACAGTCGCTGTTATAATCTCGGTCATCTCTGCAACAGTAAAAGGCATATTATACTCCAACAATATACCTGCGTTCATCAGCCTTGCCAAATGGCCCTCTAAATTAAAAATTTTTCCATCAAAGCAGTTAAAAGCTTCAAAAATTCCATCTCCACGATGAACAATATGATCATCAACAGGAACAATCATACACGTTGCATCTTTTATGATTCCTTCAACAACACTCGAATACATAGCATAATAGTTCGAATGAAAACTTTCCCTTGATTTTTCAAGCTCTTCAAAAAAATCATCTTTACTTAAAATTCGCAACTTTGTCTCCGGTTCTCTTAACAAGTTCATATATACATTTATACTAAAAAATCACCCTTAAGTTTACAACTTTTACCAATAAATCTAAAGAAAAAAAAAGTATATTCACGTTTTATTTGTTAAATAAGATTGACGCAATTAATAGAGAATTTGATGCAAGCAAAAGAAACCTGCTAAAAATTAGAAAACCAAGCTTAAAGAAAAAATCCTTACCAACCATGAAAATATCAGAATGGAATTAGTGAAAAAGTATTGCCAACTTAATGAAAGAAGAAAGAAGATATTTCATCCTTCGTACCTACGGCTAGAAATAGCCGGCGGTATTTATGTAACGCGACGATTCTCATTGCAAGTAATTGGGAGTAGCGATTTTCGCCATTATTACTTGTGGCTCTGTCACGCTTTCCGTGGATTACTCTTAAACTTTCTAAATTTAACCATAATTTATAGAATATTAGGAAATAATATTATTTTGACACACCTTAAATATATAAAACTTGTAAATCTAATAATTTTTTGGTAATTTAAAATTATCATATTAATTTAAACTAAAATATGGAGGCGATTATGGCAATGCCAAGAGTTAAAGTTGAAGGAAGAAGCATCTATCACACGTTTCAAAGATGTGTTGATATTGGTGCCTGGATGGACTCCGACTACAAGAAGGAAAAATTCCATCAGATAATGAGGGCTGTTGAACAGTATAGTGGTTGCAGAGTATTAACTTACGCAATCATGAATAATCATTATCATGTTCTGCTTGAGCAAACTGATTACGAATACATTGATAATCAAGAACTTATGCGTCGATTGGAGTTTTTATACGGAAAGAATTATGTAGATGAGCTGCAAGGGCAATATGAAAAAGATAAAAAGCTATGTGGCGTTAAATATGCTGATAATATACTAAAGCAGTTAAAACTGAAACACCTGAAACGTATGTATAATGTCTCTGAATTTCAGAAAACTCTAAAACAGAAGTATGCACAATGGTATAATGCCAAATATCAACGATCAGGGTCATTTTGGGGAAATAGATTTAAGAGTGTTATTGTTCAGGATAAGCCGGAGGCTCTATTTATGATGGCGACCTATATTGAATTAAATCCAGTAAGAGCTGGCTATGTTGAAGATGTAAAGGATTATCAATTCAGTAATTACGGAGATGCATACAGAGGAAATGAAGTTGCTATGGCAAACGTTATCCGTACTGTTTCTTTATATACAGATAAGGAACTATATGTGGATCCTCTTACACTAAAGAAAGCTGAACTTTATAAAGCCTGGAGTAAATATTCAGCCTGGTATAGAATGCATATCTTTGAAAGAGGGCAAGAGGTTACAGATTACGAAGGCAATGTGATTAAATTTGGTTTCAGCAAAGAGCATATTGAAGAAGTTCTTGAAAAACGAGGACGATTAAGTCTTTCTGATTCAATGCATTGCAGGGTTCGCTATATGACTGATGGTCTAGTCTTTGGAGATAACGACTTTTGCGAATCAATATTCATTAAATTCAGAGACCACTTCTCAGAAAAGAGAGAATCCGGGAGTCGCAAGATGAAGAAAGTTGATTTTGGAGGATGCTGCACTGTTCGTGCTCTCCAAATTGACGCTATTCAGCCTCCTGAGTAGTAAATTACTGTTCCAAAAAACTTATAAATTTAACAAAAACATAACATCATGGCGGAGCTTGCTCAAATTCTGCTCAAAAACCAGCTTTTTGGTCATTTTAACCGACTATAATTGAATTTAAACTGATGGTGACGTAAAACCATAGTCTTTGATCATAAATTCATACATATCTTCTAAATTTCGTGCTTATTTGGTAAAAAACATTCAAATTTCAAGCTCTATAATAGTTAAGGTGTGTCCTAAATAATATTTATAGGTAAACAAAAACAATTGATTCATGAAAACGGACAGAGCCAAGATTAATAATTAAGACTGCCGAAGGCAGAGGTTTGACGTATGTCAGTAGAGCTTCGCCTAAAGGCTATGACTCGGCACGGCTGATGAACACAGAAAGAGGTTTAGCCACGGATAGGACATTCGTTGCACTGATTGCTGTCGTAAACTTCAGCCTCTCTCCCGTTGGTCGGGTCTTACACCGATAACCACGGAAAGAAAAGAAGAGTTTGGGTCAGTGACTCGAGCCTGCGAGAGGGGCTTTAACCATTAAAGAGAAACAATAGGGTGAAGCAATGGGCATAGCGAATGGACTATTACACTAATTTTCGATAATTTTTTTATTGCATCATTTTAATGCTGTTGTTTGTTCTGGCTACGCTAGCAAACTCCTGCATGGAAATTATGCAATAAGCTAAAGCTTTTTAAATCCTTAATTCTGCCTCAGTGTTTAATAACCATATTCTTTGTGTTTCTATGTTGTTCATGTGTCCAAATTTTTCCAGCCACAAAAAGGGGCTCCGAATTTCGCTAATTGTTTTTCATTGATACTGATTAAAGCTTCATCTTTGTCGGGGCGTAGCCTAAAGGGCGAAGACTGAAGCAACATCTGAGTTTACCATTTGCGATTACAGTTTCTTTATATTCCTTGTTTTATCTGTATCTAATTACTTTAAAAGATAACAAGATCTATTATTTTTTGCATAATAATTCTTGTTTTATTGGGTAAAACGAAGTTGCGGATGATAATATGGACGATAAAAAGTTTTTTCAAATAGAAATATTATTTTTTAATTGAGTTATTTTGTGTAATCAAATACAATGGCCTAGATTATTTGTGATACAATATCCGAGATGTTATGTTTTTATTAACTTCACTATCATTCGATAATATCTTATTCTTGTCTATTTAATTTTGTAACACCCTTATTTTAAAGGGTTTTATCCGTTCGTCAAAGCATTGTTAATTTTCCTATTTGTTTATAGAATTACTTTTACCAATAAATATGCTGCATTCCGGCATATGCTATCCTATAGCATGAGTGTTGATATTTACCCAAATCCCTTTAGAATCAACTGATTTAAATTGTCTTGTTCTTCTGTTTTGCCAGTTGCTATTCCATAGGAGTTGATAGTTGGAAGTAAGTCCAATTTCAACCTATAATTTGGAATATTATGGGTGAAAATATAAAGATAATGCTTGTTTACTTTTGTTTTTATGTTATCCTTAAAAAGATAATAAGTGAAATAATGTTTATTATATGTTGGGAAAATAGTTTAAATACTATTTTTCTGTTTGTTCTTAACCAAAACAAGGGAATAACAATGAATTGTTACAAAATGTTTAAAAATCGTGGAATAAAAACGATGTTTAAATTAGCTTCTTACGTCTTTTTATTCAGTGTTTTTGCATTAAATGCAACACCACTATTTGATGTAGGAGTCAAGACCGTCCAACCGGCACAACTTGCTGTATTAAATACTAGCAGTCAGGGATTACAGATTGCTAATTCTGAGTCAGGAACCCCCTTTTATATTAGTTTGTCTGGGGTTTCTACAGGGCAGGCGGAAATTGTCATTCGGAATGAAGCAGATGGTAAGTCAGTTGTTCTTTCCGGGATTTCTAGCGATTGCAAGGGTTTCGAATTAACGCCGTTAATGCTTGCTGAAATGAAAGAGTCACAATTAGGTGAAGGCAATGAGTATCAATGGTCTTTGCTTGAGATGTCTACTAATGGAGATGTTCGATTAGTTCGAAGTGAACAATTTTCAATTGATGTTAGTAAGGTTACTTTGCCAGTTTTCAATTATTCTGATGGTGGTGTGGTTAAACAAACAAAATCATCAGAGCGCCAGTTAATTGGTGTTGGTAAGATGAAACCAACTGTGATAGTTATAAATCCAGATGATCCTGAACAAATGGCCCTTGCTAGAGAAAAAGAAGAGGAGATGGCATATTATATATATATTTATAGATTGCCTGATCAATCACTTTGTACATATGATGAGGTGTTTCTGACTTCCACTCAAATGCAGTCTATAACAGTTGGGGATGATTTAGAGTTTAATTACACAATTACAGGTGGATCGTCGGCTGCTCAAATTGCAACTAGTTAGAGGTTATCTGAAAAGGTTTTTCAAACAACGGTTCTAAGTTCAAGTTTAATAGTAAAAAAAACAAATTAAACAGATAATTAACTTGATAAAAAAGCCGTAACATGTTAGTATTAAACTAAT
>Ga0307987_1000422_pt1 | contig 25414 bp, 18 predicted proteins | sample EllFjometagen181_FD_203157 | JGI IMG/M metagenome (GOLD analysis project Ga0307987, IMG submission 203157) | Marine microbial communities from Ellis Fjord, Antarctic Ocean - #181 | ecosystem: Environmental > Aquatic > Marine > Unclassified | place: Southern Ocean | collected 2014-10-08 | reverse complement strand
GAACATTAGCAATCATGATACTTTTCACTGGTTGCGATGAAAGTTCTGACAACTCAAATAACGGATCAGTAGATGTGGCAGGCGCATGGAAATATAAAATCAGCTGGAGAAATGAAACCGCAACAACTAGGGTAGAATCAACAGATAACGGAAAGATTGTCAACAATAGAAGTGGCACATCCGGCACTATTCAGCTGAAACTATATTTCACCTCATATAAGTATGAAGGTGGATCAATCAATGGATATGTAATGGCTAAAGACACCTTTGACCCTCTTGAGTCTGGTCATTCCTGGGTAAATGTAAGCTTTGCTGATAATGTAGGTTTACCACCTGTGGGAGTATATTATGTAACTTTAGTTCTTTTGGAATACGATGGCGAATACTATGTCAAAGACTATATAAACTTTGATGATGTAATGATCATATATAATATACCGTATTATGAATATAGTTATTATTACTATTACTATTACTACTAAAACTAAAGAAGAGTAATACTCTTTCCTTTTGAAAAAATGACTTTTTCATTATGCAATTCTCTGATAGCACGTCCTAAAGCAGGTCTGGTAACTCCAAATTGTTCTGCAAGCTGTTCCTGGGTCATGGGAAGATGTATTGTCTTTGAGTTTTCACTCTCACTAATAGAGGTAACATAAAACATAAACTTCTCTTTGATAGTACTAAATGTTAGAAAATTTATCTTCTTTGCAAGAAACTGTGTTATTGATGAAATAATAAATAGATAATTTCCTAAAACTTTACCATTTTGCTGTAATAACTTCACAAACTCTTTTTTTGAAAAGCAAATTGTTTCAGTACTTTCATTAGCTGTTATATTTATTGGATAAGACTGATCCTTGCCAAACAAAAATGCCGGAGCAAGAAGTCTACCAGTTTTTCTGTCATCAATCTTAATAACTTTTCCGGATGGATCAATCATTTCTCCACGTACACTGCCTTTGATAAGTAGATGAATCTCTGTCATGCTTTTTCCGGCATAAGCTATTATTTCTTCTTCATCATATTTGTGTATAGTCCACCCAACTATATTAAAAAGCTCTTTAATGATTTCGGAGGATATCCCCTTAAAAATCTCTGATTTCTCAAGTATTTTATACATAATCTCTCCTTTTGTAATAAATGTTACAGCTTTAATTCCTAAAAGTCAATATATTTGCAGCAGTTACAGGAAAAAGGTGGAAATTGAGGAACAATGGCGGAACGGTTGTGGAATGCAACTTCGTTGCATTTAACGGCTTCGCCGGAAAATTAGTTAGATAGGTGAAATCAATTACGAATTACAAATGACCAATTACTAATGTTGGAATTCCGCTGGCGGTATTTATAAAAATAGGTTGCGAAAAAACAAAAAACTGTGTACTGTACACTATGTACTGTATACTTAATTAAGTGAGGAAAATAATGAAACGAGAATTTGTAAAAATAGATGAAGAACTATGTAATGGCTGCGGAAACTGTATTCCAAACTGTCACGAAGGGGCTCTACAAATTATAGATGGTAAAGCCCGCTTGATCAGCGACCTTCTGTGCGATGGATTAGGCGCCTGCATCGGACATTGCCCATTAGGTGCAATATCAATTGAAGAACGTGAAGGGGAAGAGTATAATGAAACCAAAGTGATGGGACTTATGGTTGAAAAAGGCAAGAATACTGTCATTGCCCACCTAAAACATTTGAAAGACCATAAGGAATTTGATCTGCTTAAAGAGGGCGTATCATATCTGAAAGATAATGAACAAAGCTTGTCCTTTGATTTAGGCGAAGTTGTAAAAGCCGTTCATAACGACAATCTACAAATGGGATGCAGTGGGGGCGGATGCCCTGGTAGTGCTGAAAAAAGCTTGGTACCAAAAGAAGATGATGAGTCAATGATATCTGGGAAATCAGAATTAAGACAATGGCCTGTTCAAATGCATTTGATTAACCCTCAAGCCGGGTATTTCAAAAATTCCGACTTGCTTATGGCGGCGGATTGTGTCGGATTTGCAATGGGTAATTTTCACCAGGATTTCCTTAAAGGCAAAACATTGGCAATTGCCTGCCCAAAACTAGATTCATCTTTGGAAATCTATGTAGACAAACTAACACAGCTTATTGACATTGCAAAAGTAAATACAATTACTGTTATGATTATGCAGGTTCCATGCTGTGGCGGACTCTTACAGGTTGTTAAAAAAGCTATTGCTCAGGCAACCAGAAAAGTACCAGTCAAATCAATTATGATTTCATTGGAAGGTGAAGTCCTTAGCGAAGAGTGGATTTGAAAGAAAAGGTCAAGGGTAAAGTTAAAAGAAAGTGTAAACGGTAAAGGGAAAAGGGTAAATGTTGGAAAAGCTCCGCAGGTATGATACGAAATGCGGAAATGGCGAAAAAGAGTTAAGAGATAAGATTTAGGGAAGCCCTAAAGAACGTACAACATCGAACACACTAGCTTTGCTAGTCCCGCAAAGCGGGATCCAACATTGAATGGCGGACAAAAAGAATATCCGATAGCCAACACTCAATATCCAACATCCAAGTAAGGACACTGCCGTGAGCAGGTACGAGCGTTGCTCGTGTTATTTTTCCACGGGTTTACACCCGTGGCTACAAAGATGTCGCTCCGATGGAGCTGTAGTCAGAATCATGGCTCCACGGGGACAAGCCCCGAGGTGACCTATTCCGTGCTAGCTATGCTAGTCACGCAAAGCGGGAACCAAATGACTCTGCTCACCTAACTAATCAAGCACTTGCAACGAAGATCATCTCGTTACTCCGTCCGAGCGGTCGCGACTCGGCTACAGTTCAACGACGAAGCCATTAAACGCAACGAAGTTGCATTCCACAAACGTTCTGCCATTGTTCCTCTATTTTCAGTTTTTAGTTGAAAGAATTTAAATTATTGAGTAAATATATAATTTTGCATGCAATTGTCAAGAAACAAAAAACTAAAAGAATATATTCTACTTGACTTTTTAACAGAATGTAACTACATTGTGCATACTATGAAAGTAGCAATAATAAAAATTGGTAATTCAAGAGGAATTAGAATTCCTAAACCTGTATTTGAACAATGTGGTTTCGAAGATAAAGTTGAGATGGAAATACACAACAGAGAACTTGTAATTCGCTCTAATAACAAACCTCGTGATGGATGGGAAAAAGCGTTCCAATCAATGTCCAAAAATGGTGACGATAATCTTATATTAAAGCAAGTTGCAGAAGATGCGTCTACTTGGGATGAAGAAGAATGGGAATGGAATAATGAATAGATTTGACGTTTTTCTAATCTCCTTAGACCCTACACTTGGACATGAGATCAAGAAAACTCGTCCTTGTTTAATAATATCACCAAACGAGATGAACAATCATATTTCAACTGTCATTATTGCACCTATGACATCAAAAGGTAGGCGATACCCCACCAGAATTAACTGTAAGTTTCAAGGTGTTAATGGTCAAATTGTACTAGACCAGATTAGAACTGTTGACAAAAGCAGACTAGTCAAAAAGCTGGGGACAATATCAGAAAAAACTAAAAAAGAAGTACTCATAACTATTTCTGAAATGTTCGCATAAGAACTATCTTTCTTCAATTCTTACACTTTTTCTTAATTAAACTGTAAAAAAGATAGGTTTCTGTTGTATTTAGTATATAGTTAATCGTTACTACATCATAATGAATCATACATTACCGTTGTTTTTTTGAAAATTGGCTTCTCAAAATCAACTAGAAATCAGTAAAAATAGTAAACAAAGGCTATACAGCTTGACAAAAGAACAATAAATGATAGCATACGCGTGATAATTATTGTGTAACTTCCACAATTTTACAAGAATTTTAAAAAAAAATGAACTACAAAACAATAATAATATCAGCTCTATTAGGGGCACTAGCTACACTACAGGTTCTAGCAGAAGACACCAACCTACGCGCAACTTTAGGCGTGAACGGACAAGGTAGAACTGTTGAAATCAAAGTAAACGGCTCTCTGATTAGTAACATCAAAGGTGGTGGTTCTGAAGCTGTACAGTTGTATCATAAAGATCACCCATGGGGTGAAAATTTCTCTCCTGCCCGCAAGCACTTACTCTGTTTAAAAAAGGGAGACAATACAATTTATATTGCATATTCTCAAAAGGATGATGAAGATGTAGAAAATCTTGGAGTTTATATAATGGCTTCAGGATACTCAAAGACGCTTCTTGTAGCTACAAAGACAAAAGATGAAGTTACTGGAACAATGAGTGGTAAATTTGTCTTACATTCCAAAGAACCTGAAGACTTCAAAACCGAGAAACTGAAATAAGTTATCTTGCTTAGAACCAACCAATTAATATAATTCAGACAATATCTAATTCTAATTTCCCTTAGTTAAAACCACTTTTTAGATTCTAATTCTAATTTTTGCCACTTTTTTAGAATTAGAACTTATAAACACTCTCTAATTACAAAGAGTTAGAATTAGAATTCGAGAAAGATCTATCAATATCTCTTCCCTGCACATAAGACTTCTTTATATCATATTCAGCATCAAAATCTAACGCATTAAGTCCAACAGTTTTCATTTCTATTCGCTCTGGAGACACTTCAAAGACCTTGAACTCAAATGGAACTTCAATCATTGAACTAACCGTAACAAACTCAACACCACCAAAATCAACACGCATATTCATATGATTATGAGCACCAAGAACACACTTAATACTTTTATGTCTTTCAACAATACTTATCATCTCTTCAGCAAATGAAGGAGTTGGCCTATGGAGTGGTTCGGACAGACCTGTTTGTTCTATAGGCAATCCAAAGACAGGACTATGAGTCGAAAGAATATGTGGCAATTCAGTTTTAACAGACAGACCATTAGAAAGAAACTCTACCTGTTCACAAGAGAAGTGAGGACGTTGGACATTGTCCCAAAAGAATAGTGCGTCCCCCCAATGACTAGGTAAAACATGAATAATGCAATTCTCTGTTTCAATTGTGTAGTTGGGAGAACCATTAACAAAAAAATGAGGAGCAAGCTTTAACCATCTATCAACGGCATTTGATTCTGTCAAATCATGATTTCCCAAACATAGATAAACAGGGACGGGTAAATCAAAAGTTTCTACTGCTGCTAGAATATTATCATCAGTTGTAGACTCAATCATGTCCCCGCCATGGAGAACAAAATCAATGTCATTGTTAACCGCAATATATTCACCAAGAGCTTGCATAATTTCAGGCAACCGCTCTGGATATTTCTTCTGCTGTTGATATCCCGTTGAGTCTGCCCCCAGATGAGTATCTGCTATGTATAAAAACTTTGTCATCATAAACCTTTTATCAACTATTAGCTGTTAGTAAAGACACTGCCGTGGGCAGGTACGAGCGTTGCTCGTGTTATCTCTCCACGGGTTTACACCCGTGGCTATATTCTATCGCTCCTACGGAGCTGTATGACCCCCAACCAACGAGAGATAGTCCCGTCTTGCTGTGCTGCAAAGTCAAAATTGCTAACATTATTGTTCCATAAACTTTTGGCGCATGTTTTTCTTCAAACGTGCTAGCTTTGCTAGTCCCGCAAAGCGGGAACCAAATGATTCTCAATTCGAAACTTAACATTAGGGTTAAAAGCCATTAATAACAAAACCTAGGGGCACAGCCCTAGGAAAATAAAAAAAAGTAAAGCTTTTTCCTATCCACGGAGTTAACCATTTACTATTTACTATCAACTATTTACCATTATTAACGTTCCTTCTTCCTATCCACGGAGTGAACTATTTACCATTAACCACTATTACGCCTATCCAGAAATTGCTTAATATGCTCTGCTGATTTAAGTGCAAACCCCGGAACTCTTGCAATATCTTCAACGGAAGCTTTCTGCAACTTGGAAACAGAACCAAAATGCTTGAGCAGAAGCTCTTTCCTTGTCTCTCCAATTCCCTCAATGTCATCAAGAACGGAATTCTTAATCTGTTTATCTCTCAATGATCTGTGATATGTAATGGCAAAGCGATGGGCTTCATCTCTAAGACGTTGCAGAACCTTCAGTGCATTTGCATTGGTATCGAACACATGTGGAGGAAGCTTCGGATTAAAATATACCTCCTCATATCTTTTTGCTAAACTGATTACAGGAATATCCAGATTCAACTCCTTTATCTTGGAAATGGCTGCACCCAATTGTGTAATACCACCATCAATCATGATAAGGTCCGGCATATTACCTCTTTCTTCTTTAAGTCTTGAATATCGCCGATATACAGCTTCGCCAATCATTGCAGGGTCATCAATGCCTTCAATGGTTTTGATTCTGAATCGCCTGTACCTATTTTTTGCTGGGAGCCCATCTACGCTGACAACCATACTTGAAACAGCAAATATGCCCATAATATTAGATATATCAAATCCTTCAATAACAACCGGCTTTGTCGGCAGATTAAGTTCATCCTGCAACTCGTCCAATCCCTTTAAAGCATCAGCCTTTTTCATGTTCGGGTCTGCAACAATTCTTCCTCGTTGCTTAATAACTTTTTTCAAATGAATGTATGTATCACGTACTGCCGCTGCCCGTTCAAAATCTTTGTTCTCTGCCAATTCCTGCATCTCATCCCAAAGTTCCTGCATAATCGCCGGTCTTTCCCCTCTTAGAAAAGCACAGGCTTCCTCAAACAGTGCTCGATACTCATCAACAGAGACCTTGTTTATGCATGGAGCTGAACAATGACGAACGATATCATTCATACAATGTTTATATGTGCTCTCATCTGGAATTTCCGGAGCACAACGCCTTATGCCAAACTTTTTTTCAAGAAAGTCTCTCGTTGCTTTTGCTGCCGGACTGGAAATAAATGGACCAAAATACTCCGCATTATCATTCTTTCGTATTCTTGCCAATGACAGTGTTGGAAATTTTTTCTGTTTCTCTGCCTTGATTAAGATAAAACGCTTATCATCTTTGAAATCCACATTGTATTTAGGCTTATACTCTTTTATCAGCCTGCTCTCTGTCAGTAGGGCTTCAGCCTCACTTTTAAGAACAATATAATCAAGATCATATATGGAATTTATAAGACTTCGGAGTTTGGGTGGTGCTTTATGAAATGAGGCTCGACGAAAGTATGATTGAACACGTTTTCTTAAAGACTTCGCTTTACCAACATAAATAATCTTGCCCTTGCGATCTCGCATTATATAACAGCCGGGTTTATCTGGAATATCAAGAAGCTTCTTTTTTACTTTATCTGATACATTCATTTCAGTTTAAACCATTAGTTAGTTCGTTAGATGGTTGGATAGGCGGAAGCCATTCCCTAATTTTCAGATTGCAATTAAAAAACGGCCTCGATGACCAAATGACTCTAGACTAAGGACTAAAAACAAATTGTAAACTGTAAATGTTAAACGGTAAACTCAGGTGTTGCTTTGCAACTTACCTAAATAAATACCTGCGGAGCTTTTCCAACATTCATAATTTAGCATTCAGCATTCATAATTGTTTTACAGTCTTCCGCGATATGGAAGCTTAACATCGTAAATTCTTGCCGTATCATTTATCTGATTCATGATATCAACACTTGGTTTTTTAGCATAATCACCCATAAGACTATAAATCTTCTGCTTTGCCCATATCTTTTCAATCGTCTTATCCTTGCCGGCAATTGCTGTCCCGAAAGGAAGATCAAATACCATATCACACGATTTGTCAATCGACTCTCCGACAGCCTGGAAAACTAACTTCTCTTTATCCTTTGGATATCTACCGTAAATTACAAGTTCTCTATCAAGATAAAGATTCTCTGTCATCGACGGATAAACTTCAACTCCCGAATTCTCAGGAAACATCAATTTAAGATCAACAAGAACTGGTCTTTTAACAGATTCTAGGACATTCCCAATTTCTATTGGAATATCCCACCTTCCCTTGGTAACAATAGTTGAACTACCCCTATTACAATAAGCTAACTGTTCAAGTAGATACTCATTGGCAAGCTTAATTGTACCCAGTGTAAATACAGAAAAATTTCCTTCATTCAATCTGCTGAACTGACCTATAATCGCAGTACTTGCGGTAACTCCTGTAGTGGAATAGCCATCTGATATAACAAGAATAACAATTGGTCTGCCGGGAATCCTCGGCATATCCACAAGATTCTTGATGGAACCATAAATGTCTGTGTTGCCATCAGCCTTCATTTTCATTACAAAGTCCTGAGCTGCTTTTATGTTTTCAGGTGAAGCATCTTTCCATTCCTTAAAACACATCTCATCCTCTGTTCTGAAACTTGCAACATTAATTCTATTCTGCTTTGGAACATTCTCAAGCCAATTTGTTATTGCCTGCCTGCAGAAATATAGTTTCTGTTCGGTCATACTTGCAGAACAATCCTGCACAATCATAATATCACTAGGTAACTGTGGAAGAATCTCAGGTGATGCCCGATTAACCTGAAGTTTGAAATATTTATAATCATTATGACCTCTAGGAGAAAATGTTTCCATATTCACCGTCAGCAAATCTTCAAGAGGCTTTAAGTCAGTAATCTCCTGCTGGGTCTCTTTATAAAGATTCTCAGCCTTCTGATCAATACTGCTCTCAATCTTCAACTCTTCAATTTTGCTTTCAACCTCTATTTTGGCATCAACTGGTTTTGGGGCAACAATATTACTTGCTCCTGGTCTTGCCGCAATCAAAAATGCATCTGAATCTGCTCCGGTCAAGACATCAGTGATTTCACTTTGAGAGATTGACATTGTCAAATCAGGAGCCTGCTCAATTCTTGAAACTTCCAGAATGTCCATTCTCTCCAAAGTAGGCAATTCTGTCGTTGCTGTAGTATCCTCAATTTCTAAAATTTCCTGACGGGCATTCCATGGGATTGGTTTTGCAAGTTCTTCAGGTTCTACAACTGTTGTATTCTTCAGGTCATTTGGGTCAAGCAAAGAAGGAATCAACTCTGAATCCTCAGATTCGAACTGCAGATTCTTAATATTACTTTCAATTCCCACACCTGTTGTTTCCAGATCATCTGCATTCAAAACATCCTTCGGAATCTCAATAGGTCGCTTTGACTCCTTCAGCTCTACAACTGCTGGTTCGTAACGTTTTTTTATAAACTTCTTAGCCTCTTCAATTGATTTGTTGGCAAATGGAATGTCACCAAGATAGTGCAGCAAAACACCATGTAGCCCTATCGATATAATAACGGCAATAACAGCAAAAATAATATTTTTACTAGTTCTACCATCATCCTCGTGCTCAATAAAATGTCTTTCAAAATATCCCATAAAACCTTTCTTCAATATATCACACTACGTAATAACTGCCAAACAGATATTTAAACATTTAGTTGTCTGTTCGTCAACCTAAAATATTTATTAGTTTTTAGTTTTTAGCACAATTGCATTCCACAGTTGCATAAATGCAAGAAGAGGGCATACACATAGGTAAGCCCCTACATATTCATAAATCGTAATTCGTTGTTCGTAATTAGTAATTTGTCATCCGTAATTGATTTGTGCCACCAAAGGCACTCCTGCAATTTTCGCATTTTCGAATTCCCGCATTTTCGAACCTCTTATTTAATACTATGTACCAGTAATCCCGATCTTAGTTTCGGTTCAAACCAGGTGCTCTTCGGCGGCATAATGCAACCAGCATCTGCAATGGCCATCATCTGGTCAACAGAAACCTCATACATAGAAAATGCAACAGCCCACTCGCCAGAATCAACTCGATTCTCAAGTTCTTTTGTTCCTCGAATACCTCCAACAAAATCAACTCTCTTTGTTGTTCTCATATCACCAACGCCAAGAATAGGGGCGAGTAGGTTGGTTGTCAAATAGCTAACATCAAGGGCCTCAACCGGATCATCCTCAGGGGCATCAGCCCAAGATAGACCATACCACTCGCCATCCAGATACATACTCATAGAATTAGCACAGGCAGGTTCTGGAGAAGTTCCCTCAACAACATTAAAATTTTCTTTAACTTTACTAAAAAATTCTTCTGAAGACAACCCATTCAAATCTTTTACAGTTCTATTATATGGAAGGATCTTCAATTGATTGGCCGGAAAGACAACAGCTTCATACCAATTATACTCTTCTTCTCCGGTATGATTGGGGTTGTTAACTTTTGCCTGAGCTCCAGCTCTTGCAGCTGCTGCCGATCTATGATGACCATCTGCAACGTAGAAAACCGGAACAGCTTCAAATAAAAATACAAGCTCAGAAGTATTTACAACCTTCCAGACTGTATGTCCAATTCCATCTGCTGCAACAAAGTCAAACAACGGCTCTGTTTTCTCAATTTTTCCAACTACAGTATCAATCGCATCCTGTTCTTTATAAGTCAGAAATACTGGCCCTGTATTAGCCTTGATAGTTTCAACGTGTCTGGTTCTATCATCTTCTTTATCCTGTCTAGTCTTCTCATGGCGAAGAATTAAGTCATTCTCATAATCCTCAACATTACAGCAGGTAACAATACCACTCTGTTCATGTTCGCCCATTTTTTGCTTATAGACATACAAACATGGAGTACCTTCTTTAACCAGTACCTCATCTGCAATAAAACTTTTAAAATTCTCAGCAAGTTTATTATAAACTGCATCAGAATATATATTAGTATCCAGCGGCAAATCAATTTCAGGACGCACAATATGTAAAAAACTTTTGGGATTGCCCTTAGACAATTCAATAGCTTCAACAGTATTCAAAACATCATATGGCACTGATGCAACATCTTTTTCGGTGCCTTTTTGTGGGCGCAAAGCCTCAAATGGTCTTATTCTCATTCTTTTTCCCTTTATATGGGCGAGAATAGATCTCGCCCCTACACATTTATAAATTCAAATTTCCTGGGAACGCCTAGCCCCGGCTTGGCATAAAACAATCCCGCCGGGAGGCATTCCTCACTTCATCATTCAGCATTTAGCATTCATAATTTTACTTATATTCCGGCAACCAATCCTTTTCAACGTCCAAGAACTCATCGCACATTTCTCTGATTGTATCAAGGGAAAGCTCTGATGATGTATGAGGATCCAAAAAAGCAGCCTGATAAATAGAGTCTTTCTTCAAATTCAATGCCGCATCAATAACCAAAGAATGAACATTGATATGAGTTCTGTTCAGTGCAGCCAACTGCAATGGTAAGTCACCAACATATGTGGGCTGAACCCCATTCTTATCAACCATACATGCAACTTCAACAATTGCATTCTTTGGTAAATTTGTAATTATACCATTGTTTATCACATTACCACCAATTCTTGCGGGAACATCAGTTTCCATTGCTTCCATAATCACAGAACCATACTCATGAGAACGTTCATGTGTTAATTCTGGATTACCAATAAATTCTTTTGCCTGCTTCTTCCAACCTGCAATCTGTTTGATACAACGTCTTGGATACTCATCCAGCGGAATATTAAACTCTTCAATAAATTCAGGATGCTGACTCTTAATCCAGTACGGATAATATTCTGCTGCATGCTCTGAAGACTCTGTAATGTAATAACCAAAATTTCTCATCATATCCAAGCGAATCATGTCGCCAAATTTTTCTGCACCCTCTTTACGAGCTTCGGCAACTTTTTTTGCAGCAATTTTCTTTATTTCAGGATACAAATCTTGTCCATTTTCAGTTACTTCAAGCAACCAGCCCATATGGTTAATACCAGCAACTTTCCACTGAATATCATCCATGTTCTTATCCATCTCAAGAACATGATTCAACAATCCGACAGCACATCCCTGAACAGAGTGGCACAGACCCACTGCATTAACGTTGCTGCCGTGCAAAACAGAACCTGTCACAATTGACATTGGGTTTGTGTAATTCAACAACCATGCGGTTGGGCAAACCTCTTCAATATCTTTTGTAATATCAAGCATTACATGTGCAGTACGCAATCCACGAAAAATGCCACCAACTCCTAATGTGTCTGCAATAGTCTGACGTAAACCATATTTTTTAGGTATCTCAAAGTCCAATACTGTGCAAGGTTCATAACCACCAACCTGAATTGCATTAACAATATAAGAAGCTCCTCGAAGTGCATCTTTGCGATTTCCAACACCAAGATAAGGCTTAATCGTCATCCGACCTTCGTTGATGTTAGCGTTCAAGGTATCAAGCATTCTTTTAGATTCATCCAGCCTAACTGGATCAATATCATACAAAGCTACTTCGGAATCTTGTAAAGCTTCTCGGCACATGCTGTCGCCAATAATATTCTCAATAAAAACAGTGCTACCGGCACCCAAAAATGTAATCTTAGCCATTCTATTTCCCAACTGATTATTAAAGTTTAATCTAAATCTCTTATTTCATTTATATACTTGTGAATTTTACTGTATTACTTAACAGATGTCAAAAAAAGAATCTCATAACTAACAGCTATCTTAATTTTACGGTTGTATGTCTTTTTCGGTTCACAGCCCAGCTACTAAAAACAACATGAGCATGTTAAGACTTATACATTATTTACAACTTTAGTGGCTGGGCGACTCTACAATGCCCCTGTTCAAAACCATGCACCCACCATAATTTGCAAGTAATGTAGTGTCCGCTCTGCGAGCGGAATCATAATAAATTGTTTTCTGCAATTGTCACCCCCAGCTACTAAGTATAAAAACATTTAAGTCCAAACTTACATTTCACTTTTCTTTTAGTAGCTGGGCCAAAAAATCAAATATCATTTGCTGTTTTCATTGATCTAAATGCAGGTTTTCCCTTTCAACCGTAAATCTAAGGAAAGCTAACAGCTATTTCTGTACACTATTCACTATTAACTTCTTTACACTTCTTTTCTCACAAATTAATTAAATACATCTTTGGCCATAATTTGCCGGTTACAAGAAGTTTTTTTGAAATAGGCTCATAAGCAATGCCATTTGCAACAGCTTCAATATTCTCTTTGGTGCTTTCAGGAACAAGTTCAGAAAGATCAATCCTTTTCTCAACCTTGCCTGTCTTCGCATCAACAACAACAATCTGACTTGTCAGCCAGACATTTGCATAAATCTTTCCGTCAACATATTCAAGCTCATTAAGATTCGCTACAGGTATCTTTCCATCTTTTACCTCAAGCCTTTTAACAATTGAAAATGTCTCCGAATCCCGAAAGAATAGTGTTGAGGAACCATTACTCATAATGATATGTGTCTCATCATGTGTCAGCCCCCAACCTTCTCCAATATATTTGACTATCTTTTCAAACTTGAGTTTCTTAACATCATAGACAAGACATACTCCTGACTCATATGTAAGCCAATATAATTTGTTGCCATATATTGTGGTCCCTTCTCCAAAATAAAGGTTGGGCAATTTCAATCTTTTCACTCCTCCACCATTTGGATACTTGGTCATAACAAAATGTGAAGCTCCATGCATACCGGTACTCTCACATAAATAATCTTTGTAGAAAAATAGACCTTGTGTGAAATTCTTCTGATCGTGGCGTAGAGTTTTGGCTACAACAGCCTGCTCAATTAGTGCTGGTTTGCCGGAACAGCTTGATGTAAACCCCATTGCAACAACAACAATAATGATGGTTGAAAAGCGAAACATAAAATGCTGCATATTATACCCTTTTTTTAACTTCATCAATGGATCCTGCCATCATAAAAGCCTGTTCAGGATAATCATCTAATTCACCATTAACTATCTGCCTGAACCCATCAACGGTCTCATCAATTGTCACGTACTGCCCGGGAATACCAGTATATTGCTCCGCAACAAAGTTGGGTTGCGATAAAAATCGCTGAATTCTTCTAGCACGGTTTACAGTTGACTTGTCAACATCAGGCAATTCCTCAATACCTAAAATTGTAATGATATCCTTTAACTCACTATACCTTTGAAGAATTCTTTGAACCTCTCGTGCAACTTTATAATGCTCTTCCCCAACATACTCTGGAGCCAGAATCCTTGAATTGGAGGAAAGAGGATCCAGTGCTGGATAAATTCCCATCTCAACAATCTTTCTATCAAGAACAATTGTTGCATCAAGATGAGCAAATGTTGTCGCCGGGGCAGGGTCTGTGATGTCATCCGCCGGAACATATACAGCCTGAACAGATGTAATGGAACCACGATTTGTGGAAGTAATTCTCTCCTGCAAAGCTCCCATCTCTGATGCAAGAGTCGGCTGATAGCCTACAGCTGAAGGCATACGCCCTAGCAGAGCAGACACCTCTGAACCTGCCTGTACAAATCTAAAAATGTTATCAATGAAAAGCAGAACATCCTGACGCATGTTGTCTCTAAAATATTCGGCCTGTGTTAAAGCTGAAAGAGGAACTCTAAGTCTTGCACCTGGTGGTTCATTCATCTGACCATACACAAGCACCGTCTTCTTAAGCACTCCCGATTCATCCATCTCAAGCCATAAATCATTACCTTCTCTGGTTCTCTCTCCCACTCCGGCAAAAACAGCCTGACCGCCATGCTCAGTTGTTATATTTCGAATCAACTCCATAATCAGCATGGTTTTACCAACACCTGCACCACCAAACAAACCAATTTTACCTCCTCTTGGAAATGGAGCGAGCAAATCAACTGATTTTATGCCTGTTTCATATAGTTCAATAGATGGCATCTGTTCGTCAAAAGATGGGGGTGCTTTATGAATTGATTGTCTGCGGTATGTGGAAATCGGCCCCCTGTCGTCAATTGGCTCACCCAGTATATTAAGGACTCGTCCTAGAACCTCTTCGCCTACAGGAACCGTAATGGCTGCACCAGTATCTTCTACAGGCAAACCTCGACTCAACCCGGCTGTTGCTGACATCGCAATACAGCGGACAACGCCATCACCCAGAAAATCTTCCACCTCTAGAGTTACACTCTCTCCACGTTCTTCATCACTTACTATAAGTGCATTATGTAATTCAGGAAGATGTGAATCATAAAACTCAACATCAATAACAGCTCCAACAATATGTACAATCTTACCCAGTGCCATAAAATATCTTTCTAAATTTTCTTTTTTGTATTCGGATTTATATCTGGAATAAATGGATTACCTATGAGGGCCTCTCCAAGATATCTTTCGGCAATATCAGCATCAAGTGGCCTAGAAAAATAATAACCTTGCAACGAAACTCCTCCAAGTTCCTTTAAAATCATAATCTGGTTTACATCTTCAACACCTTCTGCAATAACATGCAGATTCAGAGTCTTTGCCAATGTCAGAATAGATTTCACTATAGCCTTGGCCTCTTTGGTCTGTGACAATGTATTGATAAATGAACCATCAATCTTTAGTGTGTCTACTTTAAACTGATTTAAATATGCCAAAGATGAATAACCTGTGCCAAAATCATCAATACTTGTTTTAATCTCTAAATCATAAAGATGCTCTAAAACTTTAATTGCAGTCTCCGGAAATTTCATAAGAGCAGTTTCTGTAATCTCAAGACAAAGGTACTCGGGAGGAAGACCTGTTGATTCAAGAACCTCTACAACAGATTCAACAAAACCAGGGAAAGCTAACTGCTGTCCGGAAACGTTGACAGATGCATATGCAACATGCTTAATTCCCTTAGCCTTTGCATCCTTATAACATTTGCTCATAAATTCACAAGTAGAACGCAAAACAAACTTTTCAATTTCAAATATCTGACCGGTCTTCTCTGCAAGTGGAATAAACTCAGCCGGAGAAATCATTCCCTGTGTTTTATGATTCCATCTAATTAGTGCTTCAACACCAATAAGTGTAATGTTATCAGTTGATATAATTGGTTGATATACAAGATGAAAATTATTCATATATATCGCTGTATTAATCTCGGTATCCAAGTATAAGTCTCTCTGAATTTTTGCCATAATAAGTCGGTCAAAAACATGAAGCTTATCAAAATAGTTCTCCTTGGCAAACCCTACGGCAACATTTGCATATCTCATCAAATCTTCCGAGGTATCATTCTTTTCCATGGAATCAGAGAATACAACTCCAATATTTATATTTATATGTATTAAATGCTCCTCAATACAAATTGGAATCTCAATAATATTGCGAATGCTTGTTACAAGAGAAATTACTTCATCACGGAACTCAACATCCGGAAGAAAAAATGCAAATTCATCTCCGTAAGTTCGGGCAACAATTGAAGAACTGTATCCCAAAAGCAATGTTATCTGTTCTGCAATATGAGAAAGCAAACTATTACCCACTTCATAACCATATGAATCGTTAAATACTTTAAATCTGTGAATATTAAGAATAACAAGCGCATTTAAGGAATCTTTATTGGCTGCATAAGATGTCTTAATTGACTCTCTAAAGCTGTCAATAGTTTGAAGACCTGTTAGAGAATCACGGCGCTTATAAAAATCTTTCTTCTCTGTTAAAGCTAAATTATCAACTTTAATCTTTAAATACGGAAGTAAAAATAGAATTGTACTCTTAAGTTCATGGGTCAAGGTTGCTATTTTTATAACAATAATATAGTCTGAACTTATTGAAATATAGGACCAGCTCTTTGGATCAAATTGCGTTGCATTGTCTTTGGAAACTATCTTAATATCGATATCACATACATCTTTTAGACAATCTAATAAAAGATCCTCTATATCAGCATAATCCGAGGCTTCTGCAATCTGAGATATTGCTTTCTGATTCTTTGTATTCATAAATGTGATATCCCCCGAAATTAATTAAGATTCCCCAAAAAAATAACTTTTTAATAATATCAATAAATCTTTGTTTTGACAAGCAATAATTAATAATGTATATTTCCTAAAGTTTTATATGAATAAAAGAGCATAGGGCTGACAGCCCGTAAAAACATAGCCTAGGGTGGAGCCCTAGGTTTAAAAATAATAAAAACAGCGTTTTTACCTACTCACGGTAGTGTCTTTCATTCGATGTTGAACAATCTTTAATATCCATCATTGGCTATTGAATATTAAAAAAAGGGGCTAGCTTTGCTAGTCCCGCAAGGCAGGAACAAAAATGTCTATATCTCTTTGATTTAGAACAAAATAGGGCTGAAAAGAAGGTAAAACTTTTGACAGTACCACAAATATTTTAAGGAACAATTATGTATAACCCTGTATCAAATAGAGCAGACTTTCCTGAAGTAGAGACAGAATCTCTTGCTTTCTGGAAAGAAAACAACACATTTCAAAAACAACTTGATAAAAATAGAGATAAAGAAGAATTCGTATTCTACGATGGACCGCCGTTTGCGACAGGTCTGCCACACTACGGCCACTTACTGGCTGGAACAATAAAAGACATAATCCCTAGATATCAGTCAATGAAAGGCTACTATGTTGATAGAAGATTCGGATGGGATTGCCACGGACTTCCGATAGAAGCTCTTGCTCAAGATGCTCTAGGGTTATCAGGCACGGCGGCGATACAAGAAATTGGTGTTGATGTGTTTAACGAACAGTGCCGTTCTATGGTTCTGAAATATGTTGAAGAATGGCGACAAACCGTAACAAGAATGGGACGTTGGGTTGACTTTGACAATGACTACAAAACAATGGATGCTTCCTATATGGAAAGTATCTGGTGGGTTTTCAGCCAACTATGGAAACAGAACAGAATATATAAGGCATATAGAATTATGCCATATAGCTGGAAACTGACAACTCCTCTTTCAAATTTTGAAGCTGGAAACAATTACAAAGATGTGCACGACCCGGCAATAACAATCAGATTTAAAATCCTTACAGAACAGAACTGGGGTGACAACGCATATATTCTTGCATGGACAACAACTCCATGGACATTGCCTTCAAACCTTGCACTCTGCGTTGGGGCTAACATTGATTATGTTGCAGTAAAAGATGCAAACAGTGATAAAAACGATGTCTATATAATGGCAAAAGCTCGTGTATCTGCTTACTACAAAAATGAAGAAGATTATGTTATAGCTGCAGAAATGAAAGGTAGCGAAATTGCCGGTCACAAATATGAACCTCTATTCCCATACTTTGAAGGACGTGAAAACTGCTTCCAAGTATTGCAGAATGATTTTGTTACAACAGATGATGGTACAGGTATTGTACATATGGCACCGGCATTTGGTGAAAACGATTATCGTATATGTACAGAAGCAAACATAGAACTCGTTGATCCGCTGGATCGTGAATGCAACTTCGGACCTCTTGTTCCTGACTATGAAGGTCAATTCTGTAAAGACGCAGACAAAGCCATTATCAAACGCTTGAAAGATGAAGGCAAACTGATTCATCAAAACACAATAAAACATAGCTATCCTTTCTGTGACAGAACTGATACTCCTCTAGTATATAGAGCTATTGACGCTTGGTACGTCCATGTAACAGACCTGCGTGATGAACTTACAGAGAATAACAACCAAATACATTGGGTTCCTGCAAATGTAGGCGAAAAACGCTTTGGAAACTGGCTCAAAAATGCAAATGACTGGAATATAAGTAGAAATCGTTTTTGGGGATCATGTATTCCTCTTTGGATAAACGAAGAAGATGAAGAAGATATCATATGCATTGGATCTGTTGAAGAATTAGAAAAACTTAGTGGCGTAAAAGTTGATGACCTTCACAAACACTATGTTGACGAAATCCTAATCAAAAAAGATGGCAAAACATATCGCAGAACCCCTGAAGTCTTGGACTGCTGGTTTGAAAGTGGTTCAATGCCTTATGCTCAATGCCATTATCCTTTTGAAAACAAAGAGAACTTTGAAACTCATTTTCCCGGTGATTTTATTGCTGAAGGTCTTGATCAGACTCGGGGTTGGTTCTATACTCTTACAGTACTATCAACAGCCCTATTTAAAAGACCTGCATTCAAAAACGTAGTGGTTAATGGACTTATCCTTGCCGAAGATGGCAAGAAAATGAGTAAAAGACTACAAAACTATCCGGATCCAAAAGAGTTAATAAACCAATATGGTGCTGATGCAATACGTCTTTATATGATTAATTCTCCTGTTGTTCGTGCTGAAGAACTTAAATTCTCTGAGGCTGGAGTACAGCACCTTATGCGGGATATACTTATACCTCTATGGAATTCATATAGTTTCTTCGTCACATATGCAAATATAGACAATTGGGAAGCTGATTCTGATGTGCCAGAAAAGCCGATCAATGTTCTTGACCTATGGATTCGTAGTTCACTTGAAACTCTTATTGAGGATGTTACTGAAGCAATGGATAATTACGAGCTGCAAAAAGCAATTCGTCCATTTGTCAGTTTCATTGATAACCTTACAAACTGGTATATCCGTCGAAGCAGAAGAAGATTCTGGAAATCTCAGGATGATGGAGACAAACAGCAGGCATATGCAACATTGCATTATGTTCTATTGCAGCTATCAAAAATCGCGGCGCCATTTATACCAATGATAAGTGAAAGCATATATAGTAACCTTAAAACAGATGATATGCCGGAATCTGTACATCTATGCGACTTCCCATCTACACAAGCTGACGACAAAGATGTTATACTGGAAAAACAGATGGAACTAGCTATGGCAATTGTCAAAATGGGACGTCAATTGCGTACGGACAACAACTTGAAGGTAAGACAACCTCTTGCAACAATTCATGCCGTTACGAAGGACAAACAATCTCTTGAATACATACAGGCTCTTCAGGATATCATCAAAGATGAACTGAATATTAAAAACGTTATCACCAACGACAACGAAGGTGTGCTTGCTGATTATCAGGCAAAAGCCGCTTTCAAAAATCTTGGACCAAAGCTTGGACCAAAGGTAAAGTTCGCTGCAAAAGAAATTGCAAAACTAAGTTCAGAAGAACTTGCTGCAATTGTCAATGGTGGCACAGCACAGATTACTGTTGATGGTGCAAGTTTTGAACTAGATCAGAATGATGTTATAATTGAAAGAGTTCCAAAAGCTGGACTAGTTGTGGTAGCCGAAGGTGAAATGCTTGTGGCTATAGAAACAGAGTTATCTCCAGAACTAATTCAGGAAGGTCTTGCTCGAGAACTGGTAAACAAGATTCAGAACATGCGTAAAACCGCTGAATATGAAGTTACTCAGAGAATTGTCACCAAAATCATGGGTGAGGATGAAATCAAGCAAGCCATTGAAAAGTTCAACGACTATATAAAGTCAGAAACTCTGACTCTTGATCTTAATATGGTTGACTCCAATGATGACACATTCACTCAATGGGACATCAACGGGCACAACGTATATATCAAAACAAAAGTTTCCTAAAACTTCACAAAAAAAGCGGTAACCAAAAGTTACCGCTTTTTTTATGCCCAAATGAACAAGACAGACACACAAGACATACATCCATGACGTCCATCTTGTCCAACTCCCTTCCAGGGAACTCTTAAATGTTTTTCCGCATTTAATTAACCATTAACAACTAACCATTAACCCTTATTTATACGCTTTCCTATCTTTCATCCAGATATGAATATCATCAAGCATCTTAACCCATTTCGCATCATCATATCTGACTTCTAAAAACTTATCATAAAGTGTAAGCACAACTTGTGTCATTCCTTGTGTGAATAACATTCTCTCCTGAAATTTACTTTCACCGGAAAGCTGCTCACCCTTAGGTAACTTGGTTGATCTGAAAATGAATTCATCTGCATCAAAATGTGTTTCCCAAACCTCATCTTTTCGAGCAATAATCATCTTTGCCTGCTTAATCTTCTTATCTCCAAGCAGTGCTGTTGTTGCCTCATTGCTTGCCAAAGGCAACCCTTTTCTTAGCTGAGTAAAATGTGCTCCCTGAACACCTGTGTTGACCAAAGTCACTGGACCATCAAGCATAATTCCAAACTCACCTGCTAATTCCAAATTTATTATACCACCAAGTCTCTCGCAGAAAAAACATACCCAAGTCAAAAATTCGCGACCAAAAAAGTCTTCAGGAGCAGAATCTTCAATTTCCGGCGAAAAACTACAATTAGGTATATCCCTAATATTAATGTTTGCCCTCTTCACGGCTGCACTTTCAGGCGTAAGAGGAATTAATTTCTTATTGGTAGTCTGTTCAAACATATGAATAAAAACATCTGTCTGCTTATCTGTTGTACACTCTGCGTATACAATATTCTCATTAGAATCATAAACCATCTCAATACCAGTTAGTGTCGCTGGCATTGTAGGCAGCAATCGAGCTGTAATCTCTTTCTTTATTGCACTTTTCTCTTTACGATTTAAAAACTCTTTTCCCTCTGCCTGCATCTGTGCAATCTCTTCAAGTTTACATTCTGCTTTCAATAGTGCATTAGGTATCTTCCGCTCTGCCTTCATTAATGTCAGATATAAATATCCGGAAATTACAACGGTCTCCTCCTTGATATCAGTATCTAACAAAAATCTGCTGGTTACCCAACCATGAATGGGATCATCACCCAAAATTGTTAATGGCGGCGCAACATTATTTTGAAAACATTCCAGTTCTCGTGGATCCATTCCCCCCGGTAGATAAAACATTTTGAACGAAATATTCGCTTCACTAAAAGACATATTACTTATTCCTCTTCTTTCACATTATTTAAAAATTCAAATATAAACTCAGCTGCATTCTCGTCGGCATTACCATGACCAAGCTTTTGATTCACATCCAGTATATTATTCTTCATAATTCTGCGTTGTTCGGTGTTTGTAAGCAGTGGTCTCAAAGCATCTGAAAGCTTCTTAGGTGTTGCATTATGCTGAATCAGTTCGGGACATACTGTCTTACCTGCCACAATGTTAACCATACCAATATTCTTTATCTTTATTAACATACGCCCAATCAAATATGTCAACAACGATGTCTTATAAACAACAACCATTGGACACTCCATAAGAGATGTTTCCAATGTCGCTGTACCAGAAGTGGTAAATGATGCATCAGCCTGCCTAAGAACCTCTCGAGTGTTGTCAACAATTACGTCAATCTTCTTTGGAAACTCTGTCTGCTGCATAATTTCTAAAATCTGTTTCTCTGCAGTCTTTGTTGCCGCAGCAACAATGAAATGTGAATCAGGAAACTGCTTTTCAATCAAAACACATGCTTTCAACATTGGTTTAAGAATCATTGCAATCTCTTTTCTACGACTTCCCGGAAGTATAGAAATTTTCTGTTTTGCTCCATGCCATGGCAACGACAATACAGGCAACATCTTTGCATCATTTGCCTTGTCAACCAAAGGATGCCCAGCAAACCGAACTTCAACACCGGACTGATCCTTGAAAATCTCTTTCTCAAAAGGAAAAATTGTTATAAGCAGATCAATAATTTCTGCAATCTTGGGAATTCTCTTCTGATTCCATGCCCATACCTGTGGGCAAATGTAGTGAACTGTCTTGATTCCAAGCGCATGAAGACGCTCAGCCAAACGCAAATTGAACCCAGGATAATCAATAAAAACAACCACATCAGGTTGCTCCTCTTCAGCCTTGGCAAGCATCTCAAAAAATACCTTCTTGAAAAAACCTATACGACTTATCACTTCTGTAAAACCAATTGCTGCAAGCTCTTTAACATCATAGAATGTCTCAACCCCGTCGGCTCGCATCAATTCCCCACCAAGTCCAAAAAAAGTGCAATCAGGCATCTTCTCTTTTAACGATGCAACAAGTTTTGCACCATGCATGTCTCCGGAAACTTCTCCGGCCATTATCATTATCTTTTTCATAAAATCTTATTTCTTATTTTAAAATCAATCCAGCCCCGTACGGGCTGCATTCTTGCCGCCCCTCGTCCCTTCAGGGAACGCTGAGCTTGAAGGAAAAACTCGGCACTAAAATCATATCAAGAGCAAAGCTCTTTCCTCCCCACGGCTTTGTCGCGCCGTAGGAACGAAGGCGGAAGTGAAACTATTTACTATACACTTCGTACTGTACACTACGAGCAAAGCTCGTCATTTACGATGGATTATTCTTTATACATTCACATATTTGTGTCGCAAGACTAAGAGCATCCAACGCAGGACGACCGCCAACAACAGGATCACTCTGCTCTTTAACACAACGAATAAATGAATCAATCTCATCTGTTAACTGATCACAGTCTGGAAGTTCAATCTTCTTAGTACTAATACCAATTGCCTGCTTCTTAATTATTACACCCTTACGATTGTTATAATCAAGCGACAGATAACCATCTTCCTGAAAAACTCTAATTTTGCGCAATGGCTCACGACTAACTCGACTAGCTGTTACATTAGCAACTGTCCCATTTTCAAAGTTTAATCTAACATTGGCAATGTCTTCTGACTTACTTAACACAGGCACACCAACAGCATGTATATGTACTACAGGAGAATTGACAATATGCAAAATAATATCCAAATCATGAATCATCAGATCAAGCACAACACTCACCTCCGTACCCCTTGGCAGCATCCCAAGACGTGGTGGTGGGAAAGAACTCATTCGAAGTGCTTCAATAAAACGTGGTTTATTAATCTTCTTCTCAATATACTTAATCACAGGGTTAAATCTCTCAATATGACCCACCTGAAGAATTAAATCCTTCTCTTCTGCCAAATGCACAATCGCCTCTGCCTCTTCTGTTGAAGCAGCAATTGGCTTCTCAACCAGTATATTAACTCCTAGCTCAAGTAGTTTTGTCGCCATCTCATGATGCTTATCTGTCGGTACAGCAATACTTGCCGCGTCAACTTGTGCTGCAAGTTCCTCAACTGATGTATATGCCTCACAACCAAATTTCTTTGCAATTTCCTTGGCTCGCTTCTTACTGATATCATAAACTCCAATCAAATCGGTCATCTCATGTTCAGCATGCACTCTTGCATGATGCTGACCAAGACTGCCAACTCCAAAAACAGCTGTTCTTATCTTCTTATCCATAATTTTTTATTCCTTCTTTTAAAATTAATCCTTTTCGTGCGGGCGGGCCTTGTGTCCGCCCCATGGCGAGCTCCTGCTCGACAACAAAATCATATCAAGAGCTTGCTCTTTCCTACCCACGGAGTGCAACTTAATTCTTAACTCTTATCTCTTAACACTTCTTCAAGTATCCCCGCCAACTCATCAATACTCTCAACACAATAATCGGCCGCACAATCTTTTATGTCCTCTGAAACCAATATTGTCCTGCATCCAGCAACTTTACCTGTAACAACATCGCCCTCTCTATCCCCTACCATAAAAGAACTCTTTAAATCAATATCATGCTTCTCTGCTGCAGCCAGAATCATTCCAGGCAAAGGTTTTCTGCACTCACACCCGGCATCTGCCAAATGTGGGCAGTAATACATATCCAGAAGTTCACAACCAAATTCTTCTCTCAGCTTTTTCTGAAGCTTATCATGCATTCCTTCAAGACAAGCTTTCTCAACAATTCCTTTACCAACACACTGCTGATTACTTATCATTATTCCAACATAACCATGAGCAATTGCAACTTTTAAGCTTTCAACAAATCCATCCTGAATATGCAAGTCCTCCCACTTTTCAACATATCCCGGACCTGGTGACCGGTTAATTATTCCATCCCTATCAAAAAAAACACACTTTTTCACTATATATCCCTACAAATTAATTATTCGGTCATCAGAGACGATGACCTTCCCTGTTGAAACTGCAATTTGACCATTAAGCTGCAACGTTCACTTGGGAGGGATGCCGTCTCTGGCGTCCGCATTAGAAAATTTTTAATTTTCTTTTCTGTCATATTTCCTCATATAATTTTTGACAGTACCAAAAATACCGCCAGCTGTGTCCGGCAGTAGCTTGCAAAGCGAAGACTGAAGGCATTCAAAAGTTTACCATTTACAGTTTACACTTTTTGTGTCCCCCACCTCCGAAAATTTTATTGATTCAAAACACGTAACACTTACCACGTATCACGTAATACGAACCTTACAAATTAAAATTCGTCTGCCTTGGAGCTCCATCTTCTTTTTCCTGACGAGCTAACTCCTCGTGAACCTCTGAAAGTGGCTGTTCCTCTGCTTCCTTTTCCTGAGCCGCCTGGGCCAGTAAAGCAGGCTTAATAGAATCAAGTTCTCCCAAATCTTTAAGACCAAAGTGATTCAAAAACTCCTTCGTTGTTCCATATAAAAAAGGTCTACCAGGTAGTTCACTTCTTCCTGCAATCTTAACAAGATGAAGCTCCATAAGGTTTTTCACAATATTACTGCTGTTTACTCCTCGAACTGCCTCTATTTCAGCCTTAGTAACTGGCTGACGATATGCAATCACTGACAAAGTCTCAAGTGCAGGCATAGACAACCTAGCAGGTTTACCTATTTCAAGATAGTGCCTAAGCCAACGCCCGCAATTTGATGAGGTCTGAAACTTATACCCCTCAGTAGTCTCAACAATAACAAAACCATTTTGTCGTTTGTTAATTTCTTTAACTAACTCATCAACGGCTTTAGTAACATCTTTTTTGCTGACCTTGGCATATTCCTTGGCATAGTCTTCACTGGTATCTGCAACCTCTTTTATACACCTCA
>Ga0307987_1000420_pt1 | contig 25455 bp, 21 predicted proteins | sample EllFjometagen181_FD_203157 | JGI IMG/M metagenome (GOLD analysis project Ga0307987, IMG submission 203157) | Marine microbial communities from Ellis Fjord, Antarctic Ocean - #181 | ecosystem: Environmental > Aquatic > Marine > Unclassified | place: Southern Ocean | collected 2014-10-08 | reverse complement strand
GGGTGGATCAGTACGTGGAGTTCGACCGCATGGACGAACCCGACAACGACCTGGACTTCGCCCCCATCTACAACGACGGCCCCTTCATGATCGTGCCGGGGCTGGGGCTGTCCCACAGCTTCGGCGTACCCCGCACCACCTTCGCCATCGGCTTCATCTCCCCCCAGGCGCCTGACCCTCTCTACCCCACCGACGGCCCCCAGCGCTACAGCCTCACAGACGAGCTACTCTGGGAGTTCGCCGCTGTGGCGGGCGCAGGCGTGCAGATCACCGACTGGCTTGCCCTGGGCGCTACCTTCCAGGCGCGCATGCTGCGGGCTCAGATGGCCCTGGCCCTCACCACCGCCGAGGGCGACAACCCCTCCCAGGACATCGACATCGGCTTCGAGATCTCCGACTGGTTTGCCCCCAACTTCCAGGTGGGCACCATCGTCGATCCCCTGCCCTGGATGACCATCGGCGCCTCCTACCAGCCCGCCACCAACTATCACGCCTCCGGCACCATCGAGGCCGACTTCGCGGGCCACACCTGGGAGGGCTTCCTCAACGGCACCAACTTCGTGGACGACGACGTCACCGCCGAGATCACCATGCCCGCCATCGCCCGCGCGGGCATCGACTTCCACCCCACCGACCGCTGGGATATCGAGATCGCCGGCGCCTGGGAGGGCTGGCACGTCTGGGACGAGATCGTCATCACCGACGTGGACCTGATCATCGAGATGGACCCCGAAAACATCATGGGCCTGAGCGACGCCGTGGTCACCAACGACATCGTCATCCCCGCCGCCTACCAGAACGTCTGGTCCGCCCGGTTGGGTGGTGAGTTCGATGTGGTGCCCAAGCTCACCCTGCGAGCCGGTGGCTACTACGAAACCTCGGCGGTGCCCGACAAGTTCCAGGGCGTCACCCTGGTGGACGGCGACAAGGTCGGCGTGGGCCTGGGCGCCGGATTGCACCTGGGGCGCGTGGACCTCGACGCGGCCTTTGGCGAGACCTTCATCCTGCCCCGGGACATCACCGACTCGGAGCTGCAGCAGTTGGTGCTCGACCTCGACCTGGCCCACCCCGAGGACTCCGAGGTCGGCAATGGCAAGATCACGGGCAACGGCCACTTCGCCAGCCGCCTGACCTTCCTGTCCATGGCCATGACCTGGCGCTTCGGGAAAGAAGCCGGCTAGCGGGTAGCTGTGCTACCCTGACGGGAGCGTGCCACGCATCTGCACACCTCGTTCAGGGGGACTCATGAAGTCCGTTCGCACGCTCGCAAGCTTCTGGCTGGCACTCGCTGCCGGCTGCGGGGACAAGCCCGCTGACACGGGTGGCCCTTCCACCGACGACACCAGCACCCGCGACTGCGACACGGTCTGGTTTCTGGACCAGGACGGCGACGGCTGGGGCGGAGGTGCGGGCTTCCAGACCGCCTGCGAGCAACCCGACGGCTACGCCGCTCTGGACGGGGACTGCGACGACGAGGACCCCTCGATCCACCCCGATGCCGATGAGCTGTGCGACCACGTCGACCAGGACTGCGACGAGGAAGTGGACGAGGACCCCATCGACCCCACCACCTGGTACGCCGACGCTGACGCCGACGGCTACGGAGATCCCGACACCACGCAGCAGGCATGCGAGCGGGCCCCTGGCTGGCTCGAAGACAGAACCGACTGCGACGACACCGACGCCACCATCCACCCCAGCGCCGACGAGCACTGCGATGGCGTGGACGAGAACTGCAACGGCCTGGTGGACGACGAGCCCCTCGACCCCGCCGTCTGGTACGCCGACGCCGATGCCGACGGGTTTGGAGACCACGACAGCTTCGACCTGAGCTGCGAGCTCCCCTCGGGCATGGTGGCCGACGACACAGACTGCGACGACACCGACGACACCATCCACCCCGGCGCCGACGAGTACTGCGACGACGTGGACCAGGACTGCGACGGCGAACTGGACAACGACCCCCTGGACGCCCTGACCTGGCAGGTGGACGCCGACGGCGATGGATACGGCGACCCCAGCCTCACAGACCTGGCCTGCGATGAGGGCGACGGCCTCGTGGCTGATGCCACCGACTGCGACGACGGCGAAGCCCTGATCCACCCCGGCGCCCGGGAGGTCTGTGGCAACGGCAGCGACGACGACTGCGCAGGCGACGGTGACATCGACTGCGACCTGTGGGCCACCACGGTGCTGTCGGATGCCCCCCTGGCCCTGCTGGGCGAAGCGGCGGGCGACCGCGCGGGCTGGCAGGTGGCCAGCGCAGGCGACGTGGACGGCGACGGGCTGGGCGACATCCTGGTGGGAGCACCCGCCAAGAGCAGCAGCCTCCGCGGCGCAGGCGCCGCCTACCTGGTACTGGGCCTACCGTGGGGAGATCGAGACCTGGGTACAGCATCCGTGGCCAAGATCTACGGAGCCGCTGTCCTGGACTACCTCGGTGAAGGCCTGGCCGGCGTGGGTGACATGAACGGGGACGGCTTCGATGACTTCGCAGTGGGCGCCTCGTCAAGCGACCTGGGCGGCACCAGCTCCGGAACGGTCTACCTGTTCCATGGTCCGGCGGACGACCTCTCCGGCACGGGCAGCGCCGTGGCCACCCTGGTGGGCGACGGGACCTACGAATACGCCGGCTACGACCTCGCCGGCCCCGGCGACATCAGCGGCGACGGCGTGCCCGATCTCATGGTCGGCGCCCCCTCGGACATGATGCGCGGCATGACAGGCCGAGCGTACTTGGTGCATGGCCCCATCTCCGGCTCGCTGCTGCTGGCCGACTCGGATGCGATCTTCGAAGGCCAGTCCACCAACAGCTCGGCGGGCAACGACGTGGACGCCGGCGGCGACGTGGACGGCGACGGCCAGGGCGACTTCCTGATCGGTGCCGATGTCGAACCCAACGCCACCACCAGCTACGTCGGGGGGGTGTTCCTGGTTCATGGACCGGCCAGCGGCACCGTACAGCTCAGCGACGCCGATGCCTGGCTCATGGGCGAGGAGTGGTGCGACTACGCCGGGCGCACAGCCTTCGCCGGAGACCTCGACGCCGACGGCTACGACGATGTTGTAGTGGGCGCCGCCAACCACGACTCCAAGGGCAGCGTCTACGTGATGTACGGGCCTTTCACGGGCACGCACTCCCTGGCCAACGCCGATGCCGAATTGGTGGGCGAGTGGGACCACGTCGACGCTGGCTGCGACCTGGACGGCGCAGGAGACGTGGACGCCGATGGCTACGACGACATCCTGGTGGGCTCGCGGGACGGCTGGACCCTTACCACCGGCACGGGCCTGGCCTATGTGGTCCTGGGCCCCATCAGCGGCACCACCAGCCTGGCCAACGCCGACCTACGCCTCGAGGGCCCCAGCCCCGCCTCCCGGGCGGGCACGGCGGTGGCAGGCGTCGGCGACCTGGACCGCGACGGCTACGACGACTTCCTGGTGGGAGCCCCCGACACCGCCAATGGCTCCGCGTTCCTATTCTTCGGCCAGCCACTGGATTGATCCCCTCGCCGCTGGCCCGCCCGCAGCGCTGGGGCAAGGGGGAAAGCAACGCGCTATGAGGGGCGCGCCATGACCCAGCAACCGGGCGCCAAGACCACGATCCACATCCGTCCGCCTGACGAGCGCACGGGCTTCGACGTGAAGTCCATCCGGGAGCTGTGGGACCACCGCGAACTACTGATGGCGTTCGTTGTGAACGATCTGCGCTTCCGGTACATGGGCAGCTCCATCGGCTTCTTCTGGACCGTGGTCAACCCCATCATCGAGCTGGTCACCTACACCTTCGTGTTCAACGTGATCATCGGGGTCAAGTCCCATCCGGCCGGGGGCACCACCAGCTACGCTCTGTTCCTGTTCTGCGGCATGGTCACCTGGTTCGCCGTCAGCGACGGCTTGAACCGGGCCACCACGGTGATCCGCGACTACGGGCACCTCATCAAGAAGGTGAACTTCCCATCCCTTGTGCTGCCGGCCCACGTGATCGCCTCGGCGGTGGTCAACCAGGCTATCCGCACGGTCATCCTGGCCATCGGGGTGATCCTCTTTGGCGAAGGGCTGTCCCTGTACTTCCTGCTGGTCCCCTTTTTCTGGGTGATCCAGGCGACCTTCGTTCTGGGGCTGGGCTTCTTCCTGGCCACCGCGGGGGTCTACTTCCGTGATGCCGTGCACTGGGTGAACGCACTGCTGCTCACCTGGATGTTCATGACCCCCATCTTCTACCCACCCTCGGCCTACCCCGAGAAGCTCAACTTCCTGCTCCAGCTCAACCCCCTGTCCCACATCGTGGGGGTCTACCAGGAGCTGATCCTCAACCACCGGCTTCCCCACCCCAACAGCATGCTCGTTCTCTGCGTCTGCGCCGTGCTGGCCCTGGTGGTGGGCTTCTCCATCTACGTGCACCACCGGCCCAAGTTCGCCGACCTGGTGTGAGCGCAGGACGACCCGGATGAGCGCGCGACCCTCCCGACGAGAGTTCGCGCTGCTAGCGGCGGTGCTACTGGGCGCCACGCTGCTCATGCTGCGCCCGGTGCTGCATGCGCCAACCCGCTACGCCCTGGGCTCCCCCGACAGCGAGGCGCCCCGCCACCTGTGGGCCTTGTGGACCACAGTGCTGCACCTGCCCACCTGGGGGCCCTTCACCGCCCACCTCGAGGCGGGCTTCCCCGGCGACTACACCCGCCACCTGATGGACCCCATCAACCTGCTGTTCTTCGCCCCCGTGCAGTTGATGGGCGGGGCCGGCGCCACCGGGGCCGCCCTGGGTTTCTCGGCCGTACACGCCGCCTGGACCGTGCTGGCGGGGCTGGGGGGCTGGCTGTTGGTGCGCCGCCTGCTCGGACCCCACCCCCAAGCGCCCTGGACCGCCCTGGTGGCTGCGGCCGCCTGCGCCACCACCCCCATGCTCATGGCTTCGCCCTGGCTGGGACGCACCGAGCTGCTGCCTGGCGCCGCCTGGGGCCTACACCTGTGGTGGCTGCACCGCGCCCTGCAACCCGACGGCGATGCCGCCCGACGCATCCTCAGCTGGGACGTGCTGGGCGCCGGTCTGAGCCTGGCCGCCATCGCCCTGGGGGGCTGGTACCTAGCGGGCTGGCTGCTGCTGCTGGAGCCCCCCGTGGCCCTGGCCATGGCCTGGCAGGCCGCCGGGCGAGACCGCCGAACCTGGATGGTCCAAGGGCTGCGCATCACGCTCATCACCCTGCTGGCGGTGCTGCCCACCCTGCCCGCCCTCCACGCGCTCATCAGCTACCCGCCCCCCATCCTGGCCGAGCCCCAGCGCCTGGCCGCTCACATGGGCATCAACACACCCCCCTGGCTGCTCCTGCCCTTCGTGGGCGCCCAGGGTCTACCCGGGGTCGAGGTCCCCGCCTACCCAGGCTGGGTGCTGTTGCTGCTGGCCCTGTGGGGGACGTGGTGCCGCCCCCGCGCCGCGCTGCCTTGGCTGGGACTGGCGCTGGGCATTCTGGCGCTCTCCCTGGGCCCCTACCTTGTGTGGAGCAACGCCCCCCCCGCCGTCGGCGCACAGCCCCTGCGGCTCCCCGCCTGGTATGTCGAAGCCCTGCTGCCTCCTCTGCGCTTCGTGTGGGGCTGGTGCCGCATCGGCATCCTGGTCAGCGTTCCGCTCGCGGTGGCCGCCTGCTGGGGCGTGGCGGATCTGCTGGCCCGCGCCCAGCCCGTGCGCCCCCAGCTGATGGTGGCCCTGGTGGCCCTGCTGGCCCTGGACCAGGCCACCCCCCAGCCCCCCGCAGGGGTGCGCAGCAGCGCCTTCGACCCCCGGCCGCCCGCGGAGCTCATCGCGGCGCTGGAGCACCTACCTCCGGGGGCGGTACTACAACTGCCCCTGGACGACCACTACCTGGTCTGGCAGCCCAGCCTGGGCCGCCCCATCGCGGAGTCCCTCGAGCTCGAGCCCCTGCGCAGCGACAGCTACACCGTGCAGCGGGTCGTGGAGCTGCTGGGAGATCCCGCCGAGCAGGACGCCAACAGCCCGGATCGCGACCCCGAACAGCTCCGCCGTGAGCTCGCGGCCATGCTGGCCCGACCCGCAGTGGTGCCCTGCCTCGAGGACGACGCCCACCGCCTCGAGGCCATGGGGTTCGCAGCCGTCGTGCTGCACCGCGACCGCCTCCCCGACGCCCACGAAGCCGTGGCGCAGCTGCTCGAGACAGGACTGGGACCCGCTGACATCAACAGTCCAACGGTGGTGCTCTGGACGCCCCAGGGCAGCCCTGCGGCCGCAGGCCTGGACTGCCCCCTCGAGCCGGTAACGCTGACCATCGGTGGCGCTGCCAGCGAGTGATCAGGCGTCGGCCAGGGCCTGCTCGACCTTGCTGGCCAGGTAGTGGATGGAGAACGGCTTCTGCAGGTAGCGACCCTGGGCGGCCAAGGCATGCAGCTGGGCGTAGTCGCTCTCGGCGTAGCCGGACATGTAGAGCACACCCACATCGGGCCGCTCCTGCACCAACAGCTCGTACAGCTCGACGCCGTCGATGCCAGGCATCACCACGTCGGTGAGCAGCAGATCGATGGCGCCATCGAACTCCCGGGACAGCTCCAGGGCCTGCTCCCCGTGGGACGCCTCGAGCACCCGAAAGCCGCGCACGGCCAGCGCCTCGGCCACCATGGCGCGGAGCTCGTCTTCGTCCTCGGCCAACAGGATGGTGGGCGGCGCGAGGGGGGCCAGAACGCGGCCGAACCCCGAGGGCTGTTCGTCGACGCTGACAGGTTCGGGGGCCACAGGCTGGGGCCGCCCGAGATCCATCACGCCTCGCCCCAGCTGCTGGAGCTGGTCGAGGGCCTCGAAGAGCACCGGGAAGCGTTGCTCCACCTGAGGGTGGTCCTGCAGGTTCTCTTCGAGCATCTCGAGGTGGCCCCGGAGCACCATGAGCTGGTTGTTGAGGCTGTGGGCCACCGATCCAGCCAGCTGATCCACAGCGGCACGCTGCCGCCGCTCGGCCAGCTCTTGCTCGCTCTGGCGGAGGTCTTCTTCCGTGCGGCGCAGGTTGGTGATGTCGTGAAGGGTGATCAGGCGGGCGGGCCGGCCCTTCCACTGCGTGGGCGCGCTGCGGGGCTCGGCGCGGCCGATGGTGCCATCGCTACGCGTGATCTCGACATCGCTGGTGACAGGGCCGCACGGCACCAGGGCATAGGGCTTGCCGAGCAAGCGGTGGCCAGAAGAACCCAGCATCACCCCGGCCTGGGGATTGGCGAAGCAGACCCGCTGTTGCTCGTCGAGCACCAGGATCGCATCGGGATGGCGCTCGACGATAGCCCTGAACTCCGCCTGGCTGCGCTCGAGGGCCGCGCGGTTGGCCTCGCTCTCGAGCTTGGACGCCATCAGGTCGGTGATCTCGCAGACCGACAGCATCAGCAGTTCGTGGTCGTCGATCCGCAGCGGGCGCATCTCGAACTCGAGCTGGGCCTGCTTGCCGAAGGTGGTGACCACGCTGAGCTGGAACCGCGCAGGCTGGCCGGTCTCGATGACCTGCTCGGCACCCTGATGCAGGCCGCTGGATTTCCATGAGGCGATCTGACGGAAGTCCTGTTGAAGCACCTGAGCCTGCGAGGCGCCGATCAGTCCGGCCACAGCCGTGTTGGCCCACAAACACGGACCTTCAACGGCGTACACCACGAAACCATAGGGCGATGCGCCCAGCACGCCCTCGAGAAGGGCGGTGGCCTCGAAGGGAAGAGAGTCGTGCAAGGGTCCCCCATGAGGGATCGCAGCGTTCCCTAGGGCGTGTGACAACGAGCTGCCGTCCGGCCAGGATATCACCCCCACCGAGGGGTGTCACACGCGGCTGAAACAAGTTTTCGCCTGGGTTCTCTCGAAATTCGAATATTAGAACTCGCTAAAGTGTCCAAAGTGTCCATGACACCAGCGCTCCGAAGCAACCGACGCCATGGCATTGGGGCCAGGCAGGCATAGGCAGCGTTGAACGTCTACAGATCTCGTTCGGGGCACAGGACACTTTGTGTGGAGGCCCCGCTTGACTAAGATGTCTGCATGCCTCGGCGAGAAGACCCATTTTCGAGCTCCAAACCCAAGAGCGACGACGCCAGCATCCTGCGTGATGCGCTGGTGTGGTTCATCCAGCGGGGTGACCACGGCGCCAAGAAGTGGCGCGTCGAGCGCCTGATCGAACGGCTCGCTCGCCTCCCGGTCCCGACGGGACTGCTGCGAGAGCTGGAGCAGACCTTCCCGGTCCAGAAGAAGACCGTGTCCACAGGGGTCCGCGTGGCCGCCGGCAACCGGCTGGCCGAGACCGAGTTCGCCACCAAGACCGTCGAGCTGCTCGGCGCCATCGCGAGCACCATGGCCGACGCCGCCTTGCTGGACAGCGAACTTCAGAACAGCATCCGCGCTTTCGGAGAGTCCATCCCCAAGCGCATGATCGTCGCTGACTTGCGGCGGCTGAGCGTCGACACCCGCTCCATCGACGGCGCCAGCCGCCGGGCCCGGCGGCGGGAGTTCCAGCGTCGCCAAGAGGTCAGCAAGATCGTCGGCACCCTGGCCAAGGCCATCAACGCCACAAGCGACAAGAGTGAAGAGATCACCAAGGGCCTCGATGAGATCCTCCAAGATCTGTGGGATCAGCCCGATGTCTCCGAGCTGCGCAGCCTGCGCAAGCGGGTCACCAGCAAGATCAGCGGCCTGGCGGACGAGTCCCGCAGCCTGCGCAGCGACCTCGAGGGCGCCAAGTCCCGCACCTCCGCCCTCGAAGACATCGTCGCCGAGCAGGCCGAGCGCATCGTAGACCTGCAAGCCGAGGCATCCCAGGACCCCCTCACCGCCGTGGCAAACCGCCGCGCCTTCGACCACTGGCTGCCCAGGCTCATCAAGGGCTGCCAGTCCACCGACACCCCCTTTGCCATGGTGATCCTGGACCTCGACCACTTCAAGGGCGTCAACGACACCTATGGCCATCCCTTCGGTGACGTGGTGCTGCAGGCCGCCGCCAAGGCCATGATGGATACCGTACGCCAGGACGACATCGTCGCCCGTGTCGGCGGCGAAGAGTTCGCGGTGCTCATCAGGGGTGCCGTACCCAATGTGGCCCGCGTGGTCGCCGAGCGCATCCGGACCGCCATTGGGAAGCTCGAGCTCAGGCCCGAGCCCGACGCCGATCGCGTGAGCGTCAGCGCCTCGGCGGGCATGGCCAATCTGCGACCCGACGACACCGCCGAGAGCCTGTACGCCCGCGCCGACCGCGGCCTGTACCAGGCCAAGGGTGACGGCCGAGATCGTCTGGTGGACGACTGGCTCAACGACGAAGCCACCGACCGTTAGCCGTATCCCCTTCGAGCCCTGATTTTTTTAGCCGAGCCCGGCCAAGCAGCACCCATCCTCGAGCCAACCGCCGTCGCCCGACGAGACCCTACCCGATCTCGAGGGTGCCGATCTCGAGCTGCTCGAGCAGATCAAGGCCCCCGACGATCCGCCACGCCGCAAGCGCCGGCCACGCCTGGGGGAGCAGCTCATTCGTCGCTGCGAGCTGGTGCCCCTGGCCTACGAAGACCGCCACCCGGTCATCGGCATGACCGACCCAGGCAACATGGCCGCCCTGGACGACCTACGCTTCATCATCACCTGCAAGAGCATCGACGAACAGCACCTTCGAGCGATGGATCGACATGAACCTCGACCCCTCCCTGCTGGCCAACAGCCTGCGCCTGGTGCTGGCCCAGCGGCTCATGCGCCGCCTGTGCCCTGACTGCTCCGAGCAGGTCCCCCTGCCCATCAAGGCGGTCAGCGAGTTCGGGCTCAGCAAGGAGCAGGTCGAGACCGCTCACCACCGGGAAGCCCGCGGCTGCAGCCGCTGCATGGACACCGGCTATCGGGGCCGGGTCGCGGTCTACGAGTCCATCGTGCCCAACCAGCGCATCGGCGACATCCTGCGCAAGGGCGGCGACGAGCAGGAGCTTCGCCAAGCCGCCAACGACATGCATGTGGTGTGGATGTACGAAGCCGGTGTGGCCCGTGCCCTGGCCGGCGAGACCACCTTCGACGAGGTCCGCCGGGTGCTGGTCCAGACCCAGTAGCGCCGGGATCCCGCAGCTCTCTCCAGTGGCGTGCTAAGGTCGCGCATTCCCTCGCGCGACCCTTCCGCTGCAGGAGCGCATCATGTCCGCCATCGCCTCCAAGCTCTCCGAGATCTCCGCCTCGTACCGTGGCTGGCGCTTCCGCGTCTTCTTCGCGGCGTGGAGCATGTACGCCACCTTCTACATGTGTCGAGCCAACATATCCGTGGCGGTGCCCGAGCTTCAGAACCTGTTGGGTGGAGGCACGGCCACGGAGAAGTCCATCCTGTTGGTGGGCGCCATCCTCACGGGCACCAAGCTGGCCTACGGCTTCGGCCAGCTCATCAACGGCATCCTCGGCGACCGCTTCGGGCCCCGCAAGGTGGCCACCATCGGCATGGTCATCACCGCTTGCATGAACCTGGCCTTCGGGCTGGTGGGCAGCTTCCCGGCGTTCATGGGCATCTGGCTGGTCAACGGCCTGGCCCAATCCACCGGTGCCCCCTCCCGCATCAAGGTGCTGGCCAACTGGTTCTCGCCCACTCAGCGCGGCAAGATGATGGGCTTTTTGGGCACCGACTACGTGGTGGGCAACGCTGTCTCGTGGATCATATCGGGCTGGCTGCTGACCCACTACGGCTGGCGCGCAGTGTTCTTCGTGCCGTCGGTCATCATGGCGTTCTCGGCCATCCACTTCTGGTGGCGAGTACGAAACGCCCCCGAGGACGTGGGCCTGCCCACCATCGAGACCTACGAAAAGCTGCTGTCGGGCGAAGCCGACGCCGAGACCGACCTGGGCGATCCCCCCGAGGGCGGCGACGTGCACGCCGGCTGGGACTTCGTGGTCAAGCAGGCGCTGCTCAACCCCAAGGTCTGGATCGTGGGCTTCGCCTACTTCGGGGTCGACCTGTTCCGCTACGGCTTCCTGGACTGGTCCTTCGCCTACCTCATCGACCAGGGCGCCCCCGTGGGCAAGGCCGTGCTCAAGATCGCCATGCTCCCCACCGTCGGCGCCCTGGGCATCATCAGCTCGGGCTGGCTCACCGACAAGCTGGGTGGGCGCCGTGCGCCGGTGATCTCGGTGATGCTCATCATCTCCGCCATCCTCGCAGGGGTGTTCCGCTACACCTCCCAGGCCGGAGACGAAGGCAGCATGACCATCTCCCTGGTGGTGCTGGGCGGCATCGGCTTCTTCCTGTACGGCCCCCACCTGCTCATGGGCGCCACCATCGCCATGGACCTGGGCTCCCGCAAGGCATCGGCCACCGCGTCCGGCGTCATCGACTGGCTGGGCTACATGGGCGCCGCTGTGGCCGGCATCGGCACGGCCTGGGCCCGCAACATGTGGGGCTGGGACGGGGCCTTCGCCCTGTGGATCGGCTCCGCGGTCCTGGCGGCAGGCCTGATGCTGCTGCTGTGGAACTACAAGACCGAACAGAACGCCGAGTTCCACTAGACCGATCAAGAAGGACCCCCCAGTGAAGAACTATCCCCCTGCCAGCGCACCGGTGGTCTCCAAGGCCGCCTGGGCCAGCGACGATCCCATGGGCATCATCCAGTCCAACATCGACTTCCTCAACGCCCTGTTCGGGGAGCACCTGTGGGCCGAGGAAGTGCCCGCCGACGCCTTGCGCAGCTACTACGTCGACTACTGGCTGGCCCAGCTGAACAACGGCGGCTGCTCGCAGTTCATCTACAACACCCAGTGGAACAAGCAGGTGGTGTCCCTGGTGCGCGAAGGGCTCGAGGCCATGGGCGCCACGGAGCACCTATCGATCTTCGAGCGCAGCGCCGAGCAGGTGACGGGCATGGCTCCCGATGCGCTCGAGGCCTACTTCGCCTCGGAATACTTCGGAGACAACCCCACCCGGGACAAGCTCAACGCTCCCAACGACGCCTTCTTCGCCCTCGAGAAGATGGATCCCCTGTTGGTGAAGAACGCCGCATGGCTACGGGCCCGCCCCGAGCTGGTGGTGCTCAGCGCCGATGAGCTACAGGCCGAAGCCCGCCGCCGCGGTGCCGCGCTACCTGACCGCGCCATCCGTGAGGCCGCCGCCCTGGCCGCCGAGCCCCGCTACATGAAGCTCATCCGGCTGCTGTGCGAACACGCCGGCCAGGCACTCGAGCAGGTGACCACCGCCGATCCGAAGCGGATCCACGATGGCGAGCCCACCGTGGCCTACCACTTCATCACCGACAAGGGGCACCACCACATGATCGACCTGGGGGACCGGGCGCTGATGTTCCACGGGGACTCCACCACCGATCCGGTGTTCCAGCTCGGGGAGTCCGAGGACTGAACGGGTCGATTGGCTACGGCGCGTAGAACCCGTCGAAGAGCTGGACATCCCCAAGGGAGCAGCCCGCGGAAGCGCGCAGCTCCCAGGCCACCTGGCCATCGGGGGTGACCTCTTGGACCAGCCCCGACGTACCGAAGCTCACCAGCCAGTTGCCGTTGGGCAGCTCTCGCGCCATGCCCATGGCCGACGCGAAGAGCTCTTCCTCGGCGCCATGGGTCCGTATGAGGCGCAGCTTCTGGCCATCTTCTTCGACGGTGTACTCAGCCACCTGGGTGCGCGCTTCGAGGATGGTAGTGAGCAGCAGGGTCCCATCCGACGTGAAGGTGGGGTCGTGCTGCAAGTGGAAGGCTTCCTCGCGGGAGGCCTCGAAGAGCTGGTCGTCCTCGACGAACTGCGCGTCGCCCTCGATACCGTACTGGCGCAGCGGCCAGGCCTCGCTCCGGGCCTCGTCCATGGCCAGCTCGAGCACGGTGTTGATGTTGCGCAGGGACAGCACCAGCAGAGCGCGCTCGGGGTCATAGTGCAGGCCATTGCCATGGGTCCAGTCCGCGCCCTGGGGGTAGAAGGCCTCGTCCCACAGGGACGTCCGCTCGGGCTCCACCCAGTCCCAGGTGGAGAAGAGGGTGCGCTGCTCACCTTCGGGGGTCCGCAGCACAACGGCATCGCCGACCACCGGCACGTCGGCTTGCTCTTCGTCGGACCACCAGTCCCGAGGGTCGATGGCGATCCATGCCAGGCTACCGTCGGGGAACTCGGTGAAGGAGTGGTGGCCCAGCGGCGTGTCCAGCTGTTCTTCGTTGGCGCCATCGAAAGACACCCGCCGCAGCACGCTCTCGTCGACGGAGGGGTCGTGGCCAAAGCGGTTGTAGACAAACCCGCCTTCGGCGACGGTGATCTCGACGACGATGCTGCCAGGGGGATCCTGGTGGTACCACAGCCAGTTCCCGTCGCGGTCCAGGGCGTAGACGCCGGAGTTGCCTTGACCCTCTCCCAGCATGGTGCCCAGCACGTAACGCTCCGGGGCCATGAGCTCGGGCTGGTGCACCGTGACCGTCAACTCGGGGAGCTCCGCGGGGAGACCGCCAGTGGTGACCCGGCCCTCCACCGTGACCACCTCATCTCCCAGCTCGGTGACAGCCCGGTACCAGATCTCCTGGTAGGGGGGCAGCCCCAGCAGGGTGTGCAGGTGGTCCAGGGACGGTTCGACGTAGCTCGGTGTGGTCCGCGCCTCCTCATCGTCCAGGCCGAACTCCACCCAGGAATACCCCGGCTCATCGGTGGCCCAGGACAGCTCCACCACCGTGGCCACCTGCTCCTTGACCACCACCTGCACCTCGTAGCCACCGGGGGTGCAGCCCGTGAACAGGAGCAGCGCGAACAACGAGCAGCGGTGGGTCGCCATAGGGTGTTCCTCGTGGACAGCGGAAGGTGACATGGACCCGGTAGTGTCGGTGACGGCTGCTTCAGATCGCCGGATCAGCGCGTCCGTACACCCACCCCGCGATGATCTCGAGCTCCTGGGCATCCACCGCATCGAAGCTCTCCAGTCGCGTGCTGTCCACGTCGAGCACCGCCACGGTGGCACCGCTGGGGTCTCGCACCGGCACCACGATCTCCGAGCGGCTACGGCTGTCGCAGGCGATGTGACCGGGGAAGGCATGCACGTCAGCGACAACCACGGTCTGTCCGCGCTCCACCGCCGCCTGGCAGACCCCGACACCTGCGTGGAGCACCTGGCAAGCCACCAGACCCTGGTAGACCCCCACCAACAGATCACCATTTTCGACCACGCGGTAGAATCCGGTCCACGAGAAGTGAGGATGCTTGTGGTGCAGCAAGGCCACGATGGTGGCCATGCGTGCCGTGGGGTCGTCACTCTTGGCCAGAAGCTCCGCGAGCTGCACCCGAATGCTGGCGTAGCGGCGCTGCTTCGAGGCGCTCACCCTCACTCCGATGCTGCGCCCGGGGCAGGAGCCCGCAGACCCTCGGCCCGCTGGCGCTCCTCGGGGGCCCACGCGTCGATGAAGCTGGCGATGGCGTGATCCAGAGACCGGCTGTCCGTAAGCTGCAAGGGGTCCCCCCCCACACCCAGGGCCGCGGCCACCCGGTCCGGCGTGAAGGGCTGCAGGCCCGCGTCCCAGGCCGCGGTCAAGGCAGCCTGGCCGTGGTCGGCGTCGATGCGCTCGGGCAACGCGGGCGCACCGAAGTGCAGCGGGAGAGCCGCCAGGTCGGGCTCACCCGGCACCAACAGCAGCAGCCGCCCGGAGCCCCAGTCCGCCGCCAGCCGCTCTGCGGGAACAGCGCCGACGTAGATCACCGGCTCGGCCACCTGCCGGGGTAGGCACAGGGCCGGATCGGCATCCACCGCCAGCAGCACACCGCTGCGGATCGGCGCATGCCCCTTCATCCAGTCGTAGGGTCGAGGCTCATCGAGCACGAAGGCGCGAGCGGCCACCAGTTTGTCCACGGGCAGGGGCAGGCTGGCCTGCTCCACCACCGGAGGCGGCTGCTGGGCCAGGCTGGCGGGTGCTGCGAGGAACAGGGCGAGAAGCAGCGTACGGGGGACGCTCATGGCAACACCTCCAGGTCGTCCACACCGATGCGGCCGCTGGCCGAACCGAAGGGACCACCCATCTCGAAGCGCACAGCGACGATGTCGCTCAGATCGATGCCAACACCCTCGGCCTCGAAGGCGTGCAGAGGAATGCGGACCGTCTCGAACTCGTTGGCCCAACCCGAGCCCTGGCCCGAGCCGGTGCGCTGGTAGGGCTGGTTCAGCCCGCCCATGGACGCGAAGGACACCGCACTCTCGGCACCAGCGCCGTCCACCAGGGCCACCGTGAAGTCCAGGGGGACGCCCAGCGCTACGGTGTCGGGATGGCGGGTGACCTGACACGCGCGGAAGCTCAGGGTGCTCCAAGCGCTCCAGTCACCTTCGCCGGTGGGGACCGCCCAGCTGATGGAGGCTTCCTCGCCAGCGCCCCAGCCCAGCACCAGGCCGCGATCCCTGTCGATGGGGTCGTCGGCCCAGGTCATGCCGTTCATGCTGTCGCTGGCGGAATAGCCGAAGCGGCTGTCGCGGTCCTGCAGCACGTCTTCGTCGGGCTCGCCGGCATCGACAGTGACGGTGGCGCCAGAGGATGACAGGTCGGTGGTGGGCCCCTGCTGGAAGTTGTCCAGCACCAGCTTGTCGCTATCGACCGCGCTGCGGTAGACGTTGGCCACCACAGTGCCCGGCGCCAGGGCCGAGGGCCGCAGATCGTCGTAGAAGCGCTGGAAGTACTCCCCAGCCGCGGGCAGATCGTCCAGGTACCAGCTCAGCAGCGCCAAGTAGTAGGCCTTCGCCAGGGTCTGAGCCTCAGGGCGCCCGATCTGGACGGGCCCTGTGGCATCATCGAAGCCACAGCAGTTGAAGTCGTTGTGGCCGGCGCCCTGCACGTAGGTGACCTGCAGTGGACCCTGGGCCGCCGCGGCGATGCGGAAGAACTGGCACTGGGTGCAGTCGGGGGCGCCGTTGACATCGCCATCCGCGGCCCCGGCCAGCAGGTGGTACGGCACGTCATGGGGATTGGCCGACGCGACGTCGTAGAACACCGTGGGAGCGATGCTCGAGATGAGCACGATATCGGCGGCGGTGTAGTTCCTGGGTGTGTAGGTGCCATCCACGATGCGGTCGTAGGCCCGGACCACCCCCTCGCCGCCCCGGGAGTGCCCGATCCAGACGATGGCGCCAGCGTCGATGTACCCGTCGAGCACCCCACCACCGATGCTGCCGGTGTTGCCCAGGATGTAGTCCGTGTTGCTCAGGGTGGTGGTGCTGGCGGTCTCGATGCCCGGGCCGGTGTTGTTCTGGTGAGACATCACCACGTAGCCCCAGGAAGCCAGGTGCTCGCCCAGGTAGTCGTACCAGGTGTAGTCGTGGCCGTTGCCGTGGCTGATGACCACCAGGGGGACCGGGCCCAGGCTGGCGATGTCCGCCGGGTAGTAGCTGCGCTGCCCCTTCCAGCTCCCGCCGGAGTACTGCAGCGTCTCCACACTGTGGGGACCCGCCGCGGTGAGGTCGCCGAACACGGTGAAGCCGGCATCCAAGTCCGAGAACCCATCGATGAGGTCACCGGGACCCAGCAGGCCGTCGCCGTCGAAGTCCAGCACGAGATCGTAGCCAGAGGCCAGGCCGACGCCAGGGTCGCTGGGCTGACTCCAGGCCACCACGATGCCATCCACGACGGACTGCTCAGGTACCGTCAGCGTCTCGGCGCCATCACTGACGTCCACGAGCGCGGGATCGGCCGCCCAAGCCTCGAGGCTCTGGTGTTGCACCACGTAGACATCGGCCTCGAGCCCGATGCGATCCGGCAGGCGGCCCGGGTCCACCGCCGCGAGCACCGGATGGGTAATCTCGAAGGCCTGGTGGAACGAGAAGTAGGGGTAGGCGTCCCAAGCGCCGCCGGCGATACCGGGGAGCGCAGCCACCCGCAGGCGCAGGCTGTCACCCACCGACCCACAGCCATCGGCGCCGTGGCTGGCCACCAGGCTGGCGTCGGCGCCGGCCCGATCCCCCACCACATGGACCGTGGCGGGCAACGCGGCGGCCTCGAGGGTCAGCTCACCCTGTACCTGCTGACCGTCGGGGTCGAACAAGCTGACCCCTTCGCCCTCGATGCTCAGCACGACCCCGCCTGCGTCGGCGCTGACGGTGATGGCCCGCGAGACCAGCCGCAGCTGGGCGTAGGGGGCCTCGGCGTCCAGGCCGTGGGCAACCAGCACGACGCCGATGTCATCCTCGTCATCTTCGAGGACATAGTCATCGGCCAGATCGACGGTGCAGACCACACAGCCCACGCCATCCTCGCACACGGCCTCGACGCACTCATCCTCGCTGGCGATGTCCCCCGCCTGGTCGCAGGTGACCGCGATGCCGTCGATGCACAGCACCTCACCGGCGGCATCGTCGCAGGCGTCCGGGGACGGTCCGGTGTCGTCGATAGCAGGATCGGTGTCGTCGGGGTCGTCGACGGTGGGCTTGCAGCCGTCACAGGCGGACAGTAGCAGCAGTGGGAGCAGGAAAAGCAGGCGCACAGGCTTCATGGATGCCTCCGCGGTGAGCCTAGCGCGGGTTGGCCGCGCCCGCAGCCCCGGTGTGTCAGGCCTTGGTCTTCAGGCTCTTGCCACCCCCGCGCTACTCTTCCCCCACAGCCCCGAGCCCTTCGGCCAGACCGTCCACCACGCGACCCAGCTTGTCCCGGGTGACGGTGAAGGGCTCACGCTCACGCTGGCCCTGTTCGCCGATCTTCCAGCGCTCGAGATCCGCCTGCCGACCGTCGTCCCCCACGCTGATTTCATAGAAGCGGCCATCAACCATGTCGTCGGGGGTGGTCCGCAACACCGCACCGCCCAGGCTCGGCTCGACCTCCACGGGGTGGACCCGCTCGCCCAGGCCGTGCATGCGGCCGGCGATGGCGCCAGCCTGGGCGTGGACATCACCGGGTTCTTCCCGCCGGAGACGCAGGCGATCCACCGTGGCACCGATGCGCTCGCAGTCCACCACGTCGGCCTCGAGGCTCACACCATCGGCTTCGATCTCGATGCGTCCCGGTGTGCCGGGGTCCGGTTCACCGGCCTGCCGAGCCAAATCAGCGCGCTCGAGATGGGCGTCGAGCTCGCGCTGCAGGGCCTCGGAGAGGGGCATGGGAACCTCGGGCTGGGGCGACTAAGCGTCACCCTTGACGTAGACCGTCTGGGTCGGGAAGGCCATGTCGAAGCCTTCGTCGGCGAAGCGCTTCAGTACCGAAAGGTTCACCTCGTCCACCCGAACGAAGTAGTCGCTGGGGTCGCTCACCCAGAAGATCACCGTGAGCAGCAGCGCCGAGTCGCCGAACTCGTCGAAGCGGATGGCGGGCTCGGGCTCGAGCCCCTCGGTCTCTTCCAGGATCTCGCCCAGCAGCGCCTTGGCCCGCAGGATCTGCTCGTGGCTGTGGTCGTAGGTGAGCCCGATGGACATCACGCGCTTGCGCTTGCGGCGGGCGGAGATGTTCTCGAGGGGGCTGTCGGCCACCTTGGCGTTGGGGATGATGAAGACCGTGTCGTCGTAGGTGCGCATGCGGGTGGTCCGCACGCCGATCTCTTCCACCGTGCCGGTAGAGCCAGCCACCTCGATGGTGTCCCCGATCTGGAAGGGCTTGTCCGCGAAAATGCTGGCGCCACCGAATATGTTGGCCACCGTGTCCTTGGCCGCCATGGCGAAGGCCAGGCCGCCGATGCCCAGGCCCGCGATGAGGGAGTTGACATCGATGCCGGCGTTCGAGAACGCGATCATCAGGCCCACCGACCAGATGGCCAGGCGGCCACCCTTGACCCCGATGGGGAGCAGCTGGTCATCCAGCATCGTCTCGGTCTTGTCCACGATGGGCCGCAGGTAGTACTCGAGCATTTCGCCGTACACACGGGCCAGCACGTAGGTGATCAACAGGGTGATCACGAAGCCGTACAGCCCCAGCACCAGCGGGGTGGTGGCCAGGAAGCCTTCCTCATGCCGGATCAGGAACAGCCCGAAGTACAGGGACGAGGCCACCAGTGCGAGGATAGCGGGTCGTTCCACCGCGTCGAGCACCAGGTCATCGACCTTGGTCTCGGTCCTCTTGGTGAAGGTGTGGACGATGCGGCGCGCGAAGTAAAACGCCACACGGGACGCCATCAGCGAGAAGACCGTGATGCTGAGGTAAGCGACCCATCGCCAGGCCTCGTTTTCGAAGACCATTACGTTCCAGAACTTCACAGCTTCCTCCTGGGAGAAGACGAGGGCCTGCGACTAACCCTGGGGTCGGGGCGCGAGCCAGCGAAAGCACCCGGGACGGGAACTCAGCGCTGGTGCAGCGGCAGGAAGACCTCGAAGCGGCTGCCCTGGCCCGGCGCGCAGGGTGAGCCGGCCTGCATCAACCATGGCGTCGCTAATTCCGGACCAGCGTGAAGTCGGCGTCGTACAGCAGGTCGAACGCCGTGCTGCCAATGTTGTGCTGCATGGCCCCCGATCCACTGCCCGATAGTGCGCCATCCGCATCGAAGGAGCCGGCCCAGGTGCCGTTGGGCTCGCTGGCAGCGTCTCCCTGCTCGAAAGCGCTGAGATCGCCGGTGATGGTGAGGTCGCCATCGATGGCGCCGCCGAGCTGCAGGCAGATGTCCACATCGCCGTGGCTGGAAAGGCCTTCGACCGCACAGCAGGTGGAGCCGCTGACGGCAGGAATCCCGCCCTCCATCACCTCGAGCGCGAGCTCGACCTCGCAGGAGCCGTCTCCGCCGCCGCCGGTCATGCCGAGGGTCATGGTGCCGCTGTAGGTGCCATCCCGGGACACATCACCGGTCTCACCGGTGTCGTCGCTCTTATCCACGGATTCGCCACAGGCGCACAGGAGTAGAGGGAGCATGAAGACAGGGAGCAAGCGGAGCATGGGGCTCTCCAGCAGAGGCCACTTCCGCTAACACCGGCCGGCGCGGGTCGAGCCGAATCAATGTCGGACGGTATTGGCCATCATGCCCAGCAACAGCGCCGAGCTCGACCGTTGCAGGCTGGACTCGAAGTCGTGCTGGAAGCCCTGGAGCTCCGGCAGCTCGAGCACGGTGGCCACTACCGGCGGCGGGTTCGCCATGGGCCACAGCCCCGCCAGCAGCGCCATGAAGGCCGTCAGGAAGTCCCGGGCGCCGTCGATGCCGAGGCTGGGTAGGGCCGCGTGCAAGGCATTGCCCAGGCGAATGAACAGGCCCAGGCCCCGCAGCTTGAAGTCCTTCACTTGATCGGCCGAGACGTTCTGCTCGAGCACCGAGCTCATGATGGCCATCAGGGCGCAAGTGCGCGGACGTTCCGCCGCCGAGCGCGCCAGCACCACCGCCACCGCTGCGGCATCATCGTTGCCCGCCAGGGGGGCCAGGTCGCGCTCGACGACGCCCACCCACTCCACCCAGCCCTCGTACAGCAGCTCGAGCAGGATGGCTTCGCGGCTCTCGAAGTAGCGGTAGAGGTTGCCCTTGGACAGGCCCACGCGCTTGGCGATGGCCCCCACGCTCACCCCCATGGTGCCCAGTTCGTCCACCAGCTCACCCGCCGCCGCCAGCAGAGCAGCCCGGCGCTGGGCCTTCTGAGCGGGCCGTCGGGCGCGTAGGAACGAGCATTTCTCGGACAAGCTGACCTCCGTTCACCTAACCAATGCTATTCACCCCACCGCCCAACCGTCAATCCAGCAAAAAGCCTTGACGACCTCGAGGGCTGCGCGTAGTTAAGTGAACGTTAGTCACCTAATAGCTTTCACCGAGGTGAACCATGGGCTGGAGCATCCAAGACATCCCCGACCAGCAGGGTCGCATCGCCATCGTCACCGGCGCCAACAGCGGCATCGGCTTCGAGACCGTTCGCGCCCTGGCCGCCCGTGGCACCACCGTGGTCATGGCCTGCCGCAACCCCGACAAGGGCCAGCAAGCCCTCGAGCAAATCGCCGCCGAGCAGCCCGAGGCCGAGCTCGAGCTGATGTCCCTCAACCTCTCCAGCCTCGAGTCTGTGCGCGCGTTTGCCCACGAGTTCGGTGCCACCCACCAACGGCTGGACCTGCTCATCAACAACGCCGGCGTGATGGTCCCCCCCTACGGCCTGACCGCCGAGGGCTTCGAGACCCAGCTGGGCACCAACCACCTGGGTCACTTCGCCCTGACCGGTCTGCTGCTGCCGCTGCTCGAGGCCTCGGATGACCCCAGGGTGGTCAACGTCAGCAGCATGGCCCACAAGTTCGGCCGCATCGACTTCGAGGATCCCCAGAGCGAGAAGCGCTACAAGGCCTGGCAGGCCTACGGCCAGAGCAAGCTGGCCAACCTGCTCTTCTCCCTCGAGCTCAACCGTCGCTCCAACGGCTCCGGTGTGAAGGCTGTCTCCGCCCATCCGGGCTGGACCGCCACCAACCTGCAGGGCAGCTCTGCGGTGATGCGCATGGGCAACAGCCTGTTCGCCCAGTCCCCACCGGAGGGGGCTCTCCCCACCCTGCGGGCGGCCACCGCCCCCGACGCAGAGGCCGGCGACTACTACGGTCCCAGCGGTATGTTCGAGACCCGAGGAGCCCCGGTGAAGGTGGGCCGCAGCGACGCAGCCCGGGACGAAGCGGTGGCCGAGCGCCTGTGGGCCCTGTCCGAGCGGCTCACCGGCGTGCAGTTCCTCCCCGAGCACACCTGAGGGGGACCCACCATGCGCACACGCAAGAAGATCGCTGTCGCCGCCGGAGCCGCCGCCGTGGGTGGTGTGGGCTTCGCCTGGGCCGCCATGGGGCTACCGGCCCTTGGGGCGGCGCCCGCCGGCGAGCGCCTGGATCGAATGGAGGCATCCCCCAACTTCGCCGGGCGCAAGGCCAAGAACCTGGTGGAGCGACCCATGACCCCCGAGGGGGAGAGCATGCTCGGCACGTCGGTGCGCTGGTTCAGCGACCGCGCGTCGCGCAAGCCCAGCGAGCCCATCCCCATGGTGGCCCCCGATCCCCAGGACCTGCTGCCCGACGGAGAGCGCTTGCGGGCCACCTGGCTGGGCCACAGCACGGTGCTGCTCGAGATCGACGGCCAGCTGTTGCTCACCGATCCCGTCTTCGGCGACCGCGCCGCACCGGTGTCGTGGGCGGGCCCCAAGCGCTTCCACGCGCCCCCACTTGCCTTCGATGATCTCCCCCCCATCGACGCTGTGCTCATCTCCCACGACCACTACGACCACCTGGACCACGGCACCATCCTGCGCCTAGCCGAGACCGGAGTGCGCTTCCTGGTGCCCCTGGGGGTCGGAGCCCACCTCGAGAGCTGGGGCGTGGACCCCAAGGACATCACCGAGCTGGACTGGTGGGAGAGCACCCGGGTGGGCGAACTGAAGCTGGTGTGCACCCCGGCCCACCACTTCTCGGGGCGTTCGGGCCTGGATCGCGACCGCACCCTGTGGTCATCCTGGGCGGTGATCGGGCCCCGGCACCGCGCGTGGTTCGGCGGCGACACCGGCCCCCTCGAGGCGGCGGATCTCATCGCCGAGCGCCACGGACCCTTCGATCTCGTCATGCTCGAGATCGGCGCCTGGGACCCCTCCTGGGCGGGCATCCACCTGGGGCCCGACGCTGCGGTGGACTTGCACGGCCAGCTGGGGGGCGGCGCCCTGCTGCCCATCCACCACGGCACCTTCGAGCTGGCGCTGCACGCCTGGGATCAACCCATGGTGCGGCTACAACAGCTTCAGCAAGACAAGGGCTTCGAGCTGCTGGCGCCCATCCCCGGCCAGACCCTGCAGCCGGGAGAGCCGGGCATCGCCGAGTTCTGGAGCCAGCGTACGGCGGATCGCGGCGACAGCTGAGACCGCGACGGGGATGTCACCGTTCGGTGGCCCAGACGGGGACGGACGACTGGACCCTGCACTGAAACCGGCGCACCACCGTCGCCCTGTACCACCGCTCGAGCGACCCCTACGAGCTCCAAGACGTGCTGTCGGACCACCCGGAACGGGCTCAGCAGATGTTCCGGGCGGCCCGCAGGGAACATGCCGCCCAGCGCCGCAAGGGTCGGCGTCTGGGGGCCTCGGGCACCACGTGCGGTTCCACGTCGAGCACCAGCGGCGGGGATGCCAAGGCCTGCTTGGCGTCGTACCCCTCGGCCTCGCGATCCACCGCTTGGTGCAGACGTAGCTGTTCGACGGTGTCGTCACTGGCGTGCTCCACGGGCGGAGGCTCCTGGGCTGGCGAGGCGCCACCGCCGCAAGCCAGGGAGAAGAGCGCGAGGACGAAGGCTGGAATGGAGCTGCGCATGGATCGCACCTACTCCACCGTTCCCCTGGACGCCCACCCCAGGTCCGGGGTGCGGGTGTGGACCATCACACCACGACTTCGTCCGACTTGGCCTCGTAGCGGGGTAGTTCGTCCCGGAACGGGAACCAGGCCACCGCCTCTTCGAAGCTCACGTGGCTGTCGGGCGCACGATCCAGGGGATCCTCGAGCACCGCGACCGGCACGTAGGTGGAGCCGGCCGCATCGCCGAAGTCGGCGTGGGTGGGTTCGTAGTAGGTGAACATCACCGTACCGCAGGCCGAGCAGAAGCAGCGGAAGGCGCCGGGGGACGATGGGAAGCGCGTGATCCCGGCTTCGCCCTGCACCACCTCGAAGCGGGCATCGGGCACGCCGGTCCAGGTCACAAAGGCCGCGGCGTGGGCATGCCGACAGCTCTCGCAGTGGCAGTGGGAGGCGAACAGCGTCGGCGGCTCGAGGGCGATGCGCACAGCACCGCAGAGACAGCGACCGCGAATGGTGGAGGGCATGGTCAGGTTCCAGGCGCCGCCGACCCCACCAGCGCGGTCTTGAACTCCGACCCGTCATGGCTGGCCACGGTGGGCTTGTCGTCGATGCGGGTGATGAGGTGAACGGGGCGCCGCCAGATGCGCTGGAGCTTGCCCATGGTCTCGCGGGCCCAGTCCAGCTGGATGTCCACGCCTTCGTGGATGTGGGTGATCTCCAGCTCGCCGCGGTTGGCGTGGTTGCCGTTGGTCACCTGGATGCGGGGCTGGCCGTGGTTGGACAGCATGAACAGCAGCTTCTGCTTGACCGCTTGGAACTCGCGATCATCCACCACGAACTGCTTGGAGCGCTTGTCGTATTCGTAAGAGAAGAGGCCCTGCTCACGCACGAACTCGGGGGTCAGAAACTGGTCGATGAAGGTGACGTCGTTGTGGGTGCGCCGCACCTCGAAGATCTTCTCCCGGCCCAGGCCGGCGCCCGTGTCCCAGCGGGCCCGCTCACGCTCGTCGTCGCACTCCATGTACTCCTTGCCGAACTGGCCCTTGTTCCAGCGGTCTTCGATGTGTCGGAACAGCTCGAGGCCCACCTTGTAGGGGTTGAGGTTGCCCGGTCGAGTGGCCATGGTGCCAGCATGATGATCAGCGAAGTCGATGACCTCGCTGTCATCCATGATGTGCTGGGTCATCAGGTGAGAGTGCCAGTAGCTGGCCCAGCCCTCGTTCATGATCTTCGTCTGACCCTGAGGAGCGAAGTAGTACGCCTCTTCTCGCACGATGGCCAGCACGTCGGCCTGCCAGGACGACATGGGGGCATGGCGCAGCAGGAACAGCAGCACGTCCCGCTCGGGCTGCGACGGGAAGTGCAGATCGGGAACGCGCTCCGCCTCGGCCTTGTCCCTCATCCGGCGCAGGTAATCCGGCGGGTTGATGTACTTGTCCATGTAGGTCTTGGACGGCAGCTTGCCAGGACCATCGATGGCCGGGTCGGTGACGTCCTCTTCGGTGCGGCGCTCGCGCACAATGTGGGGGCGCATGGGATCGATGAGGTTCTCGATGGACAGACAGGCGTCCAGGAAGCCCTCGACCTGTTCGACCCCGTAACTATCAATGTAGCGCCGGATGCGAGCGCCGTGGTTGGCCATCTCGTCCAACATCTTTCGGTTGGTCTGTTTGAACCAGGCGTTCTGCTGGAAGAAGTCCACGTGACCGAAGACGTGGGCCATCACCAGCTTCTGATCCATCAACGTGTTGTTGTCCAGCAGGTAGGCGTAGCTGGGCTCGGTGTTGATCACCATCTCGTAGATCTTCTGCAGCCCCCACTCGTACCCGGTCTTCATGCGCAGGTACTCCATGCCGAAGCGCCAGTGGGGGTAGCGGGTAGGGAAGCCACCGTAGGACGCGATCATGTTGATCTCGTCCCAGTTGCACATCTCGAAGATGGTCTTGCAGTGCTGCAGGCCGTGGTCACGGGCGAGCTGCTCGATCTTCACGCGCTCCCGCTCGATCTCGACAGGTAGGCTGCGAAGGGACAGGCCGTGTACGAGGGATGGCATGGCTACCTCCCCTTGCCCAAGAGCTCGCGGATGCTGTCCATGATGGCGTCGCGATCCGGAATCCGGGACAGGATGACCCGCTCGTCTTTGCCGTAGTTCTCTTGCAGGTCGGTGTAGAACTGCCCCGAGCCGTAGTCCGAGTCCACCTGGCCGTAGCCGAACATATTGGCCACCGGCAGCAGCTTGTCTTTCAGTAGGGTCATGCAGGTGCGGGTGTCGGAACCCGACCAGTTGTCGCCGTCGGAGAACTGGAACAGGTAGATGTTCCAGTCGGCCATGGGGTAGTCGGCCT
>Ga0307987_1000419_pt1 | contig 25466 bp, 21 predicted proteins | sample EllFjometagen181_FD_203157 | JGI IMG/M metagenome (GOLD analysis project Ga0307987, IMG submission 203157) | Marine microbial communities from Ellis Fjord, Antarctic Ocean - #181 | ecosystem: Environmental > Aquatic > Marine > Unclassified | place: Southern Ocean | collected 2014-10-08 | reverse complement strand
TAAATAAAAACAAAAGCGTCTGTAGAGGACAGTTGCTCAAATAGAACGAAAGAATGCCAAGACAATATTTTAAAAAGCTTAGAGAGGGACTAATCTTTTCGTTGGAAGGATTTAGATTCGCCCTTAAAGAAACTGCCTTCCAAATGGAATTGCTGGCAGGAATTCCCGCGATACTATACGCCCTTTTCAGCGGCCATTCAAAGCCAGAGAAAGCGATGCTTGTCTTCAGCATCTGTTTCATTCTCATAGTCGAATTATTCAATACAGCCATTGAAAAAGTCGTGGATAGGATCTCAACTAAACATCATCCCCTTTCAAAAAAAGTAAAAGATATAGCCAGCTGTTCGGTATTTGTGAGCGTGATTTCTGCCCTGGCTATATGGGGAATAATCTGTTTATTGTAAAATTCCTAATAAGTAGTTCAGGAGAAAATGATGCTGTAGTGTCATATAGGTCAACCCAATCATTAATTAATCAACTGCAATAAAGCTTGCCATCTTGTCACCTTCTGGACATTAGGTATACTTGTAGATAGAGGGCGTGAAGAAGCGACAGTTGCATTACTTATATGGCTGAATTCTTAGCGTACAAAGTAATTTACGGGGGGTTATTTAATGACTAAAGCAATATATATTGTCGATACCGTTCGCACTGCAACAGGATGTTTTCTAGGATCGTTAAAAGATATTCCTGCACATTTGCTTACGGCAGAACTTATCAAAGCAATTCTAAAGAGAAACAGCCTTTCTTCAGGTGATATTTCTGAGGTAATTCTAGGACAAGTCCTTGTAGGTGGAGAGGGTCAAAATCCCGCACGACAGGCCTCTCTCGCCGGAGGAGTTCCATACAACGTACCAGCATTTTTGATAAACCAAGTATGTGGATCGGGATTGAGAACCATAATTACTGCTGCGCAAAATATTTCACTTGGTGATAGCTCCATTATGCTTGCTGGTGGGCAGGAAAATATGTCAATATCGAAACACGCGCTTCCTATGCGAGACAAGAAAATGGGGCATATTGAAGCTGTCGATATGATGTTGAGTGACGGACTCACTGATGTTTTCAACAACTGTCATATGGGTATCACCGCTGAAAATTTAGTCAAGAAATATAAAATAACAAGGGAAACTCAAGATAAGTTTGCACACGCCTCACAAATAAAAGCTTCTGAAGCTCAGAAGGCAGGCCGATTTAAAGACGAAATTATCCCAATTTTGCTTAAGAAGGTGGGCGTATTTGAAGAGGACGAATACATAAAACATGATTCTAGTATCGCGTCTTTGAATAAGTTAAGGCCAGCCTTTGCCAAAGATGGGACAGTAACTGCCGGCAATGCGTCAGGAATTAACGATGGAGCTGCTATTGCACTGCTCACAGACGATGAGGGTCTAAAAAGACATTCTCTTTCTCCATTAGCAAGGATAGTTTCTTACGGCGTTTCCGGAGTGGATCCAAGCATTATGGGGATAGGTCCGGTTAAGGCGGTAAGACAAGCAATCGCTAAAGCTGGATGGAAACTCGAAGATTTAGATTTAATAGAGTCAAACGAAGCTTTCGCTGCACAAAGCATTGCTGTAAACCTCGAACTAAAGTGGGATACTTCCAAAATAAATGTAAACGGTGGAGCGATAGCCCTTGGGCATCCTATCGGAGCTTCTGGAGCTAGAATATTAACCACTCTCCTATATCAAATGAAAAGACAAAATGCCAAAAAAGGCCTCGCAACTCTATGTGTCGGCGGGGGAATGGGTGTCGCTATTTGTGTTGAAAGATAATAATACCTGATATGACTTTTGGTTGGTATGACTTGACTCTTTTTTGGGTGTGTTATATAAGAGAACTATGAGTTCTTAGCACTGGTTTAGAAGACGAAGATAAATCTAATCGCACGTTGGGCCTGTAGTTCAGTTGGTTAGAACGCACCGCTCATAACGGTGTTGTCGCAGGTTCAAGTCCTGCCGGGCCCACCATATACATCAATCCCTTTATGAAAACAACCCTGTTTATTTATTTAAGTAAGCGATTCATAAAATCTTTCTTCATTGTATTGTTCGCAATGTCTTTCGTAATAGTGTCTATAGATTCAATCGAATTAATAAAAAATATTTCCCCTCATATTATTTCGACAGGGGATTTATTCGCCATTACTCTAACAAAACTGCCCTTTGTGCTTCAGGAGACCTTCGTTTTCGTAATTTTTTTTGCTGCTGTACACACCTTTTTCTTTCTTGCAAAACATAATGAATATACAGCTTTGAGAGCGGGTGGCGTTTCGGTCTGGCAATTTCTAGTCCCCCCTATAATTTTTGGATTTTTTATCAGCGTTTTATTAATTATGGTAATGAACCCCATTAGTACGGCCCTGTTAAACTATTCAGAAAAACTAGAGCGGAAAATAAAGGGAAGAGAGCTTTTAAACTCCATTTCCCTTCTGGGGGGGGAGGTATGGCTTTTTGATAAAGATCAGAACAGCAACGAAAGCTATATCATTAATGCGGCAAGGTTAAGGGCAGAGAAGACTGATACTAGGCTATCAAATCCAAATTTTATTTTTCTAAGTCAGGATTATAAATTTATTCGCATATTAAATGCTTCACAAGCTGTGCTTGAGAATGGCAATTGGATTTTAAAAGACTATACCGAATACACTCCTACGGATGCCCCCAGATCTCATGCTGGAAAAGTATTTACAATAAAGAACAACTTGGATCTTATAAATCTTCAAAATAACTTTAAAGACCCCCGCGGTATTTCAATTTGGAACCTGCCTTATTTCATTGGGACGCTTAAAGCGACAGGATACCCAATCCATAAATATTATTCTTACTTTTATAAGCTTTTAATAAAACCTATTCTAGTACCAAGTATAATCTTTTTTGCCGCAGCTTTTGCGTTAAAATCGTCAAGACATTATAAAGTGGGAGCATTAATCGCTGGCGGCTTAATGATTTTCATTGCCTTATATTGTCTAACAGAACTTTTATTAAATGTAGCATTCGACACAAAAATAGCGCAGATACTGAACGTCGTATTGATCGCTTTGACTTTAAATATCGGTGGAGGACTGTTTGTTTATTACTTTGAACACAAGTAATGCCAGATATACCCATTACACCTGAAGACCCCCGTTATACGAAGGCGGATTTCATGAAGAACGAGGATCCCTGAAAGCGAGCAGCGCAGCGTACTCTTATGTACGTGAGCAGCACAGCATTTCAGAGGCGACGAAGTCGATTCTTGAAATCCGTCGAGTATACCAAATTAAACATTGGCAGTTTCTTTGTCTAAAACAAATGCTTCTCTCCCCTCCAGCCACTTCAAAAATGCCCCACCTCCGGTTGATATATAAGTGAAACTATCCGACAACTTGGCCGAATTAATAGCAGAGACAACATCTCCGCCCCCAGCGATACTAATTAAATTTTTATGGGTGGTAAGGCCTGCAATAGCACGTGAGATGGTCGACGTCCCTATATCAAATGGCGTATATTCAAAAGCTCCTAGCGGGCCATTCCAGATAACCGTCTTTGCTTTATTTAAATAGGTTAAAATATTGAAAATGAAGTTCGGCCCGACATCAAGAATCATTTCTTCCGGTTTGATTTCGGATATGTTTGCTATTCTGCAGCTGCTATTGTCGTCCATATGGAGTGAGGTTATCACATCATAAGGCAAGAGGATTGAACAGTTATTTTCTTTCGCTTTTTGAATGATACTTTGTGCCAAACCAAGCTGCGCTGGTTCATATATAGATTTCCCGATGCTATAGCCTTGCGCTTTTAAAAAAGTATTTGCCATTGCTCCTCCAATAACAAGCATGTTCACCTTGTTAATTAACGAACCCAGCAATCTGATTTTAGACGAGATTTTTACTCCTCCAGTAAGCGCGACCACAGGCCCGCTTGGATTGGATAAATATTTTTCTAGAGTTTCAAATTCTTCAGCAAGCAAAAACCCAGCTACGCTTGGTAAAAACCGAGGCAATGATACGATGGAAGCATGCTTCCTGTGGGAGCAGGAAAAAGCCTCGTTTATATATATATCCCCAAAACTCGCAATTTTTTTTGCAAACTCTAGATCGTTTGATTCCTCCTCTTTGTGAAATCGGATATTTTCAACCAGAAGCACTTCCCCCGATTTCAAATCATTTACTTTGCTTTGCGACTCTGGGGCCAAAATATTCAACAAAAACTTTATTTCTTTGCCATTGAGAGCAGAGCTCAATATATCCACAATGGGAGCAAGCGACATCCCAGAACAAAATTTCCCCTTAGGTCGACCAAAATGAGAAAGAATTATAGTCTTTGCACCATTTCGGATTAGATATTCGAGAGTGGGAAGAGATCTCTTTAGTCGATAAAGATCCGTTGGTTTGCCCCTCACAATTGGTAGATTTAAATCTAATCGCAAAATAACCCTTTTGTCTCTAAAATCTACATCAGTTATTTTTTTAAAATTTCTCATTCTTTATCTTTTTATGCTGGCACTTTGACAAAAGCTTTAACAAGCATCGCAACGTCAAGCATCCGGTTTGTAAAGCCCCATTCATTATCATACCAAGAAGCTATCCGCACCAACTTTTTGTTGACCACCTGAGTCTCAAACGGGTCAAAAATCGTGCTGTAAGCGGAGTGATTAAAATCAACCGATACAAGCTCTTGCTCGGCAATTGCAATGATATTTTTCATTGAAGACTTAGAAGCTCGTTGTACAATTTCATTGATTTCCTCCACAGAGGTCTCTCGACCAGCGGAAAAAGTAAAATCTATAAAAGAAACGTTTGGCACTGGCACTCGGACAGCAGAGCCAGAAATTTTCCCATCAAGTTCGGGCAAGACTACCCCTAGTGTCTTCGTCGCTCCCGTTGTGGTCGGGATCATGGACATATGGCAAGCGCGCGCACGTCGTAAATCCTTATGGCTATTATCTAAAATATTTTGATCAGACGTATAAGCATGCACGGTGGTCATGTGTCCATGCTCTATGCCAACCGAATCGTTCAAAACGCTAGCAAGTGGGGCAAGCGCATTCGTGGTGCAAGAACCCACTGAAATAATTTTGTGTTCAGGCGCAAGCAAGTGATGGTTTACACCAAAAACAATTGTAGCATCGGCTCCATTGCTTGGAGCGGAGATAATAACTTTCTTTGCCCCCGCCCGCAGATGCATAGCTGCAGATTCTTTATCTTTAAACTTGCCCGTGCACTCAAGCACTAGATCAATTTCTTCTGCGGCCCACGGAAGCTTTTCGGGAGATCTCTCATTAAAAACTTTTATTTCGTTAGTCCCGATAAGAAGCCTATCGCCAATTGCTCTTACTTCTTGAGAGAACCTGCCATGTATTGAATCATATTGCAATAACGTTGTATATGCGCTCACGGGCATTGTACCGTTAACCGCGACCAACTTGATCTTATCCGAAGATTGTTCACAAATTGCCCGAACAGCGCAACGCCCAATCCTACCAAGCCCAGTTATTGCTACTCTTAAAGACATATTTTTTTTTATCCTGCTGGCTTTATTGTTTTTTATATCAGTCGAGTCTAGCACAGTCTTAAATTAATACAAAAAACATTTATTATACCAATCCACAGGATAATACCAAATCACACAATTTATTTTAAATTTCTTTGCAATCTTAACCATTTCTTAACCTTCTCGCTCTATAATCTATATAAAACAATTTAATTATAGGTGTCATATGGCAGGAGAAAAATATAAGTATACTCCAGGAATAATAGATAGCCAAAAAACCAATGCCCAGATGGGTAAAGTGGCACAAGACGTACAAAAACTTCAGTCAGATCAAAATGCGCGATTGCAAGCCTTTTTGGGCAACCCTGAAGCAAAAAAACATCTGGAGAAGAGTGCGAAAGATGGTCTTTTCAGCAGATCACTATATAGCGAGCTTGAGGTTACTCAAAACAAAGTTCAGGAAGCAGGGAAAGCCTTGCTTAAGGCAGAAAAAACATTTGAAGAATGCCAACTTAGATATATTGCAAACGAAACAGAAATAAAAAGATTAGGCAATGTTAAAGGGCGGACTTGGCCATGGGATACTAAAAGTACAGAAGAAATTTTCTACGAACGGTTAAAAGCAGAGAAAGAACAAATTAGCAAAGAAATGGGTAAAGCCATAGATGAATATGGGCCTCCATCTAAACAGTATGCAAAAGCAATTGGCAAATTCCAGAAAGCTCATAAGAAAGTTTCAGAGTTTATTACGAAATTTGAGACAAAAGGATATAAGGAACACACACCACCTGCTGCTGACGCTGAATCACAAAAACAACAAGGGAGCGAACAACAACCTGCTGCTGACGTACCACAACAAACACAACAAGAGCAAAAGCCATCAATGTCATCTGAACCCATGTCTAAAGCGGATCATGATAAAAAATTCATACAACATTTTTGCGGTCAAGATGGCGCTCCAACTACCATAGACAATGCTACTCCAGAGCAAGTGGCCGCATTTGCCGTGGCAAACAGGGGGCGGGCGACGCCGCCGGACGCAGGAAGTAACCCTGATAAATGGACATTTGGTGGTGACACTCCAGACAAGCAAATTGAATTATTTCGAAATAAGGATGGTAGTTTTAGGATTGGCAAGATAGGAGCAAATGCCCAAGGTCCCTTGACTTTGCCTAACCAAAATGGAAAGGGTTTTGATGTAGTATCTTTTGAGGGCGGCAAGGCTAGTGTACTGAAAGGTGGTGGCGGGTTAGCGCCAGATGGGCATGGAGATGGAGTTGTAGTTGACATTTCAAACGAAGCAGGTATTGAGGCTAGTAGGGCCCAAAAGCGGGAAGCACCTCATTTTCCACCAGTAGATGGTGTAGCAGGCACACTGTCCGCTCACCCAGTCGTAACGACTGCCCCCCCCAACGCCGTCGTAGTTCCGCCCCCTCCTGCGGCAGGGACCCAGCAGGGACAAGCTTCCCCAGGCCATAGTGTTGGCGGGGGGGCTCCTTAGTCGACATAAATGGTTTCTTTGTTCTTACCATAACCAAGATTTTTGCGAGCTTGTTCGTCAAGCATATCTAAATCCAAAGAATTGGACTTCATTTTATTTACTCTTTTCTCAAGATTTTTTCTATCTTTATCTAGGGTTTGGTTTTCTCTGTTCAGACGTTCTTTTTGACTCGACAAGCGAAATAATGAGATAGCTCCTTTATTACTATAAATCAAATGCCAAATCAGATATCCAAAGAGCGACACGAAAATCATTACAAAAACAAGATTTTTAATTTTCATAAGGCACTTTGGAGCAAAGTTTGCGATCTTGCTCGGTCATATGGGGCGAGCGACCGGGATTGAACCGGCGACCCTCAGTTCCACAAACTGATGCTCTAACCAACTGAGCTACGCCCGCCATAAAAAAAGAGTATTTAGACAGTATTTGAAAGGAATCAGTTAGTCAAGAAGGGTTTATCAAAATGAGCGGCAGAAAGCAAATAAAGATCTGGATATGTCTAATACAAAATCCCAGAGGTAATACTCTGGACCAAGGTTAGCGCCCCTCATCCGCCGCAAGAGGGAAAACTTCCCCTTTTGTTTAAAGCATTATTTTAAGGCCCCATCCCCAATGGATTTCAAGAATCCAATTTGATTTTGAATGGCGACGGGTATATAAGTTTAAACACGCGCCCACATTATCCTTTACTTTCATACGGTTTGTTGGTAGAAATTTTTGGGTATAGCAAAGCAATGTGAGGACCCCCTATGGACATAAAAAAAATACCTTGTGGAAGCGCCGTTCCCGAAGAAATTAACGTTATAATCGAAATTCCAAGCGGCTCGTATCCGGTAAAGTATGAGTTTGATAAAGATTCTGGCGCATTGTTTGTAGATAGATTTCTCCAAGTATCGATGACCTATCCATGTAACTATGGCTTTATTCCCAATACTTTATCCGGAGATGGCGATCCATGCGATGTGCTGGTAATAGTCGACATGCCTCTCGTAGCAGGCTGCGTAATACCGGCTCGCCCAATAGGAGTCTTGCTTATGGAGGATGAGTCTGGAATCGACGAAAAAATACTGGCCGTCCCCACAAAAAAGGCAAATCCACATTATGCAAATATTGAATCGTATCTTGATCTGCCACAAAGTGTATTAGATAAAATTACCCACTTCTTTGAGAATTATAAAACTCTGGAAAAAGACAAGTGGGTGAAGATCAAGGGCTGGGCCGATGCACAAAAAGCAAAAAAGATGATTCTTGAGGCAATTGATCGTGCTAAAGTTTAGGCGTCCCATAGTTTTTATTGAGAAACATTGAATGACCATTAAAACAAGATTTGCTCCCTCGCCAACAGGTTTTTTACACGTAGGAAATATCAGAGCGGCACTAATAAACTGGTTGTTTGCACGAAAGCATGGCGGACAATTCATACTACGGCTGGACGATACCGACTATGATCGGTCCGAAGAAAGATTCGAGCAAGCAATCATGAAAGATTTGCTTTGGCTGGGTTTAAACTGGGACAGAGTCGAACATCAGAGAGATCGAATAGACCGTTATGAAGAGGTAAAGCAGCGTTTAATCAATGATGGAAAACTCTATCCATGTTATGAAACAGAAGAAGAGCTAGAGGTAAAAAGAAAAATCCGTCTATCACAAGGAAAGCCCCCACTTTATGATAGAGCGGCACTGACTCTGACCGCGAAAGAAATATTCGAACATGAACAAAAGGGTGAGCGGCCTCACTTCAGATTCAAACTCGATCACAAAGATATGAGTTGGAATGATTTGATCCAGGGGCAGATAAAAATGAATGCTGGTTCTTTTAGTGATCCGGTTGTCATCAGGGCGAACGGCACATGGACCTACATGCTTTGTTCTGTTGTAGACGACATTGATTTCGATATCACACATATAATTCGTGGCGAAGATCACATAAGCAATACAATCGCACAAATACAATTTTTCGAAACGCTCAAGGCACCCGCTCCTACCTTTGGTCATTTGGCTCGAATCACCTCTAAAACCGAGAAGCTTTCAAAAAGAATTGGGGGATTTGACGTAGGAACCTTAAGAGATGAGAAGGAAATTGAGGCCATGACTGTCAATAGCTTCCTTGCCTTAATAGGAACATCAAAAGACGTTTCTATCTTTCATAAACTTGAAGAACTGGTTGATAATTTTAACATCGAGGACTTTCATAAGAGTCCAATAAATTACGATGAAGCAGATTTAATAAGGTTAAACCATAAAGCCTTGCAAAATTATTCATTTATAGAAGTAAAAGACCGCCTTGCAATAATTGGTGCGCCGAAATTAGACGAAACTCTTTGGCTGATTATCCGTAGCAATATAAATAAACTCTCAGAAGCCAGTCATTGGTGTAACGTTTGTTATGGTGAGGTTGAGCTTCCAGAGTTTTCAAAGACCGACCAGGAATTTTTGGCCGATATCTCCGATTTATTACCCAAAGATTTGGAATGGGATGAAAAAACTTGGAGCAAATGGATTGAAGCCATTAAGACGCATACAAAAAGAAAAGGCAAAGAATTATTTATGCCGATTCGGCTTGCCCTAACTGGGGTAGAGTTCGGGCCAGAATTAAAAGCTATTCTACCGATTATAGGAAAAGAAAAAACACAGCAACGATTGAGAGGGAAGCAATGACAGTTTTAGAAAAAGACCAAATAAAACAACAGCAGGAAATAGTTAGACTCTCTCCGATTACAATCAGTAGAATTGCCGCTGGCGAGGTGGTGGAGCGGCCAGCATCTGTGATTAAAGAGCTTCTTGAAAATTCTTTAGATGCGCAAGCAACCGAAATCATTATTAGGGTTGAAAAGGGCGGAAAAGAAGCGATCTCCGTCTCTGACAACGGCTGCGGAATGGATCCCAAAAATTTGTCACTTGCCGTCGAAAGTCATACAACATCCAAATTGATGGGAGATGATTTAGTAAACATAAGGCACTTGGGCTTCAGAGGAGAAGCTGTCGCCTCAATAGGAGCAATAAGCCGGCTGACTATTAAAAGTCGGCCCAGTCATCTTACGGAGGGCGCGAGTATCACTGTGCTGGGAGGGAAAAAGTTGGAACTGGCCCCTGCCCCACATCATGTCGGCACCACGGTCGAAATAAGAGATCTTTTTTACGCAACACCGGCTCGATTAAAGTTCTTAAGAGCAGAAAAAACTGAGAACCAATACCTTACGAATATAATAAATAAAATAGCCATTGCTTATCCGAAGGTGGCTTTCAAACTGTATCTTGATGGGAAATTGTCCCTAAGTTACTCGAACTCCGATTTAATAGATTCAAGAGCCTCTCGTGTCTCTGAAGTTATAGGAAAGGATTTTCTCGAAAATTCCATTGAAATCTCACAATCAAACGGAGAAACACGGCTGTCGGGATATATATGCCTGCCCACTTATGCTCGATCTAATTATACCGAGCAATACTTGTATATAAATAACAGGTCAGTTCGAGATAAACTTTTGCTTATCTATATAAAAAATGCCTATCAAGATTTCATAGGAACTGACAAATATCCAATAACAGCTTTGTTTTTAGATGTTCCTCCTGAATTGGTAGATGTTAACGCGCACCCCGCAAAGACAGAAGTTCGCTTTAGAGACGTTTTCTTTATAAAAAGTTTCATTATAAATGCTTTAAAGAGGTCTCTTGAGGAAAATTCCACAAGAACCTCATCCACCATAGGAACTTCGGCTTTACACATGATAGCTTCTAGAGAAGAGCAAAAAACCCTATCTAGCAGTTTCGGTGAAGAAAGAAAGATTTGTTCGTTCCCATCTAGCGCTTCCTATGTGGAAAAACCACCTATGCAATTGCATGAACCAGTCCAGTTATTTAATTTTCCTGCCGAAACATCGATTCGGCCTTTTAATGATGCCGAGCAATTTAAGGAACAGGGAGAGCTGATATCTGAGGTGGGCCCATTTGGTAGACCAAAAGCCCAGGTTCACAATACTTACATTATTTCGCAAACCCAAGATGGTGTAATGGTCATCGATCAGCATGCCGCACATGAAAGAATCTGCTATGAAAAATTGAAAGCACAAGTTCATGGTGGTAACGTAGAAAGCCAACAATTGCTTTTTCCCGAGATAATTGAGCTAGATAGTTTAGACATTCAAGAAAAGCTATTAAGCATGGCAAGCAAGTTGCAAAAATCGGGGTTAAAAATAGAATATCATGCCAAAAAGAGTATCAAAATTACAGAGGTGCCATATCTGCTCAAGGCCTGTAATCTCAAAGAATTAATGAGCAAGGTCGTAAATAACATCTTGGACCTAGAAGACGATGCGAATATTGAGACTTTCATTAATAAAATTATTTCCACATACGCTTGCCACGTTAGTATAAGAGCTGGACATGAAATGTCACATGGGGCAATGGAAAGCTTGCTTAAAGAAATGGAAAACACTAAAAGCATTGGCCAATGCAATCACGGCCGGCCGACCCATATTGAATTGAAGTTAAAGGATATAAAAAAATTGTTTGAGAGGAGTTAGAAATGAAAATAGCAACTTGGAACGTTAATTCTATTAACATTCGCAAGGAATCGTTTCTCAAGTGGCTTGCTCAAACAAAACCAGATGTGGTGCTATTGCAGGAGATAAAATGTATAGATGAGGCGTTTCCAAAGACCGAGGTTGAAGAACTCGGATACAATCTCGGTGTTCACGGACTAAAAGGCTACAGTGGAGTTGCTGTGTTAAGCCTATTTCCAATAGATGAATGCTCTACAAGTTTTGATGGAGATCCTGTGCCAAACGAATCACGATATTTGGAGTGCGTGATTAGTGTTCCACATAAAGCTATCAGAATAGCTTCCGTTTACGTGCCTAATGGAGGAGAGATGGAAGATACGAGATATAAACACAAATTAAAATTTTTAGAAGCGCTGCATGAGCACATGAAGACTCTGCTCAAGCTGGATGAAATCGTACTCATAGGCGGAGATTTTAATGTAGCCCCCGAAGAAATCGATACTTACAGCGTGGAAGCAAGCAAGGGCACTGCCTTTTTTGATATAGAGGTCAGGAAAAGATTCAGAGCGCTTCTCAATTTAGGTTATTGCGATTCATTTCGGGCTTTGCATCCAAACACGAGTCAATTCACCTGGTGGGATTATAGGGGCGCGTCCTGGTACCATAATCGAGGGCTGCGGCTTGATTACATATTGCTCTCTCCCGAAGCGGCTGACTTGCTTCAGGACGTACAGGTAGATAGCAAATTAAGGGAGAGCGTAAGACCATCAGATCACGCCCCTGTTGTTTGCGAAATAAAGTTGTAAGATTGAATCCAATTTGTTACAAAAATATTCCACGACGTATTGCCAATTGACATAATAAAATACTTTGATACTTTAAAGTATTGCTTCGGCGGGGTAGCTCAGGTGGTTAGAGCAGCGGGATCATAATCCGCGTGTCGGGGGTTCGAGTCCCTCCCTCGCTACCATTTTTATCTCTCATAAAAAAGCCAATAATCTAATTGGCAAAAACGGAAAGGTTATGACTAGATGGCCATTTTTACTCACCCTAATCCTCTTTTCGTGTATCTTGTGCTCAAACGGTGAATCTACAGCTCGTGGACTGTTTCTTGAAGAAAACTTTTATCTCAGCATAGGAGCTGGAGAGTTCCAATGCAGAGGCTTCAAAGAAACTGAGGATGCGTATGCCAAAAAAAACATCAAATTATCCCATACTTTTAATGCAGGAATCGGATACAGATTCTCAGATCACATAAGAAGCGATGTGCTTTTTCAATATGATAACGTCAAATATAGGGCAAATAGCCAAGGCTTTCTTTATAGACAAAAAATTAGAGCGCTGTCAGGCATGATGAATTTATATTATGACATGCTTCCCCAAGAATTTATTAGTCCGTATCTTTTAGGAGGCGCCGGTATCAGCAAAACTTCTCCTACACCTTTAGTAATCATGCCACAAAATGAAACACATAAGGGAAAACCTCGAACAAATCTAGCTTGGAATATTGGCGCTGGAGTGTTGATAAACACTTTGAGCAAAGACTACGCCGCAACTATCGGCTACAAATATATAGATCTTGGCAAGATTAAAACAGCTGGTTATAATTCACAAAATACAAATAGTGCAACTCAAAAGATAAGAGGGCATCAAGTGATGGCTACTCTGCTTTATAAGCTCTAGTATTTTTCACCATGAATCTGTTTGAAATAGCAAATAAAATAAGACAGCAAGCAAAAAGCATAGCGGCAAGCGAAAAGTATAATAAACATGAGATTTTAGCAATTACAGAGCCTGAGTTCTATAATAAAATATTTCATGACGAAAATTTGGTCAAAAAGGTCATTGAGGTCACGCCAGAGACAGAGTTCTGTGAAATCACAGATGTTAGCTGTTCTTATGTCACCACCACTCGCTGTAAATGCGTTAAAACCATGTTATTCGGTAGAGAAACGGTAGTTACAGATATTTTGCACGCACACACACCCTTCTGCGGAGGTTGCATTGAAAGTCTTGGGAAAGACGCAAAAATATGCATTGCCCACATTGATACAGAAATGACTTCTGTTGAAGAGGATGAAATTTCCAAATTACAGCAAACCATAAAGACATTACAACAAGAAAAAGAAGACCTACAAAGCAAATTAAGCCAACAAGCCACGGAGCTGAAAGAAGAATTAGATGCAGAAAAAGTGACAGCAAACAATGCGCAAGCGGCCCTAGCCCTTGCAGAGCAAGAGAGAGATGCTCTTGCGAAAGAAAAAGCAGACCTTCTTGAAGGGTTTCCTGAGTTTCCACAACAAAGCACTGTAGATCGGTATACAGAAGGATCAGACAGACCCGGAGAAATAGTTGTAGAGAGGTATCATGATAATCCTGATGGTTATGGCCTCGCATAATTTTTAAAAAAGCATTCGTAAAATGTATGGAATATGGAAGAATTAGATTTAACATTACTTAAAATTGGTGAGCCTGCATTTGCGGGCAAAGAGTCTAGTTTGTCAGGAGAATCATTAGAAGGTTTAAATGTTACCCTTTGCATTCCTGATCCCAATATACAGGAAACCGGAAGCCTTGCTCATGAATTACTAACAAGAACCTCTATAAGTGGATGTAGTGTCCCACCTTTGGAAGGAATAGTTAAAACAGAAATTGGCCGCGATTCAGAGATAAAATTCCAAGAGGAATATTCAAAACAGATAGTTAGCTGTTCTAAAATTGCCCCTGCCGATCTCGAGCAAGCCTGTGTTGATGTTTTTAGAAATATTTATGAGGGAAAAGATCCGTCACCAAATATTAAGCTGTTAGAAAGCGGGCTAGGTGGTAATAACGTAAAATTGGCAAATATATTCGCGGCTCTCTCTAAAGAAATAAAATTGAGTGAAAATGTAGTAAAGTACTTTGAAGCTCAAGTGATGACACTAGGAAATAAGATACAGGGCAGTTCCGGAGAATCTACTCAGTTACTTAGTTGGTATATAAGTAGGGCGGCAGAAGTTATAGAAAGTCAGGCTGCACTTGGGGATAAGATTTTGAATTTAGATACCCTAGAAGTTGTGGGCAAGTTGCTTGTTTGCAAGGGACTTCGTGGGGACGTAAAACTCCGTCTTACTAAGCTATTGAGGCAGCAATTAAGATTAGGAGTAAAATGCAGAGAGATTATTGCCGCTAGCATAGACGAGCTAGAAAGATTGTTGCAAGATAAAGACGAAATTGATGCTAGAAGATGGGAGCTGGAGTCCCTTCTTGCCGTATTACATAAAACAAATGATAGCGCGGATGGAATATCTGTAGCTTCTAAAGTAAAGATGCCTGCAGGGAATTTTGAAATTGCTGACCAGGACATCCCAATGGAATCTCCCCCTATCCCCGTTTTAGAAAAAAGCACACAAAAACTATTTGAAGAGCTTTATGATTTAAATCGAGGAAATGACTATGTGATAGAGCTTTTGAAAAATCTTCATGATACTTCAATGTTGGAACAGATAGGGGATAAAGGGAAGGACCATTCGAAATTACACCCCCATGGAACAGTTGAAGAATGGACCTTAGGGGATGTAACAGAGTGGAGAAAACATTTAACTAAAGATTGGATAAAAGAAAATCTAGCTGAAGTTTTTGCTGTAATGAAACGCGTATCGTTTTTATCCCATGGATATGTTCCTAGAACAATTCAAATTATTGCAGCATACATATTATACAAATCCAACATTTCAATTCTAGCTGAGATCTCAACGGGAGAGGGAAAGACGCTTGTCTTTGCGATGACAGGATCATTAAAAGCACTAGAGGGATATTGGGTGGGTATAACAACAAGCAATTCAGTTCTTGCTAGACAAAACTTACTTGATCAGTATAGATTCTATGCCGCACTTGGATTAACTGTCGGTGAAAATACGGGTGGATGGAGCACCAAAGACTGCTATAAAAAAAATATAGTTTATGGGGACTCAACAAGCTATATAGGGGATCACCTTCGCGGATGGAGAGGGAGCCGAGATTTTGAGAATGCATACTCAATTGTAGACGAAGTAGACAGTCCATATATAGATCAAACTTCCCATCTTGTAATGCTACAAAATGCATTGCCTTATTCTGAATATTTAAGAGTTATATTACGTGGAATATGGGCACATTTGTTGGATATCATATATGTAGAGGGAGATGTTTTTGTTGACCCCACTAAGAATAAGTTAATTTCGTATATCAATGCTCTGTTAGAAGGAACAGATAGCATCTCTCCTGTGCCAATTCCTAATCATCTAAAATCATTTGTAAAACATCAAGCTCGATATTGGGCAAGCTCTGCAATTCAAGCATTTCAAATGCAAGAAAACGTTCATTATGTGCTTACATCCGCTGATGGGGCAGGAAAAATTGCAGTATTGGACAGACACACGGGTGTAACGCAAACAACCATGCGTTGGGGGCAGGGTTTATACCAATTTTTACAAATGAAACACGGATTAAAGGTGTCGTCAGAATCGTTAGTTTCGATTTTTATGTCGAATGTAGAATTCTTTAAAAAATATATGGACAGAGTTATTGGTGGGACGGGAAGCCTAGGAAGTGAAGCAGAAGTCAAAATGTTGACTGCTGTTTATGGGGCTAAAGTTATATATATTCCTACCTGTAAGGAAAAACAGGTTGAAGAAATTCCAGGTTTTTTGGCCGCTTCTGAGATAGAGTGGTTTGAGAACATTATAGAAGCTGCGATAAAAGAAACTAAAAAAGGAAGAGCGGTTTTGGTGCTTGTTATGACAATAAGAGACGTAGATAAGATAGAAGAGAAGCTAATAATGGCGGGGTTTCAAAAAGATAAAATAAAAAGATATTCTAGAAGTGACACAACAGAAAACTCTGTTGTTAATCAAAAAATGGCTGCAGGAGAAGTGCTAATATCCACTAATTTGTGTGGTAGAGGCATGGATTTAAAAACAACAGAAGATGTCGATAGGAATGGGGGGCTTGCCAATATTTTTGGGACCATATTTGCGAATAAAAGGGAAAAAGACCAAGGGGTTGGAAGAACGGGACGACAGGGAAAGAAAGGAACGTGGCAGTTCATAGTCGATCGAGAAAGAGGGGTCGAAGAGTTGAGTCAACTATATCCAGAGTTTTATGGAGATAAAGATACTCTGGAAGGCCTAATAGAATGGAGGGACTTAGTTGAAAAAGAGCGCTTACTGCGAGACGAGGTCTATAGAATAGATATGATTACTATGCAGGATGCTTTGTTTCGTAGGTTCACAAACTTCACAAAATATTTTGAGAAAAAACATTCAAAATCTAGCTATTTCCTTAATCAGGTAACAGAGCACTGGAGTTTTTGGTTAAATGAACAAAGAATAAACGATCGTTTTATTCCCGAAAAACTCAAAAAGAAAGATGCTCCTAGCATAAGACAAGAAACTGCAAAACTCAGAAGCAGATTAATAGCGGGCTTTGAAAACTTTACAAATGGGATAGAAGAAAGATATCAAAACGGAACGTTGATCACAAACGTTAAATATCACGTGGAAAAATGCCGTTCAATCAGATCAATTAGTTGCTTCGATGATGCGATTGCTCAGGAGGGATTTTTTGCTGTAGCGGCTTATTATGAGAGGGGGCGACTTGCCGTTGAAAACTCTAATAAAATAATGGCCATTGAGAGTTTACAGAACACAAAAAGGAATATTGAAGATAAATTGGTTCCATTACTTCAGGCCGAACTCTTTATAATTAATCGTGGCAATATAACAAGCAACGATCCGGATCTGATCCAAATCACAAGTAAAGTAGAAATATTTCAGGAGTTAGCAAGATATATCGATCGTGCAATCGGAGTGATAAAAGCTTCTATTTCGAACGATTGGCAGAAAATACGCTTTATAGGAGTTTCTTTCACTGAGGTGTTTCAAGATGATTTCAAGAAATACCAAGAAGAACTTTCCGATTTACAAGACATAGGCATCCCCAATTTTTACAACGTTGAAACCTTTGGGAAAAAGAAAAAGAAGAGTTGGTGGGGCTCCGTAATTGCTTTTGTTGCTGGGATTGTACAGGTGGGAATTGGAGCGTTAATATCAGTTGGATCAGCAGGGTTTGCTGCAAAATGGGGGATAGATATGATTGTCAAAGGAGTGACAGACATATCGAAATCTGTAATATCTTTCATTACAAAACGGGCCATAGATCTAAAAAACTATTTAAAACAGACGGCTATAGGTTATGCAGTAAGTATCTTGTCGATGGGAGTTGCAAACCTGATAGACAAAGCGAAAACAGCCGTTGGATTTGGGCAAAAAGTTGCGCAACAAGCAACTAATGAAGCTACGAAAAAAGCAGCCGAAGAAGCCGTGGGGATGACAGTCAAACAAGTAAGCGAGGCCGCGGGCCTTGGGCTCATGAAAAACACGGCTATTCAAGTGGTGGGGGCGTCCTTAGGCGCGGTCTTAGGTGATAAGTTAATAGACGATCGAAGACAAAGAATAGAGAAAAAAGTTGGGGAACAGCTTGCTAAGATGCTGGAAACGCATAGAGAAGATATAAACAAAATCATAGCATCAGACACCTGGAAACAAGTGACAGATGTTCAGACAAAATTATGGAGATCTGCCTACGACATCTTGAATGAAAAGAGCTACAGACAAGAATATGAGAATATGGGAAGAACCATTGCAAAAGGCGTGCTGTCAAGCACGCATGTGCTAGTCGATATTGCTCTCAAAGCATTCGATATTAATAAGAGCCTCAATAGCATCTCAACAATTACAAAAAGGTTTTGTGCAACCTTTGGCCCTAAAATAAGAGAGTTGGGGGAATCAAGATTTGTTTTAACAAGCGAGAATATGATGCTGCAAGCTCTTACTTATGAAACGCATTTAGATAATAAAGACGCTGAAGGGCTTATTAAAAACCTGACTCAGACTGCTATGATTCAATATCATGCGTTGAATTGCACTCAGTGCGAGAAGGTAGAGTTATTTGATGATAAATATCGAAAAACAATAAGTAGTAGCTGCGCCAGGGTTTGCAGAATAGTTCAAGCGGATAACTCAATTGGAATTGCTTCCCACTTAAGAGATTTAATTGATGAAATAACAAACATAATAATGGAACGTTCTCAGAATGAGATTATTGATCCAGTTGCTGGAACGACAGCTTCTTTGGCAATAAATGAATTCTTCGAAGCAATGGAAAGATTAAGACTAGAGGAGGTGAAAAAACAAAGGGAAGAGGCAAGACGACAAAAGGAGGATAAACGGCAAGATTCAGCGACACCATCTCCTCTTCCAGGCCAACAAAACCAAAACCAAGACCAAAAAAACAATGCTGCTGCTGAAAGAACCAAAAGATTATTAGAGATAAATTCAGAAATAATAGATTATCCAGAGGCAGGGCAATACACAGATCAAAATAACGAACCAAGAAAACTTGCCCTACTGCATTGGATTGATCACATTAAGCAAGAAACAGGCATCACAAACAGAGAAGCATTTGACAGCGTCTGGTCAAAACTATTGGAACCCGAAAACAATCTGCCCCTTATAGGGCACCAGGTCGTTGCCCCTCTTTTTGTGGGAATTGCTGAGGGAATCAAAGTTTGCATGAGTACTCCAGCTTGCTCGGCTACGGCCGTAACTTTAATCGTTGCTACTGGTCAGGTGTTGGGCAAAATAACCAAGGAAGCATACGAAGACTATTTATTAAATAAAAAACTTCCAAGCGACATCCTCGACAAACCAAAACCAAGAACAAAAGATCAGGCCGGAGCAACCCCTCCACCCCCCCATTTTCCTGGTGATGACGAAGGCCCACCAGATGATAGAGAAAGATTCAAATGGGAAGTAAAGGACCCAAAAGATGCTTCAAAAATTGGTAGAGATCCAGAATTTGGGAATATATACAAAGATCCAACTCAAAAAGTAGGTAACAAAGAAATATGGTGGTCAAAAGAAAGGGGGACATATGGGCACGGGGGTTCTAGATATAAGCTTTTTGTGGAAAGAAGCAATCATTTTGAACATATAGCCGACATTGACGAGAGTGGTTGGCAAGTTTTAAAACATAAAAGTGATACTGGAATGCATATTTATAAAGATCTAATTATTTGGAGAAAATAAATGGATAAAGAAAAACAAAACAAGTTTTGTTGTGAGGCAATGGAAGCCTCTGCAAACAACTATGATAATGCAACGCCCTTGATAGAATATCGTGGTTATACTAGAAGTTATGATTTTTTAAGATTCAAACATCCAAATGGAACCCATCAGAAATTATGGTATTGTCCATGGTGCGGCACCAGGCTTCCAAATGAATTGGGAGAAGACTGGGAAAGATTACTGAAAGAAGAGTATGGGGTCGATGATCCATTTGACAAAGATAAGGAGAAAGTTCCTTCAGAGTTTTGGACTGACGAATGGTGGAAAAAACGGGGATTAAAATAATTAGGAGAACTTAAAATATGAGTCTTGGTAATATAATAATAAAAATAAGACAGCAAGCAAAAGATATAGCGGCAAGCAGAAAGTATAATAAACGTGAGATGTCCACAATTACAGAGCCTGATTTCTACACCAAAATCTCTCATGACGAAGGTTTTGTTAAAAGAACTATAGAGTTCACGCCAGAGACAGATTTCTGCAAGATTGTGGCAATCGAAGATTGTGATTTTAATTATAAAAAAACAAAACTGTGCACTTGTACCAAGAAGATGGTATTTGGGGATGATGCGGTTAATGGGGAAATTTGTGAAAAGTTTTCCGTGCAGACCACCTCAACTCAATGTAAAAATGGAAATCCTAAATTAGAGCCCATCTGCGTCGCCTCCTCAAGAGCGGGGTCATGTGATGACGTCTTGTTCGATAGAGATCTAGAGCTAGCCAGCTTAAGAGAGGAAAATGAAGTTCTTAGAGGCAAATTGACAGCATTTTGTGACGCCGCCGGACTCGATTCATGTGTATGAACCAATACATAACCTTAAACACGGCTTGCAAAATGTTTTGATCTGCGCAATAATCATCTTAGTTGCAAGGTGATTTCAGATGAATAAATTTTTTAAAATCTTAAGCTTATCGGTCTTTCTGTTTATATTTGGCTGTGACAACACAGACAAGAAGGTTTTAACTATCGGAACCTCCGCAGACTATCCTCCATTCAGCTTTACCAACGGAAAAGAGATTGATGGCTTTGATATGGACTTGGCTAAAGAACTCGCTAAAAATTTGGGATATAAATTACATATAAAAGATATGGCTTTCAACGAGCTCATCTCAGCGGTGCAAAAAAAAAAAATAGATTTTGCTATAGCGGCAATCACAGCTACGCCCGAAAGGGAGCGGATAGTTGATTTCTCCATGAAATACTATAAACCCAATTTTTCCCTGCTGTACAACAAGGACAAGCCGATCACCTCAATGAAGTCTTTAGAAGATAAAGTTGTTGCTGTTCAACGGGGATCTACTATGGAAATCTTTTTAAAGGAACGACTAGGTATCCTTAAAAACGTGAAGATGGTTTCTTTTGAGCGCAACCCCTTGATGCTTAAAGATCTCAAGGAAAGCAAAATAGACGGCATTTTAATTGAATTAACCGAAGCGGAAGCTTTTTGCGCTAATGACAACACTCTTGCTTATTCATTTATACATTCTCAATTCGATACGGCAAATTATGCAATAGCCTTTCCAAAAGAATCACTCCTGCTTTCGAAGGTTAACGACGCAATGCTACAACTAAAACTTTCAAGCGAATTTGAGCGATTTAACAAAAAATGGTTTAAACTCGGTTCGTATTAATTACAATTATACTACGTTAGATGAAGGGAGCCCAAATGAAAAAATTTTTAAAATCAGTAGTCATTGCTATTATACTTACAGCTTCTCTCTTTTGTTATGGCGAATCTGCGAAGAAGGAGCTTGTCTTGGGAGTCGCCGCATCATATCCCCCCTTTGTATTCATGAAAAGGGGAAAGCTTGTAGGTTTTGATATTGACCTAATAAATATTATAGCTAAACGGTTAGGGTACAAGCTGGAAATTCAAGATATGGAATTGAAAGATATATTTTCCGCTTTAAAAAAGAACGAAATAGACGTTGCCATATCTTCTATTACAGCAACAAAGGAACGGGAGCAGGAAATAAGATTTTCGTCCGTATACTACACTACAAGGCTGGCTCTACTTCATAGGAAAGCTGACCACATATATTCATTGGATGATTTGCACAATAAAACCGTCGCAGCTATAGATAATTCTGTAATGAAGCAGTTTCTGATTAAATATCTAATCCCAAACAGACAAACAAAACTTGTGACATTTACATACACGCACTATCTTGTAGAAGCTTTAGAAAAGGGCAAGATAGATGCGGCTTTGGTCGAAAAAGTTACAGCAAAGAGAGAGCTTCGAAAAGATAAAAAGTTCGGATATTTCTTTATCAAAACTCCCTTTCAAAACGGATATGCCGTCGCCTTTCCTAAGGATTCTCACCTGCAGACTAGTTTCAATAATGTCATTTTGGATTTAAAAATATCTGGACAGCTAGAAGCGCTCAAAAAGAAATGGAAGGTTTAATATCTAGATGGATCTAAATTCAATTTTTTACATAATCAAGGGAATCCCTACTACGCTAGAGTACACCTTCTTATCCTTCCTGATCGGGCTAACTTTGGGAGCCATACTTTCCCTTGGAAAACTTAGCAAGAATATCTACCTAGGGCAGCTTACAAGTTTCTATATTTCGATATTTCGAGGAACCCCCATCTTGGTGCAATTAAGCATAGTCTATTTCGTCACCCCAACTTTGATAAACTATAAAATCTCCATTTTTGAAGCGGGAATCATTGCCTTCTCTTTAAATTCTGCAGCTTATATCAGTGAAATAATTAGATCTGGCATTGGATCAATAGATAAAGGGCAGTTTGAAAGCGCTCGCGCTTTAGGCGTTCCGTATTTTTACGCAATGAAGGATATAATCCTGCCCCAAGCAATCAGAAATATTTTGCCCACCCTTGTAAATGAAATCATCAGTCTTTTAAAAGAAACGGCTATTATCTCTCTTGTCGGCGCAGAAAAAGACATCATGAAAAGAGCAGATACTATTTCAACGGCACAATATGATTATTTCGCGCCCCTACTTACGGCAGCGGTGTGTTATTACTTACTGGTGCTAATATTCAGTAGTATTGCAAAATTTGTAGAGAATAGGATAAAAATAATATGATAGTAATCAGGAATCTTTATAAAAGCTTTAATGATACGGAGGTGGTAAAGGGCGTTAACCTCACCGTTGCAAAGAACGAAGTGATTGCGATTATTGGTCCGTCTGGAGGAGGGAAATCCACCTTTCTAAGGTGCATTAATCATATAGAAAAGCCCACTAGCGGAGATATAGAGATAGATGGGCAAACAATAACGAAGGATAACGTTGCAAAGGCCAGAAAAAATATAGGTATGGTATTTCAGCACTTCAATCTGTTCCCCCACATGTGCGTTCTTGATAATATAATTTATGCTCCAATGAAAGTTTTGGGGCTAAAAAGAACAGAGGCAACAAAAATTGCAAGAAACCTACTTAAGCAAGTGTATATGCAGAAACACGAGCAAGACTATCCCTCAAGCTTGTCAGGAGGGCAGAAGCAAAGGATCGCAATCGTACGGGCGCTCGCGATGCAGCCAAAGGTAATGTTATTCGACGAACCAACTTCTTCACTTGATCCCGAAATGGTAAAAGAAGTATTGACAGTGATCAAGTCTTTAGCTCATACGGGCATCACAATGCTTATCGTGACTCATCAAATGAACTTCGCTAGAGACACCGCTGACAGAATAGTTTTTTTCGCAAATGGTACAATTGTAGAAACATCCACCCCTAAAGAATTTTTCAGCTCTCCCAAAACAACCAGAGCCAAACAATTTTTAGAGAAGGTTCTGTAACCCCCAGTTTTAGATTAAAAAAAACTGAGGTTATTAGAAGGCGATAAACCTGCAAGAGTGATTACTTTTATAACTCCCCGTGCTCATCATAAGATTCGCCCGCCAGTTCAGAATCCACGTGAGTATCATTCAAAGCCTCTATCTTCTCATTAACAAATATTTTTGTCTCATTCAGTTCTTTTTGATGAAAATTAAGAATGGCGGATTCATTATGTTGTTTGAATTCGTAATCAAGCGTAGATTGTTGAGAATCTAATATTTCTGTAGCAGAGGTGAGGTTCGCTCCTAGATTAACAAAGGTCCTAAATAAGTCAAAAAATCTATGTATTTCTGGCCCATCATCACATGTATTTCTAATCGATCTGCAACGACAAGAGCTTGAGAAGTCGCTTAAAGGTGTACCACCAAATTTGTCAACTTGATTAATACACGCTCCGTGAGCAACGACGACCTTTATTGCATCGATAAATTCTTGATAATATGCGTCTTTTAACTCTTTGGGAACATCAGTTTCGATGAAATTATTACCTCTTAGAGAATGGACCATTTGAGTTAATAGGGGGGTCTCAAACCTGCCGACGTTTGTAACGTTTGCTCCTTTTTCTACAAGCAATTTAAAAGCTTGAAAATGGTTTTTCACTTTGGATATTGTATCACATTGAGATTTATCTAGATCGCAATGTCTGTTTAAAGACTCCAAAGCTGTATCATTGAGTTTATCAGGCATATTAACGAAAGTTGTCAGAAAATCTTGGCCCTCTTTTTCTGCCAATGATAATATGTACCGAATCATCTCTACGTTTTCATCTGCTGCATGTAACAAAGTTTCTCCACGAGAACTTCTTATACTAGAAAGCTTATATTCAGGATAGGTATCAAAAGCCCATTTTAAAAACTTCGGAGTAGATGCTCCAGCAAACAAATGCATGTATGAAACTCCTGCTTTATCTTGTTCGCAAAGGCTTGCTGGAACAATTGGCTTTCCCTCCATAACGCTTGTGGCAATTTCATCTATAATGCTTTTAGTATTTTGTTCTGATTCGTGCTTTTTTAATGGCATAATATTTCTCCCCGAATGAGATGTGTCCGCCAGTTCAGAATCCACGTGAGTATCATTCAAAGCCTCTATCTTCTCCTCAACAAATATTTTTGTCTCGTTCAGCTCTTTTTGATAAAAACTAAGGATGGTGGATTCATTATGTTGTTTGAATTCGTAATCAAGCGTAGATTGTCGAGAATTTAATATTTCTTTAGCAGAGGTGAGATTTGCTCCCAAACTAACAAAGGTCCTAAATAAGTCAAAAAAAGTATGTATTTCTAGCTCCTCATCACATGAATTTCCAGTTGAACTGGGATAACAATGGCTTGATAAGGCGTTCAAGGGTGAAGTGCCAGATTTGCCAACTTGATCAATCTTTGCTCCGTGAGCAACGACGATTTTTACTGTATCAATAAATTCTTGATAATATGCGTCTCTTAACTCTTTGGGAATATCAGTTTTAATGCGATTATTATTTGTTAGATAATAGACCATTTGAGTTAATAAGGGAGTCTCAAACCTGTCGACGTTTGTAACGTTTGCTCCTTTTTCTACAAGCAATTTAAAAGCTTGAAAATGGTTTTTTATTTTGGATATTGTATCACATTCGTGGTCACCTAGAGTGCAATCATAGCTTAAATCCTCCAAAGCTGTGACATTGTCGTTACTAGGCATATTAATGAAGGTTGCCAGAAAGTCTTGGCCCTCTTTTTCTGCCAATGATAATATGTACTGAATCATCTCTACGTTTTCGTCTGCTGCATTGTAACAAAGTTTCTCCAAGAGCACTTCTTATATCAGAAAGCTTATATTCAGGATGGGTATCAAAAGCCCATTTTAAATACTTCGGAGTAGATGCTCCCGCAAACAAATGCATGTATGAAACTCCTTCTTTATATTGTTTACAAAGGCTTGCTGGAATAATTGGATTTCCCTCCATAACGCTTGTGGCAATTTCATCTACAATGCTTTTAGTATTTTGTTCTGATTCGTGCTTTTCTAATGGCATAATATTTCTCCTCGAAGATTAATG
>Ga0307987_1000418_pt1 | contig 25471 bp, 19 predicted proteins | sample EllFjometagen181_FD_203157 | JGI IMG/M metagenome (GOLD analysis project Ga0307987, IMG submission 203157) | Marine microbial communities from Ellis Fjord, Antarctic Ocean - #181 | ecosystem: Environmental > Aquatic > Marine > Unclassified | place: Southern Ocean | collected 2014-10-08 | reverse complement strand
CCTACGGCCACGACGCCGGGGACGAGGTGCTGCGCCGGGTGGCCAGCACCATCGAGGACGCCGTCCGGGCGGGTGACGTGCTCTGTCGCTACGGCGGCGAGGAGTTCCTGGTGGTGGCGCCCGGCACTGGCCTGGCCGATGCAGCCCGCCTGGGCGAGCGGCTGCGGCGCAGTGTGGAGTCCATGCAGACCGAGTGGCAGGGCAAGGCCCTGTCCGTCACCATCAGCATAGGCGTGGCCACCTGGCCCAACGCGCCAGCCAGCCAGGCCGAGGAGCTTGTCAGCTCGGCGGACGCCGGCCTGTACCATGCCAAGGACGCCGGCCGGAACCGCCTGGCCATCCAGCATGGCGAGCGGATGCTGAGCGCGGCCGAGCTGTACGAGGCCCTGGGCATCGAGGGCTGATCCGGCGCCTGTGTTCACGGTGAAAGGGGAATGGAAGGGGACTGGCCGAGATGGGGCGTTAGAGAAATAGAGTCGATAGAAAGGCCCATGATGTCTCAGATGAAATCTCCCCCCAGCGTGCTGACCCGCAGTGCGGGTGTGCCCCTGGAGACCGGGCCCGAGCTGCTGGCGTTCATCAACAGGGCCGCCCTGTCCATGGGCTCGGCGGTGGCATCCGGCGGGGGGCTGTACGAACGCATCGCCGAGCTGCTGAGGGAGCTCTTCCCCGATGCGCTGGTGGTGGTGGCATCCTTCGACGAGCGGGTAACCCTGTTCCACCCTGAAGCCTTCAGCGGGGAGCCTGAGTCCGTGGCCGCCCTCGAGCGCCTACTCACCAGCAGCGCCTACGGCTACGACATCGCCTGTCTCGATGCCCGCTGGAAGGCGCTGCTCGAGCCGCGACTCATCCAGGTGCGCGAGGGCCTCAGCGAGCTGACCTGCGGCCAGATCACCCCCGAGGCTGGGCGCGAGTTCCAGGACCGCTTCGGCCTCGAGCGATCCTACGCCATGGGGCTGGTCCAGGAGCGGCGGCTCTTGGGGGCCGCCACGATGTTGGTGGGCAAGGCCCTGACCGGGCTGGAGCGTGCCACGGTCGAGGCGCTGCTGCAGCACGCCAGCATCGCCTTGGTGCGAAAACAAATCGAGGACGAGCTCCGTGCGGTGGCGGGTCAGTTGCAGCAGTCCGTGGGGCGCCGCACCCAGGAGCTGAGCGACCAAGTCACCCGCCTGGGCCACGGCGAGGGCCGCCTGCGGTCCCTGCTGGATGCCGCCGACCAACACTCGGCGCTGCTGGACCTCGACGGCCGCATCTTGGCCTGCAACGCCCGGGTGGCGCACTGGCTCAACAAGCCCATCGCCGAGGTCGTCGGCGGTCAGGCATCGGATCTCTTCCCGGCTTCGTTCGTGGAGAGTCGCCAGGGCTATGCGACCCAGGCCGTCGATAGCGGGCGCAGCGTGGAGTTCGTCGAGCACCTGGACGATCATGTCCGCGAGGTGGGCCTGCACCCCGTGTCGGGTCCCGATGGCCAGGTGGAGAGCCTGGCGGTGATGGTCCGCGACATCACGGCCCAGGCCCAGCTCGAGCAGCGCCTACGCCGGGCGGGGGCCTTCCAGAAGGCGTTGTTCCAGAGCGTTTCCGAGGGCATCCTGGTGCTCGATTCGAAGGGGGCGGTCACCGAGTGCAACCGCACCGTCCTGGCGTCGTTCGGCATGGAACGCGAAGAGATGATCGGGCGCCCAGGCGTGAGTCTCTGCGCTGAATTGGCCGCCTGGGAGTCCTGGGAGCGCGAGCACCGCCCCATGCTCGCCCCCGGTGGCGATGCGCGGCACTTCGAGCTTCGTATGCGTCGCATGGACGGCTCGTCCTTCATGGCCCGGGTCGGTGCCTCGAGCGTGCGGGTGATCGAGGGCGAGGTCAGCGTGGTCTGGGTGGTCCGGGATGTCACCACCGAGCTGTTGCGGGTCGAGCAGCTCGAGTACCTGGCCACCCACGACGACCTCACCGGCCTACCCAACCGCCTGTTGTTCCAGGATCGCCTGGGGCGGGCTCGCCAACACGGGCGGCGCTACGGCTCCAACTTCGCTCTACTGCTCATGGATCTGGACGGCTTCAAGGAAGTCAACGACACTTACGGCCACGAGCTGGGCGACCGGTTGTTGTCGGCCCTGGGTACCCGCCTGCGGGCGGGACTGCGCGCGGCCGACACCGTCTCGCGTCTGGGTGGCGATGAGTTCGCGGTGTTGCTGCCCGCCCCCATCCCCGCCAGCCGGGCCCTCGAGGTGGCGGCCAAGCTGCTGGGCGCCGTGGAGCGGCCCTTCACCGTGGGCGGCCAGGAGCTGAACATCAGCGCCAGCATCGGTGTGGCGCTGTTCCCGGAACACGACGGCGAGCGCCACGACCTGCTGGCCCGTGCCGACCAGGCCATGTACGCCGCCAAGCGCGCCGGCGGCGCCCAGGTGATCCTGGCCCGCGACGGGCTCGAGGATCGTTCTTAGGCACCACCTGAACTTCGTGCGCTAGTAGCCCTTGGCCTGGCCCTGGCGGCGGCCGCCGTAGCTCAGCCTGTTCAGCGTCTTGGCGAAGTAGTTCTGGCGGGCGCCCTGGGCCTCGCCCTCGAACTGCTGCTGCACCTGCTGCTCGAGGGCTGCGACCTCATCGAAGTTGTCCCAGACCTCCTGATTGTCCACGTGCTCGTTGAGGGAGTAGTTGCGGGCCGTGTAGGCGTCGATGCTGGCTTGGGCCTGAGCCATGTCGCCAGCCTGGACCGCCTGGCCGACCTGATTGCGCAGCACGTTGTACTCCTCTTCGATGACCGAACGACCCCAGGCCTCGGAGTCCAGCGAGGCCAGGAAGCGCTGCTGCTCCTGCACCACGCTCACCGAACAGGGCTCGAGGGTGACCGAAGCCAGCGAGGCGCTCTCGGGGGTGCGCCAGGACAGGCTGGGCATGGCCACCTCACGGCTGCCCTCGGCGGCGGCGGGTACTCGCAGGGTGACCCAGAAGCTGCGCTCCTGGCTGGCGTATAGGGTGCCCACGTCGAACATGGCGCGGCCGCCCACGATGCTCACGGGGTAGCCGCTGGCGTCCACCAGCTCCACGCCCCGACCCAGCTCGAGGCCCACCTGCAGGCCCGTCGCCACGGTCTCCTGGGCGGTGCTCAGCTCGTGGCCGAAGATGGCGGCCAGGTCCTGGCCCTGAGTGACCCAGTAGAAGTTGCCGGTGCCGGCGTCCGCCAGCTCCACCATCAGCTGCTCGTCGTAGTCCGAGCCGATGCCCACCGTGGTCAGTGGGGTCTCGGATCGGGCGAAGCTGCGGGCCAGAGCCACCAGGCCGTCCGATGAGTTGGGCAGCCCATCGCTGATGAGGATGGTGCGCGCGGCCCGGCCTGTCTGGGCTTGGTGCTGCTCGGCGCCGACGGACAGGCCCAGCTGCATCTCGGTGCCGCCGCCGGCGGCCACGCGGTCGATGGCCCGTCGCATGCCAGGGCGGGTGTCGGGGGTGGCGTAATCCAGGGGGATGCGCTGGTCCACGCTGCTGTCGAAGCTCACCAGGGCGAAGCGGTCCTCGGCGGACAGCTGGGCCAGCAGCTCGTGGGCGGCGGCCCGGGCGTCGGCGATCTTGTCACCGCTCATGCTGCCGGACTCGTCCAGCACCACCACCAGATCCGTGGCGCGGCGTGCGTTGGCCACCGGCTCGTGCTCGCTGGCGATGCGCAGCTCCATGCGCACCAGGCCATCGCCACCGGCCATCACCGCGCCCCGGTCCAGGCTGCTGTCGAAGCGGATGCCGTCGGTGAGGATGCTGTCGGTGTCCGGGTTGGCATCGGGGGTGGTGGGTAGCACCGACTCCCTCGCGATGGCGGCGGTCGTCAGCGGGGCGGGTGGATGGGACGCGGGGTTTGCGACCGTGGCGGCCTGGGCCGGTGGCTTCAGCACGGCGTTGGCCGCGTAGTTGCAGCAGGCGGCGCCGATGCTGAGGCTGATGGGGAAGCTGGCGGCTGCCAGCGCGGCGATCCAGTTGCGGGACTTGGTGGACATCACAGACCTCCTTGGGGGGTGTGATCCATCGATACCTCGGGTCCTCGAAGCCGCGGGTAAGCCCTCGGAAACCTTCGCGGCGGGCGCGGTTACACAGCGTTTACTTGCCCCGCCGGGCCCCCCGGACCCATACTCCACCCATGAAGCCGCGCATCCTGGTTGTGGAAGACGAGCAGGCCATCCTGATGGGTGTCTGTGACGTGTTGGCCTACCATGGCTACGCCCCGGTGGGCGTGGCCGACGGTGAAGAGGGTCTGGCCTTGGCCCTGGAGCAGGACTGGGAGCTGCTGCTGCTGGACGTGATGCTGCCCGGCGTGGACGGCTTCACCATCTGCCGCCGAGCCCGTGCCGCCAAGCCCCACCAGGCCATCCTGCTGCTCACGGCCAAGGGGTCGGAGGAGAACGTGCTCGAGGGCTTCGAGGCGGGCGCCGATGACTACGTCACCAAGCCCTTCTCGGTGGCTCAGCTCACCGCCCGGGTCAGGGCCCTGCTGCGGCGTACTGGGGTGCGGCCGGTGTCCCGTTTCGAGGCGGGGGGCCTGAGCATCGATGGCGATCGGCTGCAGGCCAGCCGCGGTGCTGCGGCGGTGGACCTCACGGTGCGCGACGTGGAGCTGCTGGCCCACCTGGCCTCGGCAGGAGCCCGAGTGGTGGGGCGTCCCGAGCTGCTGAGGGCCGTGTGGGGCTTCGAGCGGGTGGAGGGCGTGGAGACCCGCTGTGTGGACATGCACATCGCCAAGCTGCGGCGCAAGCTGGGTGGGCTGGGAAGCGCCCAGGTCATCGAGACCGTGCGCGGTGCGGGGTATCGGCTGGTGAAGGGGTGAGCTCACCCCGCCCCATGCTGCGGGTGGGCCTGCTCATCGCGGCCATTGGCGCCCTGTTGGTCATCGGCGTGGGGGCCCTGCTGGCCCACTCCCTGCGGGGGTTGGCCAAGGAAGAGCGGCTGCGGCACCAGCTGGTGGCCGAGCGGCTCTTCGACGAGCTCGAGCGGGAACTCACCGATCTGACCATGCGCGAGGAAGCCCGATCGTTCCTGGAGTACCGCTACTTCTATGTGCCCCAGGCTCAGCTGCCCGGCCTGGCCGGGTTGGCCCGCTCCCCCCTGGCCGAGCTCCCCGACGATCCCGCGGTGTTGGGCTGGTTCCAGGTAGAGCCCGACGGCACCGTGTTCACGCCCTTCAGGCCTCGCCCGTCCGAGAAACAGCTGGCTGCCGACAACTACAGCGAGTCGGTGGATCCCGCAGTGCTGGCGGTGGAGACCCAGCTGCTGGCCCTGGTGGAGCAGGTGGACTGGATCGCCGAGCGGGAGAACAACGCCCAGAAGCTGGCCACCGCCTGGGTGCCCGTCGAGCAGCAAGGGAAGGTGCAACAAGCCAGTGGCGCCGTGGAGAGCCTCTACAACACCCTGAACCGCGCGGTGCAGGGTCGGCAGAGCCGCAACGCCCAGTCCTACACCACCCAGCGGCAGAACGTGGAGCCCTTCCAGGTCAACGAGGGCGACATCCAGCAGGTGATGGCCCACAACAACATGGCCGAGCAGCAAGCCCAGGCCCAGCTTCCGGAGCCGGACTTTGGTCAGGCCAAGGCCACAGTGGAGGGCGAAGAGGTGGGGGTGCTCATCTCTCCCTTGGCCGGCTCACTGCTGAACCCGGAGCACCTGGTGCTCCACCGCAGCGTCACCATCGGCGAAGAGACTTGGCGCCAGGGCTTGGTGCTGCTGCTGCCGGCCCTCGAGCAGCGGCTCGGAGAGCAGGTGCTGGCCAGCAGTGAGCTGGCCCCCTTCGTGGATCTGAACTGGGGCCTCAGCTCCGGCGGTGGACGTCGTTACGCCTTCTCCCACAGCTTCGCCGAGCCCTTCGCCCACCTGGGGGTGCAGGCCCGGGTGGACCGCATCCCCGGCCAGGACTCCGCCGGCGGCTCCACCGTGGTGGGCCTGTCCCTGTTGTTGCTGTTCGTCAGTGCCGTGGGCGGCTTGGTGCTGTACCGCACGGTGGCGGTGCGTATGGAGCTGGCCCAGCGGCGCTCGGACTTCGTGGCCGCCGTGTCCCACGAGCTCAAGACCCCGCTGACCTCCATCCGCATGATGGCGGAGATCCTGCGGGATGGCATGGTGCCCAGCGAGGATCGCCGCCAGCAGTACTACGAGACCATCACCGCCGAGTCTGAGCGGTTGTCCCGCTTGATCGCCAACGTGCTCGAGCTGGCCCGGCTAGAGCGCGGCACGCGGCAGGTGGAGCGGGTGGTGGGCCCGGTGGGTCCGCTGCTCGAGGCTGTGTTGGAGATCCTGGGTCCTCACGCCAAGGAGCGGGGCTTTTCCCTGGAGATCGAGACATCCCCCGACCTGCCCCCCGTGAGCATGGACCGGGATGCCCTGCTGCAGGTGCTGGTGAACCTGGTGGACAACGCCATCAAGTTCGCCGCGGGTGCCGAGGACAAGCGCATCGTGCTGCAGGCCCGCGCGGTGGGAGGAGAGATCGTTCTGTCGGTGCGTGACCACGGCCCCGGGGTGCCCGCGGGCCAACTGCGCCGCATCTTCCAGCCCTTCTACCGGGGCGAGCGGGAGCTCACCCGCCGCACCAAGGGCACCGGCATCGGGCTGGCCCTGGTGGCGGGCCTGGTGCGCCGCATGGGGGGCCGGGTGGATGCCCGCAACCACCCCGAGGGTGGGTTGGAGGTGCGGGTGGTGTTGGTGGGGGCTTGATCTGGGCTCAGGGAATGACGAGCAGGGGGTCCAGGCTGGAGTCCAGCCAGCCCGTGGAGCTGGTGGTCTCGAAGCTGTGGTCGATGCCGTCGCAGAGGGAGCTGGACTCGAAGCTGTGGTGGCGGTCTCTGCTGACCCAGCCGGGAACCAGCGCGTACCAGGGTGAGGTCTGGTAGACGGGCAGCCCTCCCATGAGGGCGTAGGCGTAGCCAGCGTAGAGTACGTGGTCTCCGGCGCGGAACAGCACGTCGGGCAGGAACCAGGGCTCGTACAGGCGGCAGCCGCCGCCGATCTGCACATCGCTGCGGTTGAGTTCCGCGGACCAGACCGGACCCGCCCAGTAGGAAGGGTGCTGGAACACGGAGATCTGGGCCTCGCGCACTGACCAGGTGCAGGTGCTGCGGGCGGTGGTGGCGTCCCAGCTGCTGACGCCCTCGGGGAGCACCTGCACCGTGCCCCTCACGCTGGTGGCGGTGGTGACATTGGTCTCGTTGTAGCCCCCCACGCCGTAGCACCAGCCTCGCACTTCGCTCTCACCCGTCTGGTCGTGCCGGTGTCGCTGGTGCTGGAAGCCGCCCGACTGCACCTGGGCCTTGACGCCGGCTGGGTGGCAGATGCCCCCCCAGCACTCGTCGTCTTCGCAGTCCACTAGGCCGTCCAGATCGTCGTCGGACCCGTTTCCACAGTCTTCGTAGCAGGGGAAGTCGTTGGCGCAGTCGCCGTCTTCGCAGTCCACCAGGCCGTCGCCGTCGTCGTCCGATCCGTCGCTGCAGTCCTCGCAGCCGTCGGTCACTCCGCAGGAGGCGTCCAGGCAGTCGGTGTTGCCGTCGCAGTTGTTGTCTTCCCCGTCGGCGCAGAGCTCGCGGGCCCCAGGATGGAAGGTGTCGTCGAAGTCGTCGCAGTCGGGGCCGCCCGCCTCCGACCGCGTCCAGCCGTCGCCGTCGGCATCGAAGACCGAACCCACGCAGGCACCGTTGGGTTCACCGGGGGTGCCCCGGTAGCTGCCGTCGCCGTAGTGTGCGTAAGACAGGCACCAATTCGCCACGGCGTCGTTGCCGTGGGCGTCCATCGCCTCGTCGGTCAGAGCGTGGGAGGCGCCGGTGTAGTCGTCCGAGTACCAGACGCCATTGCTGAAGATCACCCTGTCGATGGGCAGTTCGTGGGCCAGCAGGGTGACGGAGGCGTGGCTGTGGTCCAGGTCCAGAGCGTTGGTGGTCCAGTCGGGTTCGAAGCCTCCGTTGTCTTCGGCGCGTGGGCTGCTGGCCACCGTGACGTGCGCTCCGGGCTCGAAGTCCTCGCTGCGGCCCCAGTGCAGCTCGTCGCTGCCGTCCACGCTGATGGTGAGGCCGGCGAGGTTCACGGGGCAGCCGCTGGTGTTGGCGAACTCGAGCCAGTGGCCATCGCTGGTCAGCGGGCGCAGCATCAGCTCGGTGATCACCAGATCCCTCGGCTGGAGATCGTCGACGGTCAGGGTTGTCTCGCAGGGCGGGGCGGTGTCGTCGGGGGGCGCGGTGTCCTCCGGGAGCGAGGTGTCCGTGTCGCCCGGGGGCGCTGTATCGTCTGGCTTGGGCCCATCCCCGCCACAGCGCTTGGCGGTAGCGAGTATGGGCAGGATCAGCAGCGCCGCGAGCCTCATGCGTACCTCCACCCTGGACCATAGCAGGGTTCATAGGAGCACAGTGGGACGTGGGCTCCGTGTTGATCCATCGAGGGGACCGAGGACGCCCGATCACTCCACCGAGAACACGAAGGGGTAGTTGACCTCCATTTCCCCGTCGCTGGGCGGGTCGAACTGCAGGTCTTCCATGGCGTCCAGCAAGCAGTCGTCCATGGTGGTCTGCTCCACCGTGGCGTCGGCGATACCGGCACGGGTGACCTGCCCGACCCCGGCGGCGGTGTCGGTGGTGCCGATGGCGAAGGCCACCACGATTTTGCCAGCGATGGTGGGATCTCCAACCAGAGCTCGCTCGTAGCACTCCCGGATCTTGGGCAGGGCCTCGTCCATGGCGCCGCGGATGCCCTCGCCCGACGCGGGCCAGACGGTGGGCTCGGCGTCGGGGTCATCGAGGGGCTCGGCGTCAGAGGGCTGGTCGAGTTCGGGCCGCTGGGCGCCGGGCTCCTGGGGTGCCCGGTCGGTGGGGGTAGTGGTGGGTTGGATTCCCGGAGCGGATGGGCTGCCGCCATCCGGCACTGTGCGGTCATCGGCTCCTGCTGGCGGCTCGCCCGCCCGAGCCGGATTGGGCGCCGCCAGCACCGGCATTGTGCTCGGTGTGAGGCCGTCCCCGTCGGGGGCGGGGCGGAGCAGCAGCACGGCCGTGATCACGGCGACGAAGGCGAGGATCAGGATGATAACGGGGCGCTTCATGGACTACTCCACGACCTCCCTGACCTGGCGCACGAACTGGTACCAGAGGGTGAGCGTATTGCTGTGGTCCCGGTACTGTTCCTCGAAGACCACGCCCTCGAGGGCCGCCTCGAGCTCGGCTTGGAACGCCGGGGTGTGGGGGGTGGTCCAGACTGTGACCTTGGTGACCCCACCCTTCGAGTCCACGTGGATGTCGGCGCTCGCAGTGAAGACCTCGCGGTACTTGATGCGCAGGGCCGCGACGCCAGCGATGCCCAGCACTCGCTCCGTGATGTCCGGTGGGGGTGGGTTGTACAGGTCCCAGGGGGGCGGTGCTGCCTCGCACATGTGGGTGTCGGGCAGGCGGTCGGGCAGGTCGGGGACGATGACATCTGGGGGCTCGCTGGGCTTCGGCTCATCCTCTTCCAGCTCGGGGATCAGGCTCTCGCTGGCCTTGGTAGAGGCTTCGTCGCTCCCGTCGTCGTCCTGGGCCAGGGCGCTGTCGGCGCCCACCCAGGCCGAGGCCAGCAGGGCGGCTGCGACGGCGGGGCGGGCGGCGCGCAGGCCGGGCTTGGGCCTGGCTGGTGCCCGCACCAAGGTCTGCAGGCGCTCGAGCAGGATGGCGGCCTCGCGGGCGAAGCCTGCGTCGGCCAGGGCCCGTCCCTGGCGGAGCTCGGCGGCGGTGGCCTCGATCTCGGCGTGGGTGTCGATGGCCTCGGCCCGGTCCAGCAGCAGGCCCATGCGCAGGGCGGAGTCCCGGTTCAGGTCGGCCACCAAGGCCTTGCAGCGTCGCCACAGGGGTTCGCTCACCCGGTCGGGGTGGAAGTGGCGCAGCAGGTGCAGGTAGTAGTCCAGGCGCATGGACTCATGGTGCATGCCGCCCTCGCCGAAGTTGCGGGGGGCGAAGACCCGCCAGAACAGCTCGTAGGCTCGCTGGGCGGCGGGATCGGCGATGGCGTAGGTGCGGCCCATGTAGTCGCCACGCAGGCGCCCCTGTTGGCGCAGCTGCGCCTCGAGGGCCGTGCCCGCGTAGACCTCCACCCGGCAGAAGTTCAGGGGGAAGGAACGCTGCTGGGCCATGAAGGCGATGTTCTCTCGTAGCGAGGCGATGTCGCTGTCGGGGTCGAACATCAACAGGTTGAATGTTGTGTGCACCCCGCGCTCCCCCAGGATGGCCAGGGCTTTGTGGTTCTGCTCCCGGCCGATGCCGCGACCCAGGCGCTTCAGCCCGTTCACCGCGTCGGTCTCCACCCCCAGGAACACCCGGAACAGACCCATTTCGACGAGCAGATCCACCACCCGAGGCTCAATGCTGTCGGGCCGCGCCTTGACCTGCAGGGCCACCCGGCCGATGCCGTGGGACGCCATCGCGGCCTTCAGTGCGCGCAGCCGCTCGAGGTTGGCTTCGGCCAGGGGCAGGAAGAAGTTGTCGTCCTGGAAGTTGAAGATGCGCACGCCGCGCTGGTGGTAGAGCTCCGCCAGCTCCGCCGCGACGCTGTCCACGCAGCGCTGCCTGAAGCGCCGTCCGCCGTTGAGCCGGTGGGTGGCGTGGATGGAACAGAAGTGGCAGCTTCCGAAGCAGCCGCGGCCGGACAGCAGGTTGGCGATGGGCAGCCCCAGGTAGCTGTGGAAGCGCTGGGGCCGGGTGGGCCAGGGGCGGCTGTCCAGGTCGCTGCGGTTGGGCCGGGGTGCGGTGGTGACGACCTGGCCTCCGGGGTCCCGCAGGGTGAGTCCGGGCACGCGCTGGGGGGCTTCGAGGCTGGCGCACAGCTCCACCATCAGCTCCTCGCCTTCGCCGTGGGCGATGCTGTCGAAGGCAGGGTGGTCTCGCAGCAGCTCGGTGGCGTGGAACGCGGCGAAGTGTCCCCCCGCTGTGAGGTGACCCCCGTAGCCCTGGCTGCGCAGCGCACCGGCCAGGTCCACGAACTCCTTGGAGCGAGAGGTGAACAGCATGGACAGGCCGGTGAGATCGGGCTGCCAGGCCGCCACCTGCCGGGCCACATCGTGCAGCTCACTGCGGCTCGAGAAGCCGAAAAGCCGGGGCTGGTGGCCCGCGGCCTCCAGGCTCGCGTGCATGTAGCGCAGGGCCAGGTTCTCTTCGATCTCGGCGCCGATCAGAGCGACCTTCATGGGGGCTCCCGGTTGGGGGTCGCGCACACAACGGCGCGAGGTGTCGGGAGTTTACACCGGGGCTGTTCGACGGGGCATTGTGGTCACCTACGGGTCCCCGAGGGTCCCCCGCAGCGGCTTGATCTCATCCACCTGGATCACAGCGTCCAGCACGGCGATGCCCATCAGGCCCTCGCTGCTGCCTCGGACCTGCACCCGCTGGCCCTCGAGGCTCTTGGGGATCTTGCCTGCCAGTTGGTACTTGCGGCCGTCGTCGGCCTCGAGCTTCCAGGTGCCCAAGCCCAGCAGGCCACGAAGCAGGGTGCCTCTCCAACTGCGCATGGTCAGGCCTCCATCCGGCCGGTGGCTTCGGCGCGCTGCAGGCCGGCCACGGCGACCGCGATCAACAGGGCGATGACGCCGTTGACCACCAGCCAGCCTGTGGCCCAGCTGTCCGAGAACCACCAGGGGTCGAGCTGTCCGATCACAGCGCCGTGTATCAGGGCTACGCCCAGCCCGGCGCCCAGCCCCACGGCCAAGGGCCAGAAGCGGCCGGTGCCCAGCAGCACCGCCGCCAGGATGGGCAGGGCCGCGCTGGCCCATAGGGGGAAGTGGGTCCAGTCGTGGCCCAGCAGGGCGCCCGGCCAGTGCAGCAGGCCGCGGGACAGCAGGCTGCCCATCAGGCTGGGCTCGAGGGGAAGCAGGGGCAGGAAGAACAGCCCGCCGGCGACGAGGGCCCCCGTGCTGGCGGCGACCAATGCGGCCCCTTTGCTTCGCTTGGCCAGCCCGGCCATCAGCAGGGCGAGCAAGCCGCCCACCCCGAACAGCGGGGCGAAGACCCGAAGCTGCAGGTGGCGCACGGCGGCCCCGAGGTCCAGCAGGCCGTAGCCGGTGCGCGTGTCGAAGCCGGGCTCGCCCAGGTCGGTGGTGGTGGAGAGCAACAGGTCGCGCACCCGCGCCGGGGTGCCCACGCCTGCGCCCAGCAGCACCGCCGCCGCGCCCGCCACGTGGGGGCTGGCCATGGAGGTGCCCTGGAAGGCCTTGAACTCGGCCCCGCCTCCGGCAGCGATGGTCTCCTGCAGCACGCCGCCGCCGGGCAGGGTGGTGTCGCCGCCGGGGCCCATCAGGTCTACGCCTTCGCCCCAGGTGGTGTAGGGGGCCGGGGTGGAGTTCGGGCCTACGGAGCCCACACCCAGCACGTTGACGGCATGGGCGGGGCAGCCCACACCCTCGCGGCCGGTGTTGCCAGCGGCGGCCACCACGATCACACCGGCCTCGGCTGCGCGTTCCACCGCCAGGTGCAGCACGTCGGAGTGCCCACCACCCAGGCTGAGGTTGATGACGTCGGCCCCGTCGTCCACGGCTTGGTCGACAGCGGCGGCGATGTGGTCGGATCGACCGGAGCCATTGGCGTCCAAGACCTTGTAGGGCAACAGGGTGACCTTCGGGGCCAGCCCGGCCACCCCTAGGCCGTTGTGGGTGGCTTGGGCGATGGTGCCCGCCACGTGGGTGCCGTGGCCCTGGTCATCCTGGGCGGTGTCCACCCCGGGCACGAAGCTCATGCCCTCACGCACCCGCACGCCCTCGAGGTCCGGGCCCTGGGTGACGCCGGTGTCGATGACCGCCACCTTTACCCCGCGGCCTGCACCCACCCGCCAGCCCGTCGGCGTGCCGATCATGCGCAGGTTCCACTGCTCGTCGTAGCGGGGGTCGTCGGGGTAGCCCATGGCAACCATGGTCACCGCGGGCTCGACGGCCTCGATGCTGGGTTCGCCCGCCAGCAGGGCCTGTGCGTCGGCCAGATCGTCCACGGTGGCGTAGGTGAGCGCTTCGTCTTCGGAGACCGAAGAGCTGTAGGCCAGAGGGATGCCCGTGCGGGCTGCCAGCCCCTGGATGTCCTGCTCGCTGGTGCCGTCCAGGAAGTCCACCACCAGCACGCCGGCTTGGTGGGTGGCCACCGGACCCGGGGCGTCGTCGAGCCCCGCTTGATGAGGGCTGGGGTCACGGAGCACCCACAGCAGGGCCAGCAGCACCACCATGCAGACGAGGGACAGGGCTTTGTACACGCGGGCCTCCGGGAGGGCGAGAGTGGGACTACGTCCCGAACACCCAATATCTTTCAGGGGATTCCCGTAGCCTGCCGTGGCGGTGCTCGCTTGGGGGTGGGGGTACCCGGTCGGAGCCGGGGGCCGGACCTCTCAGAGGCTGGCCAGCAGATCCCACAGGGGGCGCACCTCGGCCACCAGGATGGCTGGGGTGAAGGGCAGACCCGTGGGCTCGCCGCAGATGGTGACCCGCTGGCACTCGAGGTCCGCGGGGATGGAGCCCACCAGGGCGTAGCGGCGGCCGCACTCGGTGGCCAGGGTCCAGGGCCCCAGGCCGGGTAGGGCGCGGCGGAGGATGCCTTTCCAGCGTCGGTTCATCGGTCAACGGCCGCTTCGGCCTGCAGGACCCACAGCGTCATCACAGCGGCCAGGACGAGGGAGAGGTTGATGAGCATGGCGCCTCCGTTCGGTTCTGGAGGTGCTACGCACGGGTGGCACGGAGTGTTGCATGCTGGTGCGGCGGGGCCCGCTCGGGCAGCTGCTGGGGTGGTTGAGACGCTGGCGCTGACGGTGGCGTCGAGGTCGGGCTACGGTGTTGTCGTGACCACGGCACGGTTCACGGTGGGAGCAACGGAGAACGACGCATGTGGAAGTTGATCCTTCTGGCGCCTCTCGCGGGCCTGTTCGGCTGCGGGCTCGAGTGCAACCTGATGTACGCCCCTGACCACCTGGGCATCGCCTTCGATCCGGAGATCACGGCCGAGGGCACGTGGACCTTCGAGCTCAGCGGGGACTTCGACGCCTTGTGTGAGGTCGATCTGCCCGTGCCCGACCCGTCAAACATGGAGTACACCCCCTGCGGCGGCGTGGACCTGGTGGATCTCGGCCTGAGCGGGGATGGCGTCGGGGTGACCGGGTTGAGCATCATGGACGAAGCCCCCGCGTCCGTGACCCTGACCGTCTCCTTCGATGGCAGCGTGGTGTACGAGGACACCCTCACCCCTGCCTACGACGTGGACGAGCCCAACGGCACCGGCTGCGGCGAGCGCTATGGCACCGAGGTCACCGTCGTGGTGCCGGATCCATAGCCTCGAGCTTGCGTCAGGGCGCCTTCCGCTCGAACACCAGCGTGTACTCCAGCGGCACCGGCAGCTTGTCGCTGCGGTAGACGAGGTGCTCCGTGACCGTGCCATCGAGCTGGAGCTGGAAGGTCTGGGTGCGGCCCCCAAGCCCATTGTCGAAGGCCATGGACAGGGTGCGATCATCCAGCATCTTCAGGGTGACGGTGGGGGTCTCGTCGCCGCCGGGCACGGCCCATACGAAGGGCACGCCGTCGGGCACGCGACGCAGCAGCACTTCATCGCGGCAGGAGTAGGTCAGGGTGGGGCCGTCCCAGGCGATACCGGGCTCGGGGCAGTGGCGGGTGACGCCGGCCAGGTAGGGGCGCACCAGGGGGCGCACCAGCGCGGGGAAGCCCTGGGCCACCCGCTCGATGCCCTGGTCGATGGCGCGCTGGTCGGCCGCGGTGTCGCGCTCGATGAGCCGACCCTCGAGTCGCGGGGCTTCCTGTGCTCGGAGAGACAGGGGCAGGGCCAGCAGGGCCAGCAGGGCCAGCGCGGGGGTGACTTGGCGGCGATTGAGACGATGTACAGTGGCCGACATGCTCTCTTCATAGCCTGATAGTGGACCCTCCTGTCCAGCGATCGATGATAGACTCCGCCGGTATCCGGCGGGCGATTCCCGTCATTCCGCATTGCCCTGGAGTCATCGTGACCAACCTGCTGCTCACCCTGGCGTTCGCCCTTCCCCTACACGCTCAGGAAGCCGAGGAAGCCCCCGTAGCCGAGGAAGCCCCCGCAGCCGAGGAAGCCCTCGCAGCCGAGGAAGCCCCCGCTGTGGAAGAGGCACCCGCTGTCGAGGAAGCCCCGGCTGTCGAGGAAGCCCCTGCCGCAGAACCCGTGGCCGAGGTCGAGATCCCCGCCGAGCAGACCGAAGAAACCAAGGCCGAGCCGTGGCAGAAAGACGGGTGGGGCTGGGGCGGCTTCCCCTACGCCATCTACAACTCCGACGAGGGCGTCGCAGCCGGGATTATCGGGTCCGTCTACAAGTACGACGGCAAGGCATCGCCCTACAAGGCCCGTGTTGGCGGGCAGGTCTACTTCAGTCTCAAGGGCGTTCAGTACCACCTGCTCGATACCGACGTGGTGGACTTGGCGGGGGGCAAGCTCCGCATCAACACCCGCGTGCTCTTCGACTCGCGCTTCACAGCGACCTACTGCGGCATCGGCGGTGACAACGACTGCTCCGACGATCTTGCCGAGCACCAGATCGAGTTCTACGACATCCCCGAGGATGAACGGGAGGAAGCGCTGGCTCACTGGTATCAGGCGGCCTACCGCATGCCCTACGGGCTGGCCTCGCTCCGCTACGAGCTCGCAGAGATGCCGCACAAGGTCGAGGCCATCGCCAGCTATCGCCTGTCCTACTTCGCCCCCTTCGAGAAGTACGACCACACCTACTACCAGCACCTGGTCGACCCGGACGACGACAAGGGCTTCACCTCGGTGCTGCAGGGCGGCATCATGGTGGACAACCGCGACAACGAGCCGGCACCCAAGACCGGCTACTGGGTCGAGGGCACCGTGCGTGGCGCCAGCAAGTACTGGGGCAGCAAGTTCAACTGGTTCGGCTTCAACACCACCCTGCGCGGCTACCTGCCCATCCTGAAAGAAGGCCGGCTCACCCTGGCCGATCGTTTCGCCTTCGACGGCATCCTGGGAGAGACCAACTACAAGGAGTTGGACTGGATGGGGGGCTACCAGATGTACACCGCCGCCGGTGGCGCCCGCTCCCTACGAGGCATCCGCTCCGAGCGCTTCCGCGGCAAGGTCAAGGTGCTGAACCAAGCAGAGCTGCGCTGGAAGGCCTTCACGTGGCGGCCCCGCGACACCACGGTGGACTTCTACTTCCAGGGCTTCGTGGACGCGGCCCATGTGGCCGCCGAGTGGGACGACCTGGGCGGATCCCCCATCCACCTGGGCGAAGGTGGCGGCTTGCGCATCGCCATCAACCAGAACTTCATCCTGCGGGGCGACTTCGCCACCAGCTTCGACGAGGGCTGGGGCCTCACCGGCATCTACCTGGACGTAGACAACCTCTGGTAGGGCCGCGCGCGCCTCACCGGCCCACGGACGCCTCGCGGCGGGTCTCGTAGCGCTGGAAGGCTTCCTGGTCGCCCTGCAGGCCTGTGATCTGGGTGAGCTGCTGCAGCAGCTCCGGATGGTCCGGCTCGAGGGTCAGGGCGACCTCGAGGGCGGCCCGTGCCCGCCCCAGCTGATCGGCCCAGCGGGCGTCCATGTCGGGGTCGGCTTCAGGCTGTGCGGCGTAGGCAGCCTGGAGCGCGCCCAGCCGGTTGACCTGGACCGCGGCGATGCCGAAGGCGGGCTCGATGCGATCGGGGTGGGCCTCTCTGGCGCGGGTGTAGGTGGCCAGGGCGGGTTCGTCGTCGCTGGCGAGCTGTAGATCGGCCTTGCGCATCAGCAGCGTGAGATCCTCGGGCTGCTGTAGAAGCTGCGCGGAGATCCGGGTCAGCTCCTGCTGCAGCAGGGCGGGGGCGCTGGCCAGCAGCTACTCCGGTGTCGCGAGGGCCTGATTGACCTGGGTCAGAGCTTCGTCGTAGTGGCCCGCGTCGAAGGCGGCGAGGGCGTGGCTCAGGTCCTCGCGGGCCGCATGGCTGATGCTGGGGACAGCGAGGGCGAGGGCCAGCAATGCGGTGAGGAACAGGTGTACGGGGTCTCTCAGTAGCAGGCCTGCTGGTATCCGAGCCGCAGTGCGAAGCTGCGGTCCTGGCCCAGGTCTGCCATGCCTTCGGTCCAGCGGGTGATCTGGATGACCTCCGCGGGGGTCCGGTGGGGCAGGTAGGCGTCGATGATGGCGGCGGGCACAACGATGCTGCCGTCGTCGGGGGAGTCGCAGCGGATCATGGGCCCGTTGCCAGCGTGGTAGACCGCGATGAACTCGAGGGTGATGGTGCTCGGTGCCGCCGCTGGAACCCAGGTGATCTCGAGCTGCTGCCCGGCCGCGGGCTCGAGCGCGCAGTCCAGGGTGGACACCATGGGGTAGGGCGCCAGGGCTGTGGTCTCGAAGGCCGGGAGCTCGGCGCCGGTGGCCGTGAGGGTCACCAGCTCGTCCGCTCCCATCGCGTCGTCCCCAACGCTTCCATCGGGGCTCAGCAGGCCGGAGACCCGATGGTAGTCCAGCTCGAGGGAGGGCGCAGAGAGGCTCAGCTCCCCGGGGTCGAGCTGAGTCCACCAGGTCTCACACTGGTCGTTGGGGGCGCAGTACTCGTCATCGGCGCAGCCGTCCGGGCAGTACGCCGCGACCATGCTGTCCACCAACGCGCACTCGCCCTCTTCGCTGATCACTTCGCCCATGTACTCCCACAGCTCGCCCCAGCGCTGCCAGGCCGGCACGCGATCCATGGGGCCCCAGCCGTAGGCCGAGACCATGGTGGTTCCCGGAGCATCCAGGCGCTCGATCTCCACCAGAGGGATGACCCCCAAGACACCGGGTTCGGCCGCCGGCGGTGTGCTGTCCCCCGGGGGGTTCGAGTCCGCCGGTGGGGCGGGGCAGCCGGTCAGGACGAACAGGAACATGGCGGGGAGGACAGACATGGCCGGCTAGTCCTGAACGAGGATGGCGCGCATGACCAGGGTGGCGGCCAGGATGCCGGGGTCGTCCTCGAGCTCGGGCAGGTCGTAGCGCCGGCTGAGCTCCTTGGCGGCCATGGGTGTACCGTCGGCGTGGTGGCGCACGGCCCCGCGCTGGTGGGCTAGGCTGCGTGCCAGGTATTGTTCCCCGACGCTCATGCGAACGTGGACGTCGGGCCGGATGCCGCCGCCGAGATCCCGTGCCAGCACCTGGCCGTCGGACAGGGTCCACACCAGGTTGGTGTACTGCACGGCGTAGCCGAACGCGGGCTCGGCCCGCAGGGCCTGGGTGCGCCCCTTGCCCCAGGTGGGAGCGCCCACGACCCACGCTGCTGCGCGCTTCTGCAGTGCACCGGCCAGCAGCTCGGAGGCCGACGCGGTGCCGGTGTCCACCAGCACTACGGTGGGCACACCCTCGAGGGTGTGGCCGCTAGCGGCTTCGTTCCAGTCCGCCAGGCGCTCGCCCGTGACGGGGTCCACATCGGGACCGGTCTCGGGCATCACCCGGCCGGAGACCTTGATGAGCGGGCCGCGGACCACGAAACGATCGGCGATCTGTACCGCCGAGTAGATGTCCCCGCCGGGGTTGCCCCGCAGGTCGATGACCACGCCGCGGATGCGGTCGGCCACCGGCAGAGTCAGGGCGTCGAAGGCGGCTTCTGTGGTGGGCTTGAACGCGTCGATGCGCACGTAGGCCAGCCCGTCGTCCTCATCGAGCCAGGGGTCCTGGCTGTTGTCGTCCCGCCGCTGGTAGCCGCTCACCGTCTCGACCACGATGCCCCCGCGGGTCAGCGTGACCTCGAAGGGCCCCTGGTCGGCGCGACGCAGCTGGAGGGTGACGGAGCTGCCCGCCGGCCCCCTCAGGGCGGCTTGGGCGGCAGCCAGGCGATCCCCATCGAGCTCTGCAATGACGAGATCGTCGATGCGGTCCATCCGATCGCCCTGGTGGATACCTGAGCTCCACGCCGCCGTGGCCATGAGGGGTCGGGCCACCCGGACACCATCCAGGCGACCGTGCTCGAGCTCCAGCCCGACGCCGTAGTACACACCCTCGTGGTGTTGCTGCCACGATGCGAGCTCCGCCGGCCAGACCGCCCGGGTCCAAGCGTCCAGGGACGCCAGGGCGCCCAGCGTCCACTCGGCGATGACGGTGGTGGGTTCGAGCCCCGCCTGGTCGCCCCACGCGAGGGCGGCGTCCAGGGCCGCCACCGGATCGTCGGCGGAGGGGGGGGGCTGGGACGCGCTGGCGATGCCGATGTCCTCGAGCCAGGAGAGCTGACGCGCCCCGGCCAGGGCCGCTGCCGCCCAGTCGGGCTCGACGTAGTACTCGGCGTCGATGCGCTCCAGCATGTGCACCGCGGCGTCGCGCTCGATGCCCACGTGGGACGCTCGGGTGGTGGCGATGCGCTGGGGGGCGTAGCGGGCTTCGAGGGCGGCACGGTCAGCCTGCTCGAGGTATCGGGTGCGGCGCGCGGGGTCGTGACACACCTCCGCCAGCTCGATCCAGGCCTGGGCCCGGGCGTCCGGCTTCGCCAGGATCATGGCCTGCTCCACCACATCTCGTAGCTCGAGCAGCTCGGGCTGGCGGGCCATGGCGCCCAGGGACGACGCGAGCAGGCCCGCGGCCCGGGGGAGATCGTCCAGGATCAGCGCGTTCTCCACCCCGGTCTTCAGGATGCGGAGCTCGGCGGCGTGGACCCGGTGCCGGCCGTCGCCGATGGACAGCCACGACGACGCGGCGGCGGCGAGCTTGGGATCCGGGCTCTGGGCCAGGCTCTGCGCCGCGGTGTCCAGATCGGCGCGCAGCAACAGCTCGGTGTGCAGGGGCTGGGCGTGGGCGAGGGCGGCCAGCAGGAGCAGAGGGGTGAGCAATGGGCCTCCGGTGGGGAGGAGTATAGCGCCTCGCTGGGGTGTCTCGGCCCTACCTCGCCCCCTGCCGTCGTGTGTGGAAGCGATCCCTAGCCATGGGTCGTCCGGGCGACGGGTCCCCTGTCTCGAAAATCCTCGTGCAAATACAGGCTCTGCGGGCTCGCTTGGAAGTGATGCCGCAGGTGTGGTCGGCGCCCGCCAGCACCGTGAGCGGCGGTCGCGGATGACGGAGTCTCCCGCGCTGGCCCCGCTCCGCGGCGCTCGGGAAGCTCACGCCGTGAGCGAGTGCAGCCGTGCTGTTCGGCCGACAGGTCGAGAGGCGAGGGTGAGAGCGGTGAGCTGTGGCGCGGGTGTTCGGGTCAGGTGGCCAGGGCGAGTTCGTGGTCTGGGAGGTCACCGTCGAACGCCGGGGGAGCCCGGGCAGCGGACCGGTCGAGGCTGGCGGTGATTCGAAGCATGGCGGGAGCCAGGACGACGGCTCGGACCCTCATGGGCTGGTGGCAGTGAGGGCACTCGGCGCTGTCTTCGTGGAACACCCGCCAGAGCGAGGTCAGGCCACCGGGCCTCATGGCGCATGGGCTGGTCCGCCTGGCATCTCCGTAGTGCAGGACGAGAACTCTCGGGAACCCCACTCATTCAGCATCGACAGGCGATCCAGTCTTCTTCACTTGCATTCGTCCACGACAGTCTTCAGAAGCGATGACTCACGGCACACGAAATCGATGCGATAGAGCTGACCGAATCCCGCATACCCGTCTTTGCGAGAGATGAGACTGGAGCCCATGGGAATGAATCCGAGCAGCTTGCCCGACTCCTCGTGAAAGACACCGCCGCCGCTGCTACCCGGTGCGTAGTCGGCAGAGTGGTAGATGATTGGTGAATCGCCCTGGTGGTAGAGTTGATAGACGCCTCGCAACGGATTGTGATCAGCCGTTTCCCACGTCTCGTCTTCTTTCGTTGCTGTTGCTGTTGCTGCATCGATGAGGGGGACGGGAGCCCTGTCGTCGAAGATGAAGGCTTCCTGCAGTGCGAGCTCTGCGGCGTCTCGATAGGCCAGATCGCTCTTGAGAAATCCCCTCGATGCGAACTGCTGATCGCCGCGCAACGGGGTTCGCGGGTACGTTCGCATGGAGCGTGCCGGGAAGGTCAATGTCCAGACGGCGTGGGCCTGGTCGTCAAGCGATGTGGACAGCGTGTCCACCATCTGCTCCAGCTCTTCCGTGGTCGCGAACACCGCAGTCTCGACGCCAGCGAGAGCGTCAGCGCCATCCACGGGCCGCAGAAGCATCCAGTCTTCGACTATTCCCGTTTGCGGTGAAAAGGCACCGTGTTCGACCACCTCCAGCAGATGAGATTTCTCGCCCTGGTCGATGGAGAAGGGACCACGGTTGTCATCGCCCGAGAAGCCCAGAGAGCAATGTGCCGCGGACAAGAGGAGATCCTCGGAGACTCTTGTTGCACTGCAAGAACCACTGGCAACGTGGATCCTGACGCTGGCGGAGCGGGCTGTTCGAAGGCTCGACGGGGCGGTCTCGGCCAGTGCTTGTGCTCTCGGGCGAGGCTGGGCGTAGGCCACGTGAACGAGAGCAGCGGCCATGACCACCACGGAATTGAGACAGTATCCTGGAATCAACAGCGACCTCCATTGGGCCTGCTGGCACCCGTTTGACAATCTAAACGTGGATTATCCGTGAGCATACGGAGACGCCAGCGCGGTCCCGGCTTGGTCTTGGTCCCGTTTTTTTCATTGATTTGCCGTTGGCTGAAGGTTGAGGCGATCCGGACGCCGAGCTCGTCTGCATCTCAGGGGCACGTTCCGAGAGCAGATCTGGTGCCTGGGTTGGCGTCACCACGCGTGCCGATCATCGGCAGCAGCAGGCTGCCTTGCAGTTGTTGCGGGAGCGCTCCCATGCAGCGGCCTCGGCTCGAAGGTCGACCGCGTCCTGTACCAATGACCGTTTCGTGAGCCTGCGATAGCAGTTCACTGCACGCAAGCACCCACCTATCTCCCGGTAGCCATGGTGGGATGAGGGCTTCGGTCATCGTCTCGGCCAGAGGCCGCGCCGCTGCCCTTGCCCATTTCTTGGGGGGAAGACAGATTCTTCCCCCCCTGTCCGGGCCCGACACGGGCCCTCCCCCCAATCTTCGCCGCCTGAGCAGCGGCGGGCGCCTCCGGCGCCGGGTGCTCACTTGCATCTGTCGCCTGGCCGAAACGATGACCATGGCCGGGATGAGTTCTCTCCCCGTCGCCTGACTCGGGGCCGCCCGCACTGCTACACAGCGTGGAGCTCAGCGGCCGAGGACAGGCCGGTCATCCAAATGGGTTTGCAGTCCAGGCAGCATCGCTTCTACACGGGACCGGGGCGCCTGCTGAGGGAGCACGACCGCTGGGTCCTGCGCGTCCCCGACTGCAGGTGGCTACGGCGACTCTGGGTCTTCCACGCGCCCATGCTCGTCGTCCGCTGCTGACACAACTATCGCTGTGGCCGCGCCTCTGACGAGGGGGAAAGGGGGTGGTGTACCCGATGGGCACCGCAGCTACGCTTCGGTCCTCAGATCACAGGTTTGGGGATCCGGCGCCCAGTGCGCCAGGGCCACACAGCTTCGGGCACACCTTGGGCCAATCCGGCCCATCCCCGGAAACGCCCCCACGTCACAGCAGGTGTGTTGCTCATTCCCCGCCTCTGCCACCTGGTTATTCATGTATGCTTCGCGGTAGGATACGAAGCCGAGACTCCCACATCCCCCCCGAAGAAGTCTGAGGGAACATCGAGATGCCCACCCCGCGCATCCTCCTGCCCATACTGGCACTGCTGGCAGTAGTAGCCACCAGCGGCTGCTTCGACCGAACGGGCGATACCGGCGTAGAAGTCTGCGAGCCCACCACGGAGATCCCCTACGACGGTCTCGATCAAGATTGTGACGGCGTGGATCTGGCTGACGTAGACGCTGATGGATTCGATTCCGCTGAAGTCGACGGTGGTACCGACTGCGACGACGAGGATGCCACCATCAACCTCGACGCCAACGAGACTCCCTACGACGGCATCGACCAGGACTGCGATGGCACTGACCTCACAGATGTTGACGCCGACGGCTTCGACTCAACCGACATAGATGGCGGCACCGACTGCGACGACGGGGACGACACGCTCCACCCGGGCGCTGCCGAGATCTGCGATGACCAGGACAACGACTGCGATGGCCTGGTAGACGACCAGGATGATGACGTGGTGGGCGCTAGCACCTGGTATTTCGACGCGGACCATGACGCCTACGGCGACGAGTCAGACAGCATGACGGCCTGCATCCAGCCCTGGGGCTACGTCGGCCAGGCCGGGGATTGCGACGACCAGGACCCAGCGCTGAACCCTCTAGCCGACGAGGTCTGCAGCGACGGCCTGGACAACGACTGCGACGACGCGACGGACGAAGTCTACTGCCTGGCCCGACCCTACCTCGGAGACCTGACCCTGACCGCCGACCACGTGGTGGACTACTTCTGCAGCGACTACGACCGTGTCTACGGCAGCCTGACAATCACCGGTGCGGGCGTGACCGATCCCGACGGGTTGGCCTGCTTGGTAGAGGTCGCCGGCGACCTGTCTTTCACCCAGACTGGGCTCGAAGCCCTCGAGCTGCAGCGACTCACCTCGGTGCAAGGCAGCCTCACGCTGCAGGATAACGAGGACCTGGCGCAAGCCAACCTACCCGCACTGACCAGCGTGACGCTGGATATGGATGTGGGCCGGAATGCGGCGCTCAGCGACCTCGACCTGTCGGGACTGGAGGAGGTGGGCGCAGCGCTGAGAATAGAGAACAACCAGGCGCTCGAGGTCGTGGAGCTCAGTGCACTGCAGGAGGTGAGCGCAGCGCTGAGAATAGAAAACAACCAGGCGCTCGAGGCCGTGGAGCTCAGTGCACTGCAGGATGTCGGCTCATCCCTCACCATCACACGCTGCGATCTCTCCGCAGGGCTCGCGCTCGCTTCACTGCAACGCTGCGAAGGCGAGCTGGAGATCTCGGAGAACGTCGGCATGCCGAGCCTGGACCTGTCTGCGCTCGCCACTGCCACCAGCATCACGATCTCGGGCAACAGGGCCCTGGAGACCCTCGACCTCCGCGTCCTTATCTCGCTACCTGGGGATCTCACCATCGAGGAGGCCGCGCTCACGGACCTGGGCAGCCTGATCAACCTCGAGAGCATGGAAGGGGGCCTGACTATCGAGGCCTGCGATGGCATCGAGCTCATCGAGCTTCCATCGCTGGTGTCCGTGGGCTGGCTGTCCTTAAGTTCCAACACGTCTCTCAGCTCCCTCGTCCCCAGCGCGCTGGAGCAGGCATCCACCGTTTGGGTGGACGACAACGATATGCTCGAGGAGCTCCTGTTCGACCAACTGCAGACGGTGGACCAAATCACCATCTACGATAATGATGCCCTGATCGTGCTGGACGGTTTCCCACAGGTGGCTGTGTTGTCCAATGGGCTTAGTGTCGGGTCCAACACCTCTCTCATCTCCACTGATTTCCCCCTGCTGACCAGCACAGAGAGCCTCTACCTTCATTCCAACGCAGCTCTGCCCGCCATCGCCGGCTTCGACAACCTGCAAGAGGTCACATACGCTGTCAGCATCCATGAAAACGACGCCGTCGAGAGTATCAGCTTGCCCAGCCTGGCCTCGGTCGGCGACCACTTCACGATCAACGGTGAAGACCAGAACATGGCGTTGGATTTCCCTGCGCTCACGGAGTTGAGAGGCGATCTCACGATTATGTCCACCCTGGGCCAGACAAATGTCGCAGGCTTCGAGTCTCTGAGGACCGTAGACGGCAATCTGAAAATCTACCAGAACGACGAGATGCGGGATCTCGGGGGCCTTCACAATGTCAGCTGGGTGGGCGGATACCTCTATATCCACGGCAACGACTGCCTCCCAGTTGGGCGTGCCGAGGACCTGCGCGATGCGATCGGCCTCGAGAACATCGGCGGCAGCATCACAACGTCCCTCAACGGCTCTGGCTGCCACTAAGGGGACAGCCGCCGCTGTTCGGAACCCACCACCGCGCCCACGGTGAGGTGGGGCGAGAAACCACCAGCACTTGGTGGTGGACCAGCCCAGCCATCGTGAGCACCTCGACGGTGAGGAAGTCGGCGGCGGTGCTAACACCCCAGTGGGCTGCGAGGAAGCTCGCCCACGACGTGGTCTTGCTGCGGTCGGGTGCAGGCTCGCTGTCGTGCTCGAGCAGGATGCGCTTCACTGTGCTCCTGCCGATCTCGTGGCATAGCTCCTCGAGCGAGGGCCGGTATCGTCGGAAGAAAGTGTGGTTCCATTTTTGAAAGGGTCATAGGTACACCATGGGGTGAGACCCGTCGCCTGTGGGTGCCCGCCGAGCTTGCCTTCGCCGACAAGCCCGACCAGCCCCAGGGGGCCATGGTCTACGACCTGGAGCTGCTGGCGATCACGGACTGACGCTCGGTCTGCCTTCGCTGCTGGAGGTGCTGGCAATAGCGGCCAGCGCTCTGGGCGCTTCCGAGCCGTGGTGCGCGCACAAGTCGGCACCCTGCGGCGCAGGGTCGGGGGTTGTGCGCGCTCTCGAGCCGTGGTGCGCGCACAAGGTAGCACCCTGCGGCGCAGGGTCGGGGGTTGTGCACGCTTTTGAGCCGTGGTGCGCGCACAAGGTAGCACCCTGTGGCGCAGGGTCGGGGGTTGTGC
>Ga0307987_1000416_pt1 | contig 25515 bp, 18 predicted proteins | sample EllFjometagen181_FD_203157 | JGI IMG/M metagenome (GOLD analysis project Ga0307987, IMG submission 203157) | Marine microbial communities from Ellis Fjord, Antarctic Ocean - #181 | ecosystem: Environmental > Aquatic > Marine > Unclassified | place: Southern Ocean | collected 2014-10-08 | reverse complement strand
ACGATGTCGAAGGCCGCCTCGCACATGGCGTACAGCTCGGGCAGCGGGATGATGTCTTCGTGGGCCGCGATCTGGAACACCGAGTCGGCGGAGGTGTAGACGATGGGCTGGCCCGTGGCCATGTGCTCGGCGCCGAGCTGGTCGATGATCACGGTGCCGCTGGCCGCCACGTTGCCCAGGCTGCCGCGGCCGACGGCGCTGTGGAAGGCGTCCATGATGACCGGCGGGAAGCCGCCGTGGAAGAAGCCGAAGGGTACCGAGCGCACCAGGCCCGCCATCTCCCAGTGGCCGGTCACGCTGTCCTTGCCCGGCGACGCCAATGTGGCGCGACCCCAGCTGGCTACGGGATGGGACACCGGGTCCACGCCCTGTACGGGGTGGAGGTTTCCCAGGCCCAGGGCCTGCAGGTTGGGGAGACTCAGGCCCCCGGCGGCCGCAGCGCAGTGGCCCAGGGTGTCGGAGCCAGCGTCGCCCCAGTCGGCGGCGTCGGGCATGGCGCCCACGCCCACGGAGTCGAGCACCAGGATGAGGGCTCTGTTCATGCTACACCTCGAGATCGAGGGCGTGAGTTCAGCCCTCACAGCCTGTACTAGTAGCCACCGGTGCCAGCGCCACCTGTGACAATGGCCACACTGGCGGACGCTCCCACGCGGGTGGCGCCCGCAGCTACGAGCGCCTTGATGTCCGAAGCGGTCTTGACTCCACCCGATGCCTTGATGCCCATGGCAGGGCCCACCACCGCGCGGATCAGCGCGATGTCTTCGACCGTGGCGCCGCCACCGCCGAAGCCGGTGGAGGTCTTGACGAAGGCAGCGCCGCCAGCCTTGCACAGGGCCGAGGCAGCGACCTTCTCGTCGCGGTCGAGCATGGCGGTCTCGATAATGACCTTGACGGGCCGACCCTGAGCGGCGGCCACCACCTGGCGGATGTCCTCGAGGGCGGTGTCGTAGTCGCCGCTCTTGAGAGCGCCGATGTTGAGCACCATGTCGATCTCGTCGGCGCCCGCCTTGATGGCGTGACGGGTCTCGTCGGCCTTGCCGGCGATGCTCATAGCGCCCAGGGGGAAGCCCACAACAGAGATGCCCATGGTGCTGCAGCCGTCGAGCAGCCGCGACACCAGGCCGATCCAGGTGGTGTTCACGCACACCGAGGCGAAGCTGTACTTGCGCGCTTCGGCGCAGACCCGCTCGATGTCCTTGCGGGTGGAGGTGGGCTTGAGAAGCGTATGGTCGATGTACCGCGCCAGATCGCTGGGCGGCGCCGCCTGCAGAGGCTCGGCGCCGGACAGGCCCAGGCGATCGCAGCCGGTGGTCAGCGCAAGGCGCGCGCCGGCTTCGTCCTGCCAGGTGCCGCGCACTTCCGGCAGCGGGGGGGCTTGCTCTTCCTGGATACGCGCTCGCACGCGCTCAACAATGCGATCGACGACCGCGTCCAGCTCGGAACTCATGGCACCACCTCGAGTGAACCTTCCTTCTATTGCGCGGACAGCGACGGGGCACATGATGCCGTGGCGAGGCTCGATGAGGGCCCCAGGGCACAAAGGCGACGATGACCGCTGGCAAGACCGGCTCGAAGGCGGATAGCTGAGCGATGAACACCCCCTGGGAGTCCCCATGCTCGCTCTGCTGCTCGTCACCTCCGCCTTTGCTGGCTGGACCGCCACCGCCGAGTCCAACGACTGCACCTTCTTCAAGGGCGACACCACGGGTGAGGTGCTGCCGGTGCGCGCAGAGTGCGATTGGCCCATCGATCCCTCGAAGCTCCAGGGCCTGATCGCGAAGATCGACGACCACAACCTGTACTTCTCCACCGTGTCCCTCAGCCGGGTGGTGGCCACCAACGGCGGCGAGAACAACGTCTACCAGGTCCACACGGCCACGGGCATCTCCGACCGGGAAGCCATGCTCATCTACGCCGATGAGCCCATCACCGGCGGGCACCGCTACACCTGGCGTGTCAACCCCGATCAGACCGGCATCACCGGCGAGAAGGTGCGCCTGGCCGAAGACATCGGCAAGTGGGAGATCACCGCGGGCGCCGGTGGCGGCAGCCACGTGGTCTACGAGCTGTCCTACGACGCCGGCGGCTCGGTGCCCGGCTTCGTGGTGCGCTGGTTCCAGGGCTCGGGCGTCCGCACCCTGGTGGGCGAATTGCGCAGCTACGCCGAAGAGAACTAGCGACGTCGAAGCGAGCCAGCGCCCAGGCTACTCTTCGTCGAGCAGGTCCAGGAACTCGTCGTCGCGGCCCAGGGCTTCGATGGGGTCGCTCTCGCCCACCTCGTCCATGATGTTGCCCATCCCGCGATCACCGGCTTCGGGCAGGGTGGGATCGCAGAACAGGATGTACCAGTCCTTGGTCATGCGGGACTCGGTCCAGACCCACTCGGCGAAGGCCGGCAGCTCCTCGTTCTTGTCGATGAGCATCAGCTGGGGCACCGCGGCGCCTTGGCGCACGCACTCGCGGTAGCGACGTTCGCGGTCGTAGGTCAGCGCGGCTTCCACCACGCCCCGGCACTTTTCGATCTTGCCCCGGGTGCCCTTCTCGCAGATATTCAGCAGGGCGTTGGCCTTGAACTCGTCCCACTTGACCACCAGGGTCTCGGCCTGAGCCTGGCGGGCTTCGGCGCGGGCCACGCTGACCTCTTCGACGGCCAGCTCGAGCTTCTCCACCAGTTCTTCGCGCTCTTGCTCTGCGGCGTTCAGGGCGGTCTCGAGCTGAGCCAGCTCTTCCTTGCGCTGCTCGAGTTCATTGCGCAGTGCCACGTTCTGATGGGCCTTGACCTCGAGGGCCGCGATCTCGGACTGCTTGTCGTCGATCTCGGTGCGCAGGTTCTCGACCCTTTCCTGGGCGTTGATGAGCATGTCGCGCTCGGAGCCCTCGATGGGCTCACAGTGCTCGTACAGCGCCTGGTACTCACCCTCGACCTCACGCAGCCGCAGCAGCAAATCGTCGGGGCTCATGCCCAGCCGCTCGAGCTGCTCGGTCTCGTAGGCATGCCTCCCGATGTACCAGCCCGTGACGCCACCGATGACGACAGCGAACACCGCGACGACCACCAACACGATGACGACCTGCACGATGGAGAGAACCGACCTCGACATGGGAGCTCCTGGATGAGCGCGGGGAAGCACAGGTAGCGCGGTGGAGGCCCCTCGAAAAGCCCCCGAGCGCCCAGAGCATCACTCGTCGGCGGCGAGTCGGTCGTGGAAGGCTTCCAGGAAAGCCCGCCCATCAGCGTGGCTGTCGAGCAGGTCGAGCAAGCGCTCGAGGCGGGCCATGGCCACCGGGGTGAGGCTGTGCTCCATGGCACAGGCGATAGGATCGGCATCAGCGGGCGGGAGCTGCAGCACGTGCTGGAACAGACGCTCGAGCAGGCGGTGGCGTTCGTAGACCCGGCGGGCCATGGCCTCGCCGAGGGGCGTGAGCCCGATGTGCTCGCGTTGGGCGTAGTCCACCAGTCCGAGGTCCGCGAGGCGACGCAGCGCGGGGGAGACCGACCCCGCCTTGACGCCACGAGCCTCGGCGATGTCGCGCACCCGCGCCTCACGGTGATCGCGCAACAGCTGGTAGATGGTCTCGAGGTAGTCCTCGAGGGAACGCGTGAGCGCTGGTTCGGGGGTGCCGTCGGTCATGCTCGGCTCGTAACCCCCGAAGGCTCACCCACGGTAGTGCTCCGGTCTGCGGTCCTCGAGCACGTGGTTGCTGGGCGTGAGCCACTTGCGGTCGGCCCGAGCTGGGTCGATGTCCAGCACGCCGTGAGACTCGCCCTGTTCGGAGGCGATCACCGGCCGGGTGCCGTCGGGGCAGGCCACCTGGCTGCGACCGGTGAAGCTCAACACCACGCCATCGCCCCGGTCGTCGGCTCCCACGCGGTTGGCGGTGACCACGAACAGCTGGTTCTCGAGGCAGCGGGTGACCATGGCGTTCTGGGCGTGGGGCAGCACCAGGTTCGAGGGGTGGGCGATGAGCTGCGCCCCCGCCAGGGCCAGGCTGCGGGCGGCTTCGGGGAAGCACCAGTCGAAGCACACCAGCACACCGAGCCGCAGTGGCCCGAGATCGAAGACCGGGAAACCCAGATCGCCGGGCAGGAACCAGCGCTTCTCCTCGTGGAACAGGTGGACCTTGCGGTACACCCCCACCGGCCCATCGGGCCCCACCACAAAGGCCGAGTTGTAGACACCTTCGGGGGTTCGCTCGGCGAATCCACCCACGACCCAGCGCTGATGGGCGGCACAGTGGGCCTGCACCGCCTGCACCGTGGGTCCGTCGGCGGGTTCGGCCAGATCCCGCAGCTCAGCGGCGCTGGTGAAGCGGTACCCGGTGGTGAACAGCTCGGGCAACACCAGCAGTTCGCCAGTGGCCCCTTCGAGCAGATGGAGCGCTCGAGCGCGGTTTTTCTCCACTTCACCGAAGCGGGGCTCGGTCTGCACGTAGCCAACCAGCATGACTCCACTCTTCCTTGTCAAGTGGGGTGTCCGTTTTCGATACCGAACGTCCCAGGTGTCCTGTAGAATAGCCAGATGACAGTGACGCAGCCGCAAAACTCGGGCTGCACCAGCTTCCGGGAGTCCTCATGCATCGCCCCTTCAGCCTGTCCCTCATCCTGCTGTTCGCCATGGCCTGCAATCCTATGCAGATCTCCAAGGACGACACCGGCACCCCCGACGGCGACGCTGACACCGACACCGATGCGGACACCGACACCGACACCGACACCGACACCGACACGACCCCGGTGGACGAAGACGGCGACGGCTGGCTGAGCGACGAGGACTGCGACGACAACGATCCGGACATCAACCCCGACGCCGACGAGGTGGACGACGGTGTGGACAACGACTGCGACGAGTTCGTGGACGAGCTCGAGGTCTGCGACGACGGCGTTGCCCCCTACGAAGTCATCCAGGTGGCCATCGACGCCACCAGCGACGGCGAAGTGGTCCAGATCTGCCCCGGCACCTACCACGAGAACCTCTCCATCCGCAGCAAGGCCATCACCGTGGCGTCCATGGAAGGCCCCGAAGTGACCATCATCGACGGCGGCGGCTCCGCCCCCCTCAACGTGTCGCAGGTCGGCGGCGCGGGCGCGTCGGTCCAGGGCCTCACCTTCACCGGCGGCGTGGCTGCCCAGTACGGTGGCGGCGTGGTGTGCAACCAGGCCACCCTCGAGCTGGTGGACAATATCGTGGCCGGCAACGAGGCTCCCACAGCTGCGGGCATGGTGGGATCGAGCTGCACCCTGGCGCTCACGGGCAACGAGTTCAACGACAACATCGCCACCATCGCCGGTGGCGGTGCCTACCTCAACGAATGCCAGGGCGACATCATCGGCAACCTGTTCGACGGCAACGTCGCCAATAACGGCGGCGGGCTGTACGTCCAGGGCGACGGCCTGACCATCGCCGAGAACGTCTTCCGCGGCAATCAGGCCCTGTTCTACGAAGAGGAGACCGCCTTCGGCGGTGGCCTGTTCATCAGCGGCGACTCCCCCATCATCGACAACGAGTTCATCGAGAATTTCTCCGATGACGACGGCGGCGGTGCCTACTTCTACTACAGCAGCGGCGACTTCACCGGCAACCTCGTGCAGGGCAACATCTGCGGCAACGACGGCGCCGGCGTGCACACCTCCGTGGGCGGCAACCTGTTCGAGGACAACATCTTCGAGGACAACGAGGCCTACGACGACGCTGGCGGGCTGCGCATCTACTATGGCTACGCCACCGTGGTCGACAACGAGTTCTACCGCAACATCGCGGCCGACGACGGCGGAGGTGGAAAGGCCTCCCACTCCCACCAGAACACCTTCCGCGACAACTACTTCGAGGGCAACAGCGCTGGCGACGCGGGGGGCGGCTTCGAGCTCGACAACGAGACCTCCCCGATGAGCGACAGTGTCTTCGTGGACAACACCGCCTACCGGGGCGCGGGGCTGCACGCCTGGCGCAACGAGCAGGCGAATACCTTGACCAACCTGCACTTCGAGGGCAACGTGGCCGAAGACTGCGGTGGCGGGCTGTCCCTCGACAACGACCTGTACGTGGTCACCGTGCGCAACTCCACGTTCACGGGGAACATCGCAGACGACGGAGCTGCCATCTGCTCGGACGAGTTCTGGTGGGACTCCGACGACGACGACAAGGCCGACAGGGCCGACCGCAGCAACATCCTGCTCAAGAACCTGGCCATCTACGGCAACGAGTCACTCGACGACGGCGCCCTGTACTTCCGGGTCTCCGACGTCACCATCGAGAACGTCACCATCACCGACCACTACGGGCCCGGTGTGGCGGGCATCGCGGCCAAGCAAGAGACCGCGGTCACCATGCGCAACAGCATCATCTCCGACACCTCGGGCGGCCCGGCCCTGTACGCTGAAGAGTCCACCATCAGCGTCAGCTACAGCGACCTGTACGACAACGACGGAGGCGTCGCCTCGGGCACCGACGAGCCCAGCTCCGCCGACGGCAACATCGACGAGGACCCGGACTTCGTCAGCGCCGGATCAGGGGATCTCGGCCTGGCGTCCGGCAGCCCCTGCATCGATGCTGGTGACCCCGCCCGCAGCTACAACGACGACGACGGCTCCCGCAACGACATAGGCGCTTACGGCGGCGCTGGCGGCAACTGGTAGCGTCCGCGACGAGCTTGGCTACACGAGGTGACCCCGGGGGATGGCTCCGACTCATGAAGCACATCCGGCCACGGCCATCGATACGTTCGCGTTCCAGCTCTGTCGCACGTCCTACTGGACGCTGATGGTGTACGCGCCTTGGGTCATGTGGAAGCCACCGAGCCCCAGGATGTACGCCTGACCGGCCGCCACGTTGGCGCCCACGACGCTGCCCAGATCGAAGGCCGGGTACTCGAGACAGACCCACCTGAACCCGACCGGCCACGGCGTCGCTATCGGCCTCCCAAAGCAGCACCAGCGCGCAGGGCTTGCCGCTCATCACCGCCGCGTCGTCGATACCAGTCGAAGGACACCGTTTCGGCCGAGTGGGTCAAGTCACCCCCTCCACCCGTGTAGGGCTCGGGCTCGGTGTCCTGGGTCTCCGGATCGCTGTTGTCGCACGCCGGAGGCTCATCGGCTCCCGTGTAGGGCAAGATGACGCCCGATCCGATGGTACAACCCCACACCATCAGGGGCAGAAAACATGCGAAAACGTGCATAGGTCCACCAAGACGAGAAGTGGGGATTCTCGAGCGTTTATCCACAAACCGTGAAGCCTGCGGGAAACACTTGGAGACATTCCAGACCGCAGCTAAGATAGGGGTCCGGTTCGAGCTTGTTCCTTGCTGCGGGGTATGGTCATGCGGTCGTTCGGTGCTCACTTGTTGTTTGTGATCTTTGGTGTGGGCTGCGTCTCCTGCGCCCCGTCCACGGATGGTGCCACCACACCCGCAGGCTGGGACTTCCAGTCCATGGCCAGCACCTACGAAGTCTGCGCCGACGGCAGCGGCGACTTCACCACCATCCAGGACGCACTGGACGATGTCCCCAACGGCGCCTTGGTGAACGTGTGCGCGGGCACCTACCACGAGCACCTGGCGCTCAACAGCAAGGCAGTGGCCTTGATCTCTGCCGATGGCCCCGGCGCGGCCGTCATCGACGCCGGCGGCACCGACCGGGCGCTGTACGTGCGCAGCGTGCCCGAGCCCGGCTTCACCTTGAGCGGCTTCACCATCCAGAACGGCTACGACAGCTACCACGGCGGTGGGCTGTATGTGAAGTACTCCGTGGTGAATCTCGAGGACAACAACTTCCTGGACAACGTCGCCGAGGGCGACGGCGGCGGGATGTGGGTGGGCGCCTCGGAGATCGCCGCAAGCGGCAACCACTTCGAGGGCAACTCTGCTGGAGACGACGGCGGCGGCGCCACCATCGACACCTGCACCGGGGTCTTCGAGGACAACACCCTGGTCGAGAACGAGGCCGACGACGGCGGCGCCCTGTCCACAGAGTACGGCACGGTGGTCGTTCAGAACAACATCCTCGAGCGCAACGTGGCCTGGGACATCGGCGGCGCGATCTTCGTCATCGGCGACGCCAATCTCATCGGCAATACCATCGCCGATAACATCGCCTGGGACGACGGCGGCGGCTTCTTCCTGTACCGGGGCGACGGCCTCATCCAGGACAACGTGGTCACGGGCAACTGGACCGAAGACGACGGCGGCGGCGGCTACACCAGCCGGTCCGCGGCCCACATCGTCGGCAACAGCTTCCTGTACAACACGGCGGGGGACGACGCGGGCGGCCTGCGCATGTACGTGGGCAACAACGCGCTGATCGAGGACAACGAGATCTCCTACAACATCGCCCACGACGCTGGCGGCGGCATCAAGATGTCCCACGCTGAGGGGATGTTCCGCAACAACACCGTGATCGGCAACGTCACCGGCGACCGAGGCGGCGGCATCGAGCTGGACAACGACACCACCACCATCGAAGGCTGCCTGGTCCAGGGCAACACCGCCGCGCTGGGCGGCGGGCTGCACTCGATGCTGAACCACTCCAGCCACACCATCCAGGACTCGAGCTTCATCGACAACGCGGCCGAAGACGGCGGCGGCATCATGCTCGAAGAAGACAGCTACCAGGTCACGCTGCAGCGCTTGGTGCTCACGGGCAACACCGCCGAGCATGGCGGCGCCCTGTACGCGCTGGAGTCGAGCCTGACAGCGACCAACCTGATCGTGGCCGAAAACAGCGCCTCGGACGAAGGCGGCGGGGTCGCCCTGAAGCGCTCGTACGCCCAACTGTCGAACAACACCTTGTGGGCCAACGAGGCCCCCTCCGGCTCGGGCATCCACCTGCGCGACAACATGACCCTCAACCTCCACAGCAGCATCCTGGCCGAGCACCGCGAAGGCTCGGTGATCCGGGTCAAGCGCAGCCCCGCCACCACCATCAGCTTCATCGACCTGTGGGCCAACAGCAACGGCGTCTACGGCATCGATGACCCCACCGGCACCGACGGCAACATCGCCGTGGACCCCCTGTTCGTCGACGCCGACGACCATGACTTCCGCCTGCAGGCGGGCAGCCCCGTCATCGATGCCGGCACGCCGGAGCAAGATGACGTGGACGGCTCCAGCAACGACATGGGCGCCTACGGCGGGCCGTACGGAACATGGAACTGAAGTCCGCCTAGCCCGTAGTGGCTCTGCGCCCCGCCGGTGACGGTGGCACCTCGGTGAGCAGCCTGTTCAGGGCCTCGCCGCGGTCCTCCAGGGCTACCCCGCCTACTCGCACTCCGAGTAGTGGACCAGGTCGTCTGCGTTGGTGCCCCCTACGAGGCCGGAAGATGGTGTTCCCGGAGCTGGTGGCGCCGCACACCAGGTCGTTGGTGCAGTCCCAGGCTATGCCGCAGTTGGATACGGAGATGCCCAGGGACCCGATCTCCGTACCAGCCCCGGTGCTCGGATTCAGTTTCGCCAGCGACGAGCTGGTGGTGTCCAGCCCGTAGAGCAGGCCACCAGACCCGAACGAGATGACGAGAGCAACAAGTTCACCCTGGGCAGCACACTGTTGATCGTGGGTCGTCAGCACGAAGCCATCCCCCTGCTGAAGCGATGGCGGAAAACCAGCGGGGACGCGGCGATACTCGAGCGTTGATGATCGCCCCGGACCTGTTGGGCCGCACCCAGAGCGGCTCTGGCCGCAATGAGCAGGCGAAGGCTGTGCTGCAGTAGTCCGTCAGGCTGCTGCAGCAGCTTCAGGCCAGTGGCGAGGAGCACCTCACCGCCTGTCCGTACGTTGACCTGGGACGGCTCTACCAGACCGAGGGCGACGACAGCGCCAGCGCCGAGATGTTCGCCAGAGCCGCTGATCGAGAACCCCACCACCACCACCCGAGCATGGGCCTTGCTCGAACAACTCGAGCTGCGGCGTGCTGAGGCCACTCTCTGACCTCGCCGAAGGCCCTGTAGGGCTCCCCAACAGCATGATCGCTCACCACCCGGGCATCCCCGGGGGATGTTCTCAGGACATCCAGGTCCAGTCTTCCTGCACGGCCCACTTGGTGGTGACCTTGCGGGGGCGGGTCCAGAAGCGGAAGCCATCCCAGCCAGACACGTCGCCCTGGCCGAACTTGCTGTCCTTCCAGCCGCCGAAGGCGAAGGGCTCGCGGGGCACCGGCACGCCGATGTTCACGCCGATCATGCCGGAGGTGAAGCGCCGCACGGCGTACTCGGCCACCTTGCCGCTCTGGGTGTAGATGGCGGCGGCGTTGCCGTAGGGGCTGGCGTTCTGCAGGGCGATGGCTTCGTCGAGGGTATCCACCCGCATGATGGCCAGCACGGGCCCGAAGATCTCTTCGTGGGCGGCCCGCATCTCGGTGGTCACGTTGTCGATGACCGTGGCGCCGAGCCAGTGGCCCTCGCCGTCGCCGCGGGCGCCGCGGCCGTCCACCAACACCGTTGCACCCTGTGCTTCCGCTTCATCGATGTAGGCGGTGATGCGTGCGACATTGGGCCCATCGATGATGCAGCCGTGATCCATACCCACCCGGAACTTCTTGGCTTCGGCAACCACACCGTCGATGAGGTGCTGGCTGTCACCGATGGCCACCATGACAGCAGCGGCCATGCAGCGCTGACCGGAGCAGCCGGTGAAGGACGCTGCGACGTTTTCGGAGGTGAGCTCGAGGTTGGCGTCGGGGGCCACCAGCAGGTAGTTCTTGGCGCCGCCCAGGCACTTGACGCACTTGCCGGACTTGGCGGCCCGGGCGTAGACCAGCTTGCCCACCCGGGTGGAGCCCACGAAGGCCAGGGCGCCGATGTCGGGATGGTCGCAGATGGCCTCGACCGCATCCTGGGCGCCCTGGACGATGTTGAAGATACCGTCGGGCAGGCCGGCTTCCTGCAGCAGCTCGGCGAAGCGCAGGATGCTCAGGGGCACCTTCTCGCTGGGCTTGAGGATGAACGCGTTTCCGCCCACCAAGGCCTGTGGAAGCATCCAGTTGGGGACCATCAGGGGGAAGTTGAAGGGGGTGATGCCCGCGCAGATGCCCACGGGCTCGTAGATCACCCGGCACTCGACGCCCCGGCTGACTTCGAGACCGCCGCCATCGGCCATGTTGGGGATGGCGCAGCCGTTCTCGATGCACTCGATGGTCTTGGCCACCTCTGCCTGGGCCTGGGGGATGACCTTGCCGTTTTCGTGGCAAACCAGCCAGGACAGTTCGTCGAAGTCCCGCTGCATCAGCGCCTTGAGGCGGTAGAGCACCTGGGCGCGCTCGCGCATGGGCAGGGCGGCCCACGCCGGCTGTGCGGCCTTGGCGGCCTGGACAGCGGCCTGGACGTCGTCGGCACCGGAGATGGTGACCGTGGACATGTTCTTGCCGTGACGAGGGTTCTCGACGGGCATGGTGCGGCCCGTCGTAGAGGGAACCCAGGCGCCGCCGATCCAGTTGAGGGCATCGACGTAGGGCATGAAGTCATAGGAACGGGCTTCGAAATGGGGGATGGCCATGGGAGCCTCCTGGGCTGAGCGCTGGTTCGCGGACCCGCGTCTTTACCACGGGCGCACCAGGGTGGGCCAGCCCAGGTTGTGGTCACTCCGTGCGCGGAGTCATAGCATCGGTGGCGCCAGGCCAGCGGTAGGCCCGCGCTGCGCAGCGCTCGAGCCCCGTCATCACCACCGCGCGCGCAGGCGCGTCGAGCCCAGCGAGGGCCGGCTCGACCAGGTGGGGCGCGTGGCCCCAGCGCTCTCCGGCCATGCAGCCCACGCCCTGCAGCTGGGCGTCGTAGAGAGCCCCGGGCAGCTCGCCACGCCCGTCGTACAGCAGCTCTGGCAGCTCATCCACAGAGCTCACCCGCTGCCACGCGCGGTGCCGGCCCCGGAGCCGAGCCAAGCCCAGGGCGTAGCCCGGGTGGGTCTCGAACAGCAGGGCCAGGGACCGAGGGTCCAGCCGTGTCAAGGCGGCCTCTTCCCGCTCGATGCCCGCAGCGTCGAGGGACCAGAGCCCCTCGGTCAGATCGGCGCCAGCCTCGGGGCCCAGGGCGGCCAGTAGAGACCCCATCACGGGCGGCGGGCCAACGCCGGGCTGCCATGATCGCAGCTTGGTGCCCATGGCGCTCATCAGGGTGCAGGCTGCGCCCTCGAGGAAGGCGAAACGATCGGCATCCGCCAAGCCTTCCACCGCAGCCCCCCACTCCTGCGCGCCCCCACTGATGACCCGGTAGCCCAGCCCGTGACCGAGCTCGAACAGGGCCAAGCGACGGGCTGCGGGGCTTCCGGGAGCGTCACGGATTGCGGCGTCGAGGAAGGCCTGTGCCGGTTGCTCTGCCGGAACCCGCACCCCGGGGACGCGACCGCAGAAGGCACGGCTCGGACCAGCCGCTGACAGCCGTGCCACCCGGGAGATCTGCGGTGCGCCGGAGGTGCTGAGGGCGAGGTCCACCAGCCCGCTGCCGGTGGTGACAGCCAGCAGCGCCCCGGCCAGCACGCGGGCACGGAGTCCGCGGGGCCAGAGCCAGCCCACGGCCAGGCCCACACACAAGGCCAACAGGGGAAAGGACAGGCTGACGTAGCGCAGGGCGATGGACTCGGTGAGGCCTGTTCGGGCGCAGAGGACCGGCGTGACCAGCCAGTTCAACACAAGGTGCACCACGACCAGCGCACCCGCACCGAGGGCCAAGCTGCCGCGGATATCGCTCGTGTCGCGACGACGCAGCCAACTCGCACCGAGGACCAGGCATCCCAGCAGCGCCGACATGAACGCCGCCCAGACCACGAAGCCCACCCACACACCCGCTCCGCCCAGAGCCGCGTGGACCGACAGGCGCCAGAAGGTGGGCCCCGAGGCGTCGGAGACACGAACCCCCAGCGCCGACCAAGGGGTGAGATTACCCGCCAGCCCCGTGTCGTACAGGCTCCACCACGGCAGCGTGTCAGCCACCACCCCCAGCCTACGCAACGCAACCTGGGTGGCGCCCCACGGTAGCAACCCCAGCGCCAGCCCCGGCAGCCCGGCACCGAGGCCGAGCAGGAAACGTCGCGGCCGGACCCACAACGCCACGAGCGCCAGCACCGGCAGCGCGAAGGCGGTGGAGTAGCAGAACCAGAAGCCGAGGCCGGCCACCAGACCGATGGCGAACGCGAGCCAGCGGCCGCCACGCCGAACCCACAGGACCCACAGGCCAAGCAGCGCCAAGACGAAGACAGCGGACTCGCAGTGGTTGCCCCAGCCCCGCACCCGGATCAGCTGGTAGTAGCTGGGGGCCAGCACCAGCGCGGCTCCGGCGGCGAGCCCAGCGGCCCGGCCACCCGCGACCCGCGCGCAACGGTACACCAGCGCCAGGATCGCCAAGCCAAATGCCAGGGGCACGAGCTTCCAGCCCACCAGGGCCCCGTCCAGCAGCCGTCCCAGGGGCAGGTACAGCAGAGCCTCAGCGGTGCACCCACCGCAGAACGGGGTGTGCTGATACAGCACCAGCTGCTTCAGGGTGAATCCGTCGGCCAGCAGCAGCGCCGCGCTGGGTTGGAGCGCTTCCTCCCAGTGCAGCGCGCCGTGGAGATCCCACAGGATGTGCACAGCCGAGCACAGCAGGTAGGCCAGCGCGAGCACCAAGAACTCCCAGCGCTCGGAGATTGAGCGGGACATCTGCGTGCTTGGACCTCGACCCTCGGCGTGTGGATGAGGTGGATAACGGCCCGTTGCCCCTTGGGCGACACCCCCTGCGACGCGAGCTGCTTAGTCTGCGCAGTACTCCGACCCGGCGTCGCACAGCCACTGCTGACACTCGACGCTGAGGATATTGGTGTCGACCTGATCCCTGGGGACCCAGCCGATCTGGACCATCCACTCGCACAACGCGGTGTGCATCTCGTTGGCCAAGGCGGTGTCGCTGGAGACGATGTCGATCTCTTCGTCGGGATCGAGGGACAGGTCGTACAGCTCCACCCGCCCGCTCGTGTAGCCCAGGTCGGTGCCGGAGTAGGGCTCGCAGCCCGCGAACGACTCGGTGTCCGACAACAAGTACTTGTGGTCGCCCTGGATCATCACCGCTGCGGTGGTTCCACGCCCGCTGAACACGGCGGCATCCGGCACTGCGCCCCCCATGAAGTAGGGCACCAGCGAGGCCCCGGCCTGCTTGCCTTCCCAGTCGAAGGCGGCCGCCAGTTGGACGATGGTGGGGGCCAGATCCGTCAGGCCCACCCACGCGTCGAGGACTTGTCCGCCCTGGATGCGACCCGGGGCTCGCACCGCATAGACCACTCGCAGCACGCTGTTGTAGGGGGAGCAGCCGTGCCAGAAGTAGTCGTGGTCGAGGCGCTCGGCCAGCTCTTCGCCGTGATCGGCGCCCAGCACGATGATGGCGTCGTCGTAGCGACCAGTGTCCCGCAGGGTGTCCAGCAGGCTGTCGATCTGCTCGTCGGTGGTGGCCAACTGTGCCGCGTAGGTGGCCTCGAGGTAGCGCTGCTCGTCCGCGCTGATGTCGATATTGCCCAGGGTCACCTCAGCCACCATGTCGTCGTCGGATGGGTTGAGGAAGCCGGAGTAGGCGCCCCCGTAGAAGGCCTCCGCCCGGTCTTGGTCGGCGATGAAGGGGTGGTGCACGTTGTTGAGATGCAGCCACACGAACACGGGCTCGTCATCGGGGAGCTGCGCCAGGCTCGCGTTCAGCTCGTCCAGCAAGAACTGGTCGCGCTCCTCGAGGGAGTGGCTGCCGCTCAGCTCGTCGTTCCAGGTGCAGTAGTACTCGTCCACGTCGCCATCCTGGATGATGGGACACTGGTTGGAGGTGAAGCCGTAGGTGTGGTAGCCGGCATCTTCGAAGCGACGCATCAACGTGGTGCCATTCCGCAGATCCGAGGCGTTGGTGCGGGCGCCGTGCTGCTGGGGGTACAGCCCCGTGAGCAACGAGGCCAGCGCGGGTCGGGTGGTCCCCGCGGGGGTGAGCACCTGGGGCAGCAGCACCGAGTCCTCGAAGACCTCGTGAATGGCCGGCGCCACGTCCCAATCCCTGCTCTCGCCCATCAGGATGCGCGGGCTCAAGGAGTCGATGGTGACAACGACCACGGTCCGCGCCGGATCCCACGAGGGCTGGGTGTCCACCGGGTCGGTGGAGTCGTGGCTGTCGCCGCACTCACAGCTGGGCAGGGCAACGAGCGCCGATAGCACCAGGACGAGATGAGAGCGCGAGAAAGCGGCGCACAGCATGAGGGGGCTACTCCGGGGCTCAGCGAGGGCGCAAGATGGCAGCAAAGGCCGTCACCGTCAAAGAATTCGCACGCTGATCCAGGTGTCATATGCTACTCAGTGCGCCGCATCCCACCCAGGAAGAGGTGATCTCGTGCGCTCCGTAGTCCTCGCAGCACTGCTCTTTCCCGCCTGCCGCATCTCGCCGATCAATGTCGAGGCCACCATCAACGAGACCACCGCCACTGTGGTCGAGCTGAGCTGGACCACCACCGATCCCGGCATCTCATGGGTCGAGTACGGCACCACCGAAGACTACGGCATGCAGACCCCGCCCACCGCGGAAGCCAGCACCGACCACCACATCCCCCTGTACGGGCTCCCCCCCCTCTCGCCGGTGTTCTACCGCGTGGTCACCGAGATCGACGGTAAACAGAGCGTGGCCACGGGCGAGACCGAGACCCTGGGCATTCCGGCCGAGGTCCCCGACCTGCAGGTCAACATCAACGATGCGGCCCTCACCTCGAGCGAGCCCTACATGATGGGCTTGCTGGTGGGCACCATGAGCGCCATCTTCGTGCTGGACCGCGAAGGCAACATGGTCTGGTACCGGGAGCTGGGCAGCTCGATTGGCGAAGGCACCGCGGTCTTCGGTGACGTGCAGTTCGCCCTGGACGGCAACGACATCGTCTACAACCGCTTCTCGGCCGACATCGACGACCCCAACGAGCTCAACACCATTTTCCGCGTCGCCCTGACCGGAGAGATCGTGGATGAGCGCGCCGTACCCGGGCACCACCACGCCTTCGCCCAGATGGGCGACGGGCGCTACGGCTACGTGGCCGCCGACGTGCGGGACTTCCAGCTCCCCTCTGGCACCAAACCCGAGCCGGTGGTCGGAGACGCCATCATCGTGGTGGAACCCGACGGCAGCACCGAAGAGGTCTTCAACACCTGGGACGACTGGAACGCGCCTGTCGAGGTCTCGGAGTGGGCGGTTCCGTTCTACGGGAACATCCCAGACTGGACCCACGGCAACGGCTTGGCCTACTACGACGACGACGAGACCTTCCTGCTGTCCGCCGGCTACGTCAAGGCGGTGCTCGAGGTCGACCGCAACGGCGGCGAGGTCCTGCGGCACTTCGGCCTGGGCGGTGACGTCACCGTCGCCCCAGGCAGCCCGGACTTCGTCTTCCAGCACGACGCCCACTGGCTCGAGTCGGGCAACATGATGATGACCAGCCGCTACGTGCCCGATACCCAGCACCCCACCGACACCGTGATCATCGGCGTCGAGTACGCCCTCGACGGCAGCCAGCTGGTGGAGAACTGGTCCTACGGCAAGGACGCGGGCATCGACAGCATCGCCGAAGGCCAGGCCCGGCGTATGGCCAACGGCAACACCATGATCAACTGGGGCTTCTCGGGCATCTGCCGCGAGGTCACCCCCGAAGGTGAAGTGGCTTGGGAGATGGAGGCCGGGATGGGCGCTGCCATGGTGCGGGTCCGCCCCATGACCAGCTTCTACGAGGGCTACTGATCCCAGGGTCACCAGGCAGTAAAGCTTCGGCATCGAGTCGCGGCCGCGACGGACTATATTCCGGCACCGAACCCGTCCCGACCACCTATGCCCCAGACGCACCCTGAACCCCGCGCCCCCCCCCATCCTCGGCATCTTCGACGGCACGCACGACGCCAGCGCCGCGCTGGTGGTCGATGGCGTGCTGGCGGCAGCGTGCAGCGAAGAGCGCTTCACCCGGCGCAAGGGAATGGGCGGCTGGCCCTCCCACGCCATCCAGGCCTGCCTGGACCAGGCCGGGCTGCGTCCCGACGACGTGCACAGCCTGTGCTTCGGGGGCGTGGCCAACCCCAACCCAGGCCTGCGCCTGGTGCGGCCCCTGCAGAGTGCCTGGCACCTCGAGAGCGGGCGCTTCTACAACCCGGGCACCGGCCTCCGCCAGCGCTTGGACGCCTGGCTGCAGTTCGACAGCCCCTTCCCCCGGCTGCGCTCCGACTCCCGTCGCGGCCAGGCTCTGTCCGCTCTCCTGAAGCCCGTCCTCGCGCGTCAGGCGGGTATCCGCCCTCCCGGTGGCATCCACATCGTAGACCACCACCTGGGCCACGCGGCCAGTGCCATGCTCACCAGCGGCTGGGACCGCGCGCTGGTGGTCACCGCCGACGGCCTGGGGGATGGCCTCTGCCTCGCCATCTACCGGGGCCAGGGCGGCGCCCTCGAGCGCCTGGGCTCCATGCCCTTCCCCCACTCCTACGGCCTGCTCTACGCCACCATCACGGGGCTGCTGGGCTTCGAGCCCTTCAGGCACGAAGGCAAGCTCATGGGGCTCGCTGGCCACGGCGACGCCGACGCGGTGCTGCTCCCCTTCCCCTTCGAGGGCCCTGTCCACGCCCGGCGCTTCACCCAACAGCTCGGGGCCCGCCAGCACACCTGGCTCTCCACGCTCGAGCAGTACCGCCGCGAAGACGTCTGCGCCTGGCTGCAGCGAGGCGTCGAGCGCGATGTCTGCGGCCTGGTGCAGCACTGGGTCGAGCGCACGGGCCTCGAGCGCCTGGCCCTGGCCGGCGGTCTGTTCGGCAATGTGCGGCTCAACGCAGCCCTGGCGGCCCTCCCCACCGTCCGCGACGTGCACGTCTTCCCCAACATGGGCGACGGCGGCCTGGCGGTGGGCGCGGCTCTCACCCACGCCCAGGAGCTCGGAGCACCACCTCCGGCCCGCCTCGATCACGTCTTCCTGGGCCCCGATCCCTGCGACGCCGAGCTCGACGCCACCGCACGGGACCTGGCGGCGCGAGGCCTCACCGTGGAACGTCCAGACGACCTGCCCCAGCGCGTAGCCCACGCCCTGGCCAACGGCCGCATCGTGGCCTGCTACCGAGGCCGCATGGAGTTCGGCCCCCGCGCCCTGGGGCACCGCACCATCCTGGCGCCCGCCCGGGAACGCGCCAGCTCCGATCGCCTCAACCGCTGCCTGGACCGCTCCACCTTCATGCCCTTCGCTCCCATCCTGTTGGACGACGACGCCACCCGCTGGCTCGATGACCTCGGCCCCGCCCGCAACGCGGCCCGTTTCATGGTGATCAACGTCCAAGCCAGCGCAGAGCTCGCCCAGCGCTGCCCAGCGGCGGTGCACTGCGATGGCTCGGTGCGACCCCAGCTGGTCAACGCCCAGCAGCACCCCTTTCTGTACGACGTGCTCCAGGCCTACCGTGCTCGCACCGCCGAGGACGGGCTGGAGATCCCAGCGATGATCAACACCAGCTTCAACCTCCACGAGGAACCCATCGTGGAAGGCCCGCAGCGAGCCGCGGCCTCATGGCTGCAGGCGGGCTTGGATCTGCTGGTGCTCGGCGACCACCTCATCACCCAACCCGTGGGCGGAGTGAGGGCGTGAGTCGGCCCCGTCTGGCGCTGATCCATCCCCGCTTTCGCTACCCCAGCGGCGACCTCCCCATCGGGATCGCCAGCCTGGCGGCCTGGGTGCGTCGCGAGCTGCCACTGCAGGTGGCCGTCCACGACGCCAGCTTTCAGCCGGGCCTGGGGCCGGCTCGGCGCTTCCTCGAGCGCTTCCGTCCCGACATTGTGGGCATCGGATCGTCCACCCTGATGACCCCCGACGCGCTCGCCATCGCCGCCCTGGCCAAGGGCATCGGCGCCCGGGTGGTGCTGGGGGGCCCCCACCCCACGCTCCACGCCCGGGCCACCCTCGACCACGAGCCCAACGTCGACGCTGTCATTGTCGGCGAAGGCGAGCGCAGCCTCACGGCGCTGCTCGAGCGCTGGCTGGCGGGCGAGTGGGATGCACCTCCCGCCGGCGTGGTCTGGCGCACACCCGCGGGCCACATCGAACAGGGTCCACCCCGGGCTCCCATCCTGTGTCTCGACCAGCTCCCGCTGCCCGCTTGGGAGCTGCTCCCCATGCGTTCCTACCTGCGGGCCTGGGGCAAGCTGGACCACCTGCAGCCGGGCCTGACCGGCGCCAATGTCAGCGCCTCGAGGGGCTGCCCCCATCGCTGCACCTTCTGCCAGCCCACCCTGACCAAGTTGTTCGGACGCAAGCTGCGCCAGCGCTCCCCCGAGCACCTGGTGCACGAACTCACCGCCCTGCACCGGCGCTACGGGGTCGGGGGCTTCTGGTTCACCGACGATACGTTCACCGCGCGGCCTCACTGGACCCAGGCGTTCTGCGAAGCCTACCGCGCCTCGGGCCTGGGACTGCCCTGGGGCTGCACCTCCCGGGCGGACGCCCTCGAACCAGCCCTCATCCGCACCATGGCCGATGCGGGCCTGCGGCGCCTGGGTGTGGGCCTCGAGGCGGCCTCAGAGCGTATCCGAGAGGGGGTGTACGCCAAGGGCACCACGGTAGAACAGGTGCGCGAGGCGCTGGCCCACAGCCGCGAATACGGCGTCCACGGCTTCGTCTTCCTGATGCTCGGGGCTCCGGGGGAGAGCCTGTCCGAGATGCTGCAGACCATCCACCTGGCCGCCGAGCTCCCCGCCCACGACGCCAGCTTCTCCCTGTGCGTACCGCTGCCGGGCACCGCCCTGCACCAGCGGCTGGTGGATCAGGGGGTCAGCCTGTCGAACCGTCACCGGGACTACGACTACTACGCTCGACAGCCCTTCGAGCAGGGACTCCCGGGGTGGGCGCTGCGCAGCCTGCAGTACTATGGCTGGGCCCGCTTCTACCTCGAGCCCTGGCGCAGCCGCTCAGTGCTGCGCACCGCCGTCCGGCCCGCCGGCTGGCGGGCGGGCGCCCACCGGCTCCGACGGCTGCTGCCCTGATGTCCTCTCCCCGCCGCGTCCTGCTCATCGATCCGCCCTACCTGGGCGACAACATCCACTGGTGGGATCGCGTGGGCAGCCACATGCCCGGCCTGGGCCTGCCCACCATGGCTGCCTGGCTCGAGCGGCGCGGCCACCAGGTCGCCATCGTCGACGGCCACGCCTCCGGCCTTTCCCTGGCCCGGCCCGAGGCCGCCCTGAGCCACATGGGGCGCCCCGACTGGATCGGCATCACGGCCATGACCCCAGTGGTCCCCCAGGCCCTGTCTCTGGCCCGAAGCTGCCGCAGGCTCTTCCCGGACACCCCCATCGTCATGGGCGGCGCCCACGCCAGCGTGCTGCCCGACGACCTCCTGGCCCACCCCGAGGTGGACTGCGCAGTGCGCGGAGAAGGCGAGCAGACCCTGACCGAGCTGGTGGAAGGCGCCCAGCTCGAAGGCATCGCGGGCCTGTCCTGGCGCCGGGGCGGTACCGTGGTGCACAACCCCGACCGCGCCCTGCTCACGGACCTCGACCAGCTCCCCTCCCCCGCCTGGCACCTGCTGCCCATGGAGCGCTACCGGCCAGGCCTGGGCACCTATCGCCGCCTCCCCGCCATGAGCCTGATGAGCGGCCGAGGGTGCCCCAACACCTGCACCTACTGCTTCAACATCTTCGGCCGGAGGGTCCGGCGGCAGTCCCCCGAGCGGGTGGTCCAGGAGATCCGTCGCCTGAACCGCGAGTACGGGGTCCGGCAGATCCAGTTCTACGACGACACCTTCACCCTGCAGCGCAGCTGGCTCGAGGACTTCTGTGATCGTCTGATGCGCGAGCTGCCGGGGGTGAGCTGGACCTGCTACGGCCGCGTGGACCGGGTGGATGCCGACAGCCTGGCGCTGATGGCCCGCGCCGGATGCCACCAGATCTGCTTCGGCGTCGAGTCCGGGGACCCCGATGTGCTCGGCACCATCGACAAGCGCATCGGCCCCGAGCAGGTGCGGCGTGCCATCGGCCTGGCCCGCAAGGCTGGCATCGAACCGCGCGGTACCTTCATGTTCGGCAACCAGGGCGAGACCGAAGCCACCATGCAGCGCACCCTGGACCTGGCGCTGGAGTTGGATCTGGACGTGGCCCTGTTCTCGGTGGCCACCGCCTACCCCGGCACGGCGTTCTTCCGCTGGGCGCGGGAGAACGGCCACCTGCTCACCCAGGACTGGGCCCAGTTCGACCGCAACAGCAGCACCGTGCGCCTGCCCACCGTGGCCCCAGAGACCGTGTGGGACTTCCACACTCGGGCCTACCGCAGCTTCTACCTGCGGCCCCGTTTCCTGCTGCGCCGAGGCCTGCGCCTGCGCAACCTGCGCCATATGAAGGACGCCGCCCGGGTGCTGACCGCCGTGAGCACCTGGAGATAGCTAGCGGGGCTGGCCCAGCACCAGGGCTGCCCCACCGGGGGTGATGCCTCCGCCCTGGGCTCCTGGGATGCCGATGACCAGGTCGTCCAAGCCGTCGGCGTTCAGATCCCGACCGCCATCCAGGGCGCTACCGGCGTGGGCATCGGCGGACGCCCCCACCAGCAGCGCATCGGCGTCGCAGGCGCAGACGCTGCCCGCCAGCCCACCGAGCAGCAGGTGGACGGTACCCGCACCACTGGCGCCGAGATCCGACAGCGGGGCCGCCACCGCCAGGTCGGCGAGGCCGTCACCGTCGAAGTCCCCGACCCCGTGCACGTCGTAGCCAAGCAGCGCGCCGGGCCGGTCACCCTCGATGCGCGCCGCGGCGTCTGCCAGAGCGCTGCTGGGCCCAGCCACCGATCCGAGCACCAGGTAGGCGGCGCCGCCGTCGCGGGAGAGCACGTCGCTGTAGGGTGCACCCAGCACCAGGTCAGCGTGCCCGTCGCCGTCCACGTCCCCTGCAGGGGCCACGCTGTACCCGGCCTGATCGCCCCCGGCCTGGCCCAGCAGCACCCCATCGGCCAGGCCGAGATCGCCGCTGGCGAGCACGGGACCCAGGAACAGGTAGGCCGCGCCGGCGTCCGGAGCCGCTGCGTCGTTCCCCCGGGCGCCCACGAGGAGGTCCTCGAGGCCGTCACCGTTGGTGTCTCCCACCGGGGCTGCTTCCCGGCCGGCACCGTCACCCGGAGCCTCGCCCAGGAGGATCACCGGCGCATCACCCAGGGAGCTGACGCCGATGGTCGCGGGGGTCACGAGGTACACCGCGCCAGCGGAAGAGGCATGGTCGAAGGCGCCGATCACCACATCCAGCAGCCCATCTCCGGTGAGGTCCACGCCACCGGACAGGCCGGCGGCCGCGTGGTCGCCCGAGTCCTCTCCCAGCCAAGCGTACACGCCATCTCCAACACTGACAGCACCGCTGATGGGTCCTAGCAGCAGGAAGGCGGCGCCGGCGCCGGCGGCCATGCTGGTGTCCTCACTGGCGGCCACCAGCAGGTCATCGAAGCCATCTCCGTTTACGTCCCCGGCTCCGGCCACCGGATGCCCGGCGCGGTCTCCCACGCCCAAGCCCTCGATCCGGGCCGTGGCCAGGGAGAGGTCCACCGCACCGCTGACCGGCCCTGACACCAGATAGGCCGCCCCCTGCTCGTCGCCCGACGGCCAGGCATGGCCCCCGGCCGCCAAGTCCTGCCAACCGTCACCGTCGATGTCACCGACAAACGCCACGCTCACGCCCACCTGGTCCCCGTCCAGTTCGCCCAACAAGCGGGCGTCCACACTGTCGAGGGCGATGATGTCCGCCAGCCCGTCGCAGTCCCCGTCCACACCATCGTGCCAATCGAAGGCGCCCGGATACACCTCAGCGTCCCCGTCATCGCAGTCGCCCGGGGTCTCCACGAAGCCCGAAGGCGCCGAGCAAGCGCTGACGCTGTGGTGGTCGTTCCCCCAGCCGTCACCGTCGCCGTCGCGGTACCACAAGCGCTCTTCACAGATCCCGGTGTCGCTGTCCGAGGGGCCGGTCTCGGCGCTGTCCCCCGCGCTGTCGCCGCTGTCGCCGCTGTCACCGCTGTCGGGGGGGCTGGACTCGCCGGTCTCCGATACGGAATCGGGCGCGCCGGTCTCGCCACTGTGACCCTCGACGCCCGAGTCCTCCACCACGCTGTCGGCCGTGCCCCCAGGGGGACAGGCCACCGCGAGCACGAGCACGAGCAGCAGGATCAGGCCCGCTGTCATCGTTGACTCCACCCCGGAAACAGATGGTCAGGAGGCGCCAGAGGCGCCCGCCGCTGCTCAGGCGGCGAAGATAGGGGGGAGGGGCGGTGTCCGCCCCGGATAGGGGGGGAAGAATCTGTCTTCTCCCCAAGAACAAGGGCGAGGTCATCGGTGCGGCCGATGGACGCAACGATGACGGAAGCCGGGATCAGTCCAGCGCGGCGTAGGGCAAGCGGTACAGTACGGTCCATGTCGCCACGATAGCCTCTCCGCGCTCCGTATCCAGGGCGATCTCGCGGATCATCGGCATCAGGGTACCGAAGCTGTCCAGCACCTCGCCGTCCTCGAGCCGCTGCACCTCGACCCGTCCGGTGAGCACCGACCCCGTCACCAGCAGGCCGCGACCGTAGTCCACCGCCAGGGCACGCACACCCCTCTGGGTGGGGATGGTGCGCTCCACCGTGCCGGAGCGGGGCTCGATCACCGCGATGCTGGCGGCGTCGGGGCGCGCCAGCAGCAAGCGCTCGAGACCCGGCACCCACAGAGGCTTGGCGTTGGCCGAGTACAGCTCGAGCCAGGGCTCCACCAAACCCGTGGCCGGATCCGCCAGCGCCAGCCACTCACCGAAGTTGGGGGTGAGCACCAAGCGGCCCAGGGGGGGCACCCAAGCGGCGTCGCGAGGGGTGGGGAACCAGGAGCCATCGGCCCGCTCGAGCTTCACCCGCTCGAGGGGTCGCACCGTGGGCAGCTCGAAGGGCATGATACCGCCGGGTTCTCGGTCGTGGGCGTTGACGAACACCATCAGCAGGCGCTCGATCTCCGGCGCGGGCACCAGGTAGGCGAAGTTGCACGGCCCCGGGAAGCGCCAGGACCGCTCGTTTACCCATCCGTCCACGGACAAGCGCAGCCCGCTAAGCTCGTTGGGGGCCGTGAGTATCCAGGCCAGGCCATCGGGGTCGATCCAAGTGTCCAGGGCTCCAGCCTGGAAGGGCGGCCAGCGCGGCGAGAGCTGCTGGACCCGGGTCTCACCACCGTGAAAGGGTACCGCCAGCAGGCGGCAGCTGTCTTCGGCCACCACCACGGCGTGATCTCCGGACAGCTCGATGTCGTGGTACTCGCCCCGCATCACCGTGGCCCGCTCGAGCACGTCCACCCGGGGGTCCACCCGCGCATCGGGCCAGTGGCTCAGCGCCGGCCGGTAAGCCTCGCGGGCTGTGGCCGCGTCCCCAAGGAACCAAAGAGGCAGCAGCAGCACCGGGGCCATCAGGGGGGCCCAGCGGGGCGACGTTCCATGACGAGCCACCAAGGGCGTGGGCAGCAAGAGCACCAGTCCCGGGATCCATCCCAGCCCCCGCACCACCGCGCCCGCCCGGTCCCAGCGATGCCAGGGCAGCAGGTTGAGGATCAGCAGCAGCGCGAGGACGCCCCGGGCGAGCCACGAGGCCCCGGGGAGCGCCAGGCTCGCGACGGACAGCAGGCCACCCGCCCGCCAGGTCCAGCGCTTCGGCAACGCCACCAGCCCGATCCCCAGCAGCCACGCCAGCGCCCAGCACCACGGCAGGACCCCCGCCCGCAGCATCAGCACGTGCCACGCCTGCAGGAGCCCCTTGATGAGCCCATGGGGGTAGGGCAGCAGCTCGAGGACCCAGGCCTGGACCCCTCCCGCACTGGAGAGGATCAAGAGCAGCGCCAGCGCCAGCGGGAGCTGCAGAGCCAACCACCAACGTCGGGCGCGCTCGAGCTTGGAGGGAGCGCGGGACACAGCCTTGGGTATCACGGGTCCGGGATGGGAGCGCCGCTCTCACCCCTCGAAGGGAACCCCGAGCAGGGGCTCGAGTACAGGAAACAGGGAGGGACAGGGCGGGCCCCACAGCAGCCGCAGTCGTCCCTCCACCGCAGTCAACACCACCAGGGCCACGGCGAGGCCGACGAACAGCTTTCGAGTGCAGCTGAGGACGTGGTGAACAGGCATGACGCGTGTTTGCACCTCGAACGCAACGGCTGCCGGGGATCCGTTCGAATCCTGCACTGGGCAAACATGTGCGCCGCTACGAGCAGGCTGTCCATAGACAGCCATGTCGCGCAAACATGATCGATCGCAGCCTCTCCTGGAGCGAACCATGACCGGGCCCGCAGGATTCTCAAACAATGAACCGCTGTTCAGTGCTCTCCGATCCCCTGGACACTACGTTGCCTGCCTTTTTTCAGATGCGCTCGATGCGGGGCGCACACGACACAAACCCCCAGACGGAGTCGGCATGAGCGAGGACCTGAGACAGAGCATCACGGCGCAGGTGGAGGCCGTCAGCGGCGACCACACTCGCCTGATGGACGTGGTCCGCGGCGTACAAGCTGCGCATGGACACGTCAGCGAAACTGCCATCGACGAGATCGCCCGCCAGCTCGGAACCACTCG
>Ga0307987_1000415_pt1 | contig 25519 bp, 22 predicted proteins | sample EllFjometagen181_FD_203157 | JGI IMG/M metagenome (GOLD analysis project Ga0307987, IMG submission 203157) | Marine microbial communities from Ellis Fjord, Antarctic Ocean - #181 | ecosystem: Environmental > Aquatic > Marine > Unclassified | place: Southern Ocean | collected 2014-10-08 | reverse complement strand
CAACATGTTGTGCCCGATCCCGACTGGATACATATTTCAGCTTTTGGAATCTATTTCATACTTCTATTAACAAAAAGCGTCTTCCTATCTATTATAAATATTTTCAATCCAATTACCGAGCATTTTTGCAGCAGGTCAATTATGATACATGCTTCATAATTGATGCATGTATCATAAAGTACAATTTTCAAAATAATTACAGGTAGCTATGTCTATTTAGCACGGTATTGGCTCTAAAAGTAGCCTCACTACCATTTGGTGCCAATACAGTAATTTTCCAAAATTTTTCAATCAAAATAAAATTGTGATTCCGTATATTATAGTAACATCAGTTCGGGCTAAGAAATGCCAGGGACGATACTTTTAGGCCTATTTTGAGATTACTATTAGGTTTAACTGCTATTCCGTTTTTTTAATCAATTAGTAATTTTCCACCTTATTGGCATATACGTTGCAATAAAATCTGTCATGCTATTCAACTTTCCAAGTCAAAAGGGGCTGAAATGAAAAAATTTATAAAATTATTCGAAGAAATGACAAAAGAAGATATCCAGGAGGCAGGTGGTAAAGCTGCAAATCTTGGTGAATTAACCCAAGCGGACTTCAATGTGCCTTCGGGCTTTTGTGTCACTAGCGGATCGCTTTCATCCCACATTGAACAAAATAATTTCCAGAATGAAATAGATAAAATCATCAACCGTTTTAATTATGATGATTACGAGATTATGGAGGAAAAAACCGCCGAGATAAGATCGCTAATTGAAAACGCCGAAATTCCCAACAACCTGTTTCAAGAGTTGACTCAATCAATCGAACAACTAACTGAAAACGGGAAACATTTTGTAGCGGTAAGATCATCAGTGGCAGTAAAAGGCAGCTCGGTTTCTTCTTTTCCAGGTATGATGGATACATACCACTATCTTAAAGATTTGGACGAAATTATTCTTAATATTAAGAAGTGCTGGGCATCGCTCTGGACGTCACGGGCGGCATTTAACCGGTATCATAAAAATATTGACCATGATCTGGGTCTTATCGCGCCGGTTGTTCAAAGAATGGTCACGCCGAATACTGCGGGCGTCTTATTTACTGCGAATCCAATAACGAGCAATATTGATGAATTGGTTATTGAAGCGAACTGGGGGTTGGGCGAGTCTGTGGTCTCAGGAAAATCAATGAATGATTTCTATCGGTTGGACAAAAAGAGTCTTGATATTATAGAAAAGATAATCGCAAAAAAAACAGTGATGGTTTCATTCAATGACCAACAAGGGCGGGGCCGAAAAGAAAGCATTGTGACTGAAGATAAAATGAACATACCGACTCTTACTGATGATCAGGCTCGTCGCTTGGGTGAGGTCGGTTTGAAAATCGAAACTATTTTCAATCATCCACAAGATATTGAGTGGGCTTACCAGGAAGATGAGCTTTTCATCTTGCAAAGTCGAAATATTCGAAATCTGACGATGACTGATGTAGCTTAATATAACTGCTTTATAACACATTAACAAAGGAGAATTTTATTATGGGACAAAGAACTGTAGACGTACATAACCATTGGTATCCAAAAGAATATCTTGATTACCTTTGCAGCCGAGGCAGCTCTGCAAATCCGTACATGGAGCATGATGGCGGAACTCATTATCGTGCTTACCATAACGGTGTTGCATGCGCACACATTGACCGTGCCGGTCATTATGACCTGGAAGCCAGGATCAAAGATCTGGATGCCGCTGGTTTGGATACCCAGGTACTTAGTGTGACCATTCCCGGACCTGATACGCTTGAAGAAGAGAATGGCATTTACTGGGCGAAAAAACTCAATGATGCGCTTAAAGGCGCTGAAGAAAAATACCCTGGCCGCTTTTATTTCTTGGCCACTTTGCCGTACCAGAATCCTGATGAGGCCTGCAAAGAGTTGCTCCGCTGCGTGGAAATGGGTTGCAAGGGAGTTCAGTTGTTTTCCAATTTCGCTGGAGAACCGATTCACCTGCCTAAGTACGACGGAATATATGAAATCATGAACGAGAATAAACTTCCCGGTCTAGTACACCCCGCCAATCCGATGGTAGGTCCGGTCATGGACAAAGTGAAGATACCTTACCAGCTGTGGGCATATACCTTAGATACTTCTATGGCAGTATTGAGCCTGATCTTTCAGGGTAAATTTGAAAAGTTTCCAAACCTTCGATTGGTTCACGGACATTTGGGCGGAATGGTACCTTATTTCGTAAGACGCCTGCAAGATTCTTATAAAGGGTACGGTAAAGAGTGGGGGATCGAACTTAGCGAATCTCCAGATGAGACTTATAAGAGATGCGTATATCCGGATACCACATCCTTCTACCTTCCTGCAATGAAGTGCTGCCTTGAGTGGGTAGGTGCCGGCCAGATGGGTATCGGTACAGATTATGCCCACCGTGTAGGGGATCCTGAAGGAGCGATTAAGGCTGTTAAAGATCTTGGTGAGCAAGTCGGTTTGTCTCAAAATGAAATCGACATGATCCTGGGTGGGAACTTTGAAAAATTGTTTAATTTGCCGCCCATGCCCTAAACATTGAAAAAAAAATAGTTAGCGGCACTGTGCGCGAATATGAATCAGTTTGCCGCTAACTATCTTTGGAGCAGACAGTTAGACAATAAAGTTATAACATTTTTTTTGAGGGCTTGGTTCTAACTTCGGCCATAGCTTTTAAGCTATAAACATCAATGTTCAGGTGTCGGATAAAAGATATTATCACTGATACCTGAACAATTGAAATTTAAAAAGGCAGAAAGGCCGAAATAAGAATCACCACCATTTTCGGGAATGGCAACAAATATCGACCGGAGAAAAAAAACTATGATTATAGAAGCAAAATGGTGTGGGTTCGATTACGGACAATGCATTATGGAACCCGGGGGGTTGAGAAATCCTCTTTTGTACGGAGACATATACAAAATACTTGGAAAACCAGAGCTGATACCGGACAAAATAAAAAAATATAGAGTTTTGAAAGAAAAGTACGGCAGCTATGGCAGTATCAAAGAAGGCCATCGCGACGAGATCTACAGCTATGTTCTAGATGATGATCCCGCAGCGATTGAGTTGTTTGCTGCCAAAGAGCAGGAACTGCTCGATATGGGAGAGGGCATGGAAGACGCTCTTAAATTTTTACAAGAGCAGTGCATCGAACTGCAGGTCGTATCCGAGATGAAAAAGACATTGGGCCCAGTGGGAACGGATATTGTTTCACGCTTTTTAAAAAATCGCGGGTTGACCAAATATTTCAAAGAGCTGGTGACTCCGCAGGGCAAGATCAGCTTAATCGATGATTCCGTTGATCCCAAATATAAAGGGCATACAAAAAAGACAGGAACGCTATATGACGTGCTGGCAGAGGAACTGCTCGAGCGGGGGATAAAACCCAGTGAAGCGGTAATGATTGGTGATAAACCTGCCACCGACATCAATCCGGCACATGAACGGGGATTTAAAACCATTAAATATACCGGTTTTATCGATCTTGGAGAGTCCAAAGCGGACGTCGAGATAAGCCATTTTAGCGAATTAACCCAAATAATTAAATTTAAGAAGGATTAGATCATGCCTTGGATGAAAGCGGCACGAGTTATTATCGAGTTTGAAGACGGATCAACCGCTGAAAATGATTTTGAGAATCTTCCATCGCAGCTTCAATCTGAACTGATGCGGCAACCTTTTGCCAGTCAAACTTGTACGGATTCTAAAAAAGGGAAATTCCTTTTCTTAGAATGGAAAGACGGCTGGAAGGAAACCATACAGGTTGACCCCACATGCTCGGAAATTAACCGATACTACGTTATAAGCAGGGTTGAAGATGCGGGCCGTCTTTCAATAAATAAAGAAGACGGTTATCCCGAGCTAATCGAAATTACACGAAAACCCATGGAGCTCAAAAGAATTCATTTTTCAGACACGTTTTCAACCAGTCTCGAGAAATCGGATCGGGAAGGTAAAAAAACAGATCATTTTTTCAAATTATCAAAAGAAGGCAATATGGCCGCTGACATCTTAGCAGCTTTTAAACAGGCATGTACCGACACCGGCATTGATGCTGGAACGATTGGGATAGCAAATTCTACTGAGTCAAAAAAATTGCATGAAACACTACGCACAAAAATGGATTTAAAGGCCGGTCTTCGTGTTCAGGATGTGTACGACTTTATTGTCGAATTAGCGCAAACCGTGAAGTAAGATTTTATCATCTGATCTATTATCATCCGATGAAGGGAGTTACATGATGTATTTGTTTAAGGCATTTACCATCAACAAGAAGCTATAACTATAACCGAAGATGCCCGCCAGCCTGGTAACAATTTGTAAAAACGATACACCACCTCCTCTTATACTAGAAAGGATATAATATATGAAACTAAATGGATTTACACCATACGATACAGACCTTGTCCGACTATATAATAATAAAAACTGGTGGTTGGGCATGACTATGGGGGATACCCTTGATAAAGCAGCGGATTTGTATCCCCAACGTGAAGCGCTTGTAGGATGCGGCCAGCGATATACCTATGCTCAACTGAGAGAAAAGGTGGACACCATGGCATATCACCTGCTCCAGAAAGGTTTGAAACCAGGGGACAGGATTCTGTTGCAACTGCCGAATTGGCCTGAATTTGTCATTTCCTACTATGCCCTCCAAAAGGCAGGCCTCGTGATGGTTCTGCTCACTGTTAACCATACCGCCCGTGAAATTATTCATCTTGCCGATCTCACACAACCAAAAGGGTGGATTCTTCCATTGCAGTATCACAAAACCGATTTTCTCTCGCTGATTAAGAGTGTTTGCGAAGATATCGACGGCCTGAAAATCATATTGGCGGATGAAGACCCTCCCCTGGACTATTTGAAATTATCTGAACTTTTCTCAAAACATCCTGATCAAGGCGAAGTCGATAACGCTCTGGCAAATGTGCGACCCGACCCGGGAGCCGTATGTCAAATACTGCCCTCGGGAGGAACCACTGGTTTGCCAAAGGGGGCACCCCGAACTCACAACGACTATTTGTGTAATGTGGAATACAGTGCCAAGGCCTGGGATATCAATGCGACTGACACATGCTTGGTGATGACCACTGTCGGCCACAACCTGGCACTGCTTTTGTGTGTGACCGGCCCCATTTTTCAAGGTGCTAAAGTAGTGATGCTCGATTCTATGCGCCCGGAAGATTTTTGTGAGATTGTACAAGCCGAACGGGTTACTAGTGTTGGGCTGGTGCCGACATTAATCAGTCGCATCTTAAGCTATGACAGTTTAGACGCTTATGACCTTTCCAGTCTTTATAAAACTTATGTAGGAGCTGCCAACAGTCCCCGTGAACTGGTGCAGAAAGAAGAGGAGAAACTCGGCTGTCGCTATATCAATGCCTTTGGAATGGTGGAAGGTCCTTTGTCCCAAACCCGGCCGGAGGACCCGTTGGGTATCCGCTGTGATACGATCGGTAGACCGTGCTGTCCCTATGATGAGATCGTTATTCTGGATCCCATGGGCAAGCTGGCACCTGTGGGAGTCGAAGGAGAGTTGGCAGCGAGAGGGCCGGGCATCTTCACCGGATATTACCAAAATCCACAAGCCAATGAAACCGCTTTTACGGCAGATGGTTATTTTCTTTCAGGAGATTTGGCTGTCAAGGATGCGGTGGGTAATATTCGCATTACGGGACGTATAAAAGATATCATCATTCGCGGCGGTGAGAATATTGCCGCCCAAGAAGTGGAGGAACTTATATCAATGCTTCCCAATGTTGAATACGTTTCAGTCGTCGGCATGCCGGATTCGGATTTGGGTGAAAAGGTCTGCGCCTACATTAAGCCGGTAATGAATCAAAACCTGACCCATCAGGAAGTTGTCGAGCATATGGAAAAAATGGGAGTACGTAAGATTTTGATCCCGGAAAGAGTGGAGTTGCTGGAAAATTTACCACAAACAGCAGCCGGCAAAGTGGATAAAAAAGTACTGCGATCGGATATTATCGCCAAGCTTAAAAAAGAGGAAGAGGCAGAAAAAAATTGAGCGGCTGAAAGCGTTCCTGAATAAAAAAAGGAGGAGGTTATGGCCATCTAAGCGAACCTTGAGAAAGATGCGGGTAGAAAAACTATGTGGATAAACTGACAAAGTGATGTGCAGTTCATAAGCGCAACCAACGAGAAAGGAGAATGTCATGATAGATCACAACATTACAGCCATGAGAACTTTAAGGCCGTCTAACGCTTTTGATAAATCGATCTTCTGGTTCAGGGATGACTTGCATCAACCTTATGCCATTTCCCCCATGGGTATGACCACCATTCAGGTGCATCACGCCTGGGGGTATCATTTTGCAGCCGAGGAGACAAAACTTCCCCCCTCCAAAGGCGGACATGTCAAAATTTATAAGGGGCGGGTTTATATAGGGTTTGCCTTAATCGAAGACCCCGATGAGATCGGCGCTCGAGCACCTGAATTTGGTAAACTTGTGGAATACTGTATAGATAACTGGGACGAATATTACCAGCGTCACATCAAAGAAGTAATTTTTAATCTCGATACCTTAAACGGAGTTGATACCGACAAATTGATTATGCCCCATATGCTGGAGCATCTCAAAAGAGCTGAGAAGATCAACAGGCGTAACTGGGAGATCCATTTTACCCTCATGTACCCGGCAGATGCCGTCTATTTTGCAACCGAGGACTATTTTAAGAAAAATGATCTCGAGGAAAAAGATTTCATTGTCATGCTGAGCGGCTTTGAGAGTATCGCCACCCAGACAGATGAAGAAATTTGGACACTGACCAAAACCGCTGAAGAGATGGGGCTGAAACAGATCATTCTTGATACCGAAACATCCGATGTCCTCGCCAGGCTGCGCAAGATGGATGAAGCCCGAATCTGGCTGGACAAGTTCAATCGTTTCCTTTCTATTTACGGTAATCGCATAGTGGCTGCTCATCTGGATGTTGCCACTCCGACCTGGAAAGAAGATCCCACACCAGTGATTGATACTATAAAAGGTTTTTATCCGCGTATGGAAAGCGGCTGGGAGTTTCACAAATCCAAAGAAGAGGTGCGACAGCAGGGGGCAGTGGCCATTAGGGACTTTGAAAACAGACTGGACAGTGATGATGAAGTGAAGGAGTTTCGGCGGTACCTCAAAGCGGCCCGGCAGGTATACCAGTTCCAGGAAGATCACGGCTTTTATATTGACCAGGGCTCTACGGCCGCCATGCGTAACGCGGTAATTGGTTGCGGCAAGCGGCTGTATCGGCGGAAACTAATTCCAAACGTCGAAGATGTTTGTTATCTAACCTTCGACGAACTGCGCGAAGTTATGGAAGCGCTGGTCTATAATGAAAAAATAGCGGTTTACCATTATCTCGCCCTGATTCCGGATCTAATCCGGGAGCGCAAAACGAACAATAAGATGGCTATAGATTCGGATGCGCCTCTGACCATCGGTAATGTGCCCGAGAAAATGACTGATCCCATCGGCATCAAGGTGTTCGGTATTATAGACGATATTCTTCATCCCCAAGGCGAAAAAGAGATAGTAGACCGCCTGGAAGGATTCCCAGGATCACCCGGGGTGGTAGAAGGCCCGGCGCGCGTTGTAACCGATTACAAGGACTTCCAAAAAGTCAAGGCCGGTGAAATCCTTGTCTGCCCCTATACAGGAACGGCATGGACCCCCTTGTTCGTCAAAATCGGCGGAGTGGTCACCGATACTGGTGGTATGCTGACTCATGCGGCCATAGCGGCTCGTGAATATGGCATTCCCGCCGTCGTAGGCACCTGGAATGCAACGAACTCCATTAATGACAATGATATTATTCGTATCGATGGCAATGTCGGTTTGGTTGAAGTACTTGAAAGAGTTTAAATACAATGAGGAAGCGGATTGACTAAAAAATAGGGACATAAGCATATTTGCCGAGGTTAGAATCTAATTTTGATATGGATCCGCTGTCCCCCCTCCTACAGAATTTTCCGGTGAATCTCGTAGGAGGTAACATTAGGAGGAAGCATTAGTAATGAAGACTTCAGAAGCATTTATTCGTTTTTTGATTATTGTAGCCATTGGTTGGATTTTTGTTTTTATTGTGCCGATGACCTGGTTTGTTAATGTATTTTTACCATTTTCTTTTTATCTGCTCATGGGACTGGTTACATTTGGCATTTGTGGCCTGGGATGGCCCTTTGCCGCCCCCATGGGCATATTATGGAAACCCGATAATCGTGTGCTCCCCGGTCTCCTAATGGTGGCCTTGTGGTTGGGTATGGCCTTTTTGCTGTCAGGTGTTCAACAATATATATGGCCGCGCGTGCCCCTTGCCGCCGGTCCTTTTTTCGGTATCATCATTTTTATGGTAACCCTTTGGTATACATTTGATTCTGTTGGGCCCCATCCGTTTAAACAACCCTGGTTGAACTGGCTGTTTGCTACAATACTTATTTTTGTCGTATCTGGTGTGCTATTTAAAATTTTTGTTAATTTCACCGGCACGCCTGGTGAAGGTGCTCCTTTTGACCCTAAAGGGTTGTTCCCCGGTCCTTACTGGTTTGGTTTATGTGTCTGGATTATTGTTTGGATCCAGGTTTTTGGAAACCCTATGTGCCTCCAGGGGTGGCCTTTTTACAAGTTGGGTCAACCGCTGCATCCGATTTTGCTCACCGTTGCGGTCATTGTTTTAGGTTACGGATGCTGGGAAGGAACCCTGGCAATGGGGATGAGTCCGACTTTTTCATTCGGCGCCATTGGTGCCAGCGCCATCGGATGGTCATTGATGCATTCCGTGGCGTTTGAAATGGCGCCCTTTGCCAAATACATTCAGCCAAAGAGGGGAGTTTTAAATTTCATTCTGGAAGAGGTCGTTCTGGTGGCGGTATGGATCGTATTCTTGCGCATCATTCTTGTACCGATCAATGCTAAATTGGCTGCCACAGGGATGCCGTTTGATATCAATCATATGTCCGCATGGTTCACGCTTCATGTGGTTGCGGTTATTTTATTGATTCATCAATTCTTCTTTATGCGCACACCTCTGTCGATTCCAGGCCCGCCATTGGGAGCAGAAGAACTGCCGCCGGAATTTGTGGAAACTGGGTAGTAGATTAGCTCCTCCAGTTTGAGGGCAATATGTTGAAATCATACGATAAATATCTCATGAATTGCAAATCCGGCCATCTGTTTAAAATATCCTATGATATTAGTAGCTTGTGCGTTTTTGGCACTCCAAAGGAGGAGCTAACCGCCCACCCCCTTTTGTGGAATTTGTAGATGAACATCCCATCACACCTGAGGAAACGGCTTAGGCCGAATATGAATACTTAAACGTTAATGCTCTCACCTCGGATCATCCTATATGAAGGTCCGGGGTGGGGAAGTAGCGGAGAAGCATAATGGCATTTTATGAATTTGAGGGCAAACTTCCTGTAGTGGATACTGAGGCTTTCGTGCATCCGGAAGCCACCCTTATCGGTGATGTGCGTATAGCCGGGGGATGTTATATCGGCACGGGGGCCGTTCTCAGAGGGGATATTGGATCAGTCATCATCGAAGCGGGTTCCAATGTTCAAGAGAACTGCGTGATCCACACTTTTCCGGACAAGGTTACTTATCTGCATGCCAACACTCATATAGGGCACGGTTCGATCCTGCACGGCTGCGAGATATGCTCTCACGTATTAATCGGGATGGGGTCGATTATTGCCGACAACGTTAAAATCAATATCGAATGTATTGTAGGAGCCGGCAGTCTTCTCCTTTTTGGCACTGAGATACCACCGCGCAGCGTGGTGATGGGATCTCCGGCCCAGATCACGGGAGCCATCAGGCCCGAGCAGATAGAGGATATACAAAAATCTTTAGCAATCTACCAGTCATTGGCTCAACGGCACAAGCAATCGTTGCGTAAAATAGGAGGAATGGCTTCTACCTGAGACAGATCGGCTTTTTGAGTATGATTATCCCCGAAGCGGATTAAACAAATTTTAATTTATTTTTGGACAGGGGTAATGTTTTAAATAATATTCTAATTTAGTGTTTGGAAAAGAAAAATTATCAACTATTTTTTAGAGGTCAAGAGTTTTTTATGTCGAAAATTATTTACTACAGTACCAACAACAAAACCGAGAGAGTTGGTTTCCGGACGGCGCTGATGAACGGGCTTGCTTCCGAATACGGCTTATACATGATTGATAAAAAAGATATTCCTCTCCTGGCGCCGGACAGGATAACGGCCATGGCCTATATGCCTTACGCCATGATCGCCTTTGAGGTTTTAAATCCTTTTTTAAAGGATGAAATAGCTGCCGATGAGCTGATGCAGTTATTGGATGACGCCTATGACGAAGCAGTATTCCCAACGAGTATCCAACATGTAACGGGTCAATCGCACATCATGTGGTTGACAGGCGGCCCCACATATTCATTCAAGGATTATGCAGCCCGGTTTTTTGGCCGGATGTTGAATCATTTTCTAAAGGAGAGCAACCAGAGGCGAATAGTCTTAGTCGCCACCAGCGGTGATACGGGTGGTGCTGTGGCCGATGCGCTCCATGGCTTGGAACGGGTGGATAATATAGTTTTTTTCCCCATGGACAGTATTACAGAGAGGCAGCGACGGCAGATGACGACACTGGGCAGCAATGTCCATGCCTTTGCGGTGAATGGTGATTTTGATGTTTGCCAGGCACTTGCCAAAAGAATTTTAGGGAATAAAGCATTTGCCAAGGACCTTTTCAAAGATTCTGACCATTTTACTTCAGCCAATTCCATCAGTATCGGCAGGCTGTTACCCCAGGCTGTTTATCCTTTCTTTGCTTACAGCCGTGTGGCCAAAAATGGTGAACCTTTGATCACCAGTATTCCTTCGGGAAATTTCGGTGATATGTTAGGAACCATGATCGCAAAAAACATGGGATTGCCAATAAAGCAAATCATCTGTGGCGTTAATGAGAACGAGGAGTTTCCGGTTTTTTTAAAAACTGAGAACTATGCTGTGCAACCATCCGTATATTCGCCGTCTTCAGCCATGATCGTTTCAAATCCCAGCAATTTTGCCAGGCTGGTGGATTTTTACGAAGGGCATGTGTATGACGCCCGGGACGCCAAAGGTCGTGTGATGCAAGAAGGAATTGTGGATATTTTACCGAACATCCATGCCATGCGGAAAGATATATTTTCTGTAAGCGTCAGCAATCCGGAACATTATCATACTATGAAAGAAGTATACAATCGGTTTGGCATTATCATTGAGCCCCATGGGGCTGTGGGATGGCGGGCCTTGGATACCTACCTTGAAGGGAGCCATGATCAGCTCTCGGTAATTTATGAAACAGCTGATCCGGGAAAATTTCCGGATGATGTGAAAAAAGCTATAGATGAGATGCCCGCGGTTCCAGCAGGGATAGCCAAGCAGGCCGATTTAACAGAAAGGATATATCGTATGGAACAGCCCGCTGACATCAACTCCAGCGGGTCCTTGACATTGAGTGATGCACAATATATAGAGGCAATGGATACAATTCGCAGCATATATGAATGATTAAAGGCGGCTGTGTTTACAAAAGATCCAAAAAAAGGGTTGTAAAATGAACAGGAACACCCAAGCTCAGGCAAACGGGATCGAAAATATAAGCAACGATATCTTCCTGACCATTGTACATGAAATGAACGTTGCCATTGTTTTGCATGATGCACAACAGCGGGTCATTTTTTTAAACAACAGCGCCGAAAAGATATTAGAAGTGAGTCTTGCAGAAGTATTTGGCCAGTTGCCTAAAGAGCTTTGCAATCACGAAACACCGGAACTCACCCAGGCGTTGATTGATTCTTTGAAGAAAGATATAAAAAGTCCTTTTCTCAAATTCTCTTACAAGACACGGTCTGGAAAATTCCTTTACATAAAAGCCTGTTCCATACCGATTCGAGATTCCTTGGGAGAGGTTACTCATACAGCGGTTCAATTAGAGGATATCACTTACACCCATCGGTTGGAAAAAGAGTCTATCATGGCTGCAAAACTCTCTTCCATAGCCGATATGGCCTATCACCTGACCCATGAAATCAACAATCCCCTTACCGGTATAAAACTCGGTTTGAACACGCTGAACCGGACCCTGAAAAAACATGCCGACATAAATGTGGTTAGAAGTGTATTAAAAGACGTGAATCGGATACAAGGGATTGTAAAATCATTTTTACAAGCGCGCAAAACTCCGTTTCGGCCTAAAAAAGTGCCTCTGAATCTGATTGCCGATATCATCAAGGAAGTTGAATTTCATCTGGCCGGACAGTTGACGACTAAAGATATAAAGATTGACAACTGCTCCTGGGATGAGGAACTTTATATTTTTGTTGATCGGAACCGTATTTACCAGTTGTTTTTAAATATATTGTTAAATGCCATCCATGCTATTACGGACACGGGAACCATCAAGATCCGTAAAGGCATTGCTTCCAGAACACAAAAAAATGACGGTGTAAGTCCGATGTTTTGCATTTTCATAACAGATACCGGCGAAGGATTTGATTCAAGTCATAAAAAAAAGCTTTTTGAGCATTTACAAAGCTCCCGACCGGGTGGCTCTGGTTTGGGTTTATCCATCTGTCATGATATCATTTCTAACCATGACGGAGAGATGGAGCTGCGAAGTGAAGTCGGCAAGGGGACCGTGATGAAAATTTATTTGCCTGTAACTTCCGAGTAATTAAAAAAAGTGGACGTGAACCGAAGCATATTAATTATTGATGATGAAGAGAATATTCGCACGTTCCTGGCTATGGCTTTCGAGGAAGATGGTTATGAAGTTCGTACAACTGAGTATGGCCGCGAAGGTATAGAACTGCTCACTCTACATCATATCGATATTGTTTTGCTGGATTTAAATCTGGAAGATATCAATGGCATAGAAGTTCTCCGTGAAATAAAACAATTGGAGATTCAGTCGGAGGTCATTATCATTACCGCTTTCGGTGATATCAGCAGCGCAGTGGAGACCATGAAGCTGAGTGCCTTCGATTATATAACCAAACCCTTTGAGGTCGAAGATATTAAAAATGTCATCGAAAAGGCGTTTAGATTTATCGGCTTGGAGAACCGTATCGATCTACTGGAGCGGCAGGTGGGTCATTACCAATACGGTGAACTGATTACCTGCAGCCCTAAAATGAGAGATCTGCTTGAATTGGCTGAAAAAGTATCCCATACCGACTCCACGGTTTTGATCAGAGGTGAAACCGGTACCGGCAAGGAACTCGTGACAAGCTTTATTCATCGCAAAAGCACACGGACGGATAAGCCTTTTATCACCATAGATTGTACATCCTTGCCTGAGAATTTAATGGAAAGCGAGCTCTTCGGCCATGAAAAAGGCGCTTTTACAGGTGCCGACAAGTTAAAACGGGGTATGTTTGAAGTTGCCAATGAAGGCACCGTCTTTTTAGATGAAATCGGTGAGTTGCCTTTGATGCTGCAGTCAAAAATACTGAGAGTTTTAGAATCCAAGACATTTCGGCGAATCGGTTCTGAAAAATACCTCAAAACAGATGTCCGGGTCGTTGCCGCTACCAACCGCGATTTAGGTGAAATGGTAAAGAAGAACCGTTTCCGAAGTGACCTTTTCTATCGTCTGAATGTGGTTCCCCTGCTTATTCCTCCCTTGCGTGAGCGAAAGGAAGATATTTTACCCCTGGTGGAACATTTCGTGGGTAAGCTCAACAAAAAGATCGGCAAAAACATTACAACGGTTTTAAATGAAGTGCTTGAATCATTAGTCAACTATCAATGGCCGGGTAATATCCGTGAATTGAAGAATGTGATCGAACATATGGTCATTATCTGTAATGGTGAAAGCATACGACTGGATGATTTGCCGTCTGAGATTAGCTGCAATAATGTTAAGCACATCAAACAAGGCGTTTCATTCGGTATTGAGCACAGCAAAGAGTGGCCGGATTTTCAAACGGCAAAAAAAGGTGTGGTTGAAAAATTTGAGCAAAACTATCTTGGTGGGCTGCTCCGGAAAAACGGATATAACATCTCCCAGTGTGCCCGGGATTCCAAGATGCATCGCAGTAATTTTCAGCGGTTGATGCGCAAGCATGATTTATAAATATAAGGTAATCAGATGGAAGGCTATCCCATAACGGCTCGAATCGAGGTGAGATTTAGGGACGTCGATATTTTAGGTCATGTGAACAACGCCGTGTACTTCACGTATTTAGAGATCGCCCGGGGGCGTTATTTTGATCAAGTGTTCCAACGGAGCGAGTTTCCCGGCATCACCTGTGTTCTCGCTTCCATACGCTGCGACTTCCTGCATCCCATCAAACATGGGGACATCGTCGAAGTAGGTGTTCGAATTCCGATCGTGGGCCGTACCAGCTTTGACTTTGAGTACGAAGCCCGCTTAGAAAAAAATGCCCAAGTGGTCGCTATAGCTTACAGCACCCAGGTTCTTTATGACAGATTTTCAAAAGCGAAGATAGCCATCACCGATGAGTGGCTAACCAAAATAGCTCGTATACAAGGGCAGCGGCCTCAGCGGCTTGAAAAAAAAAATGCTATACAAAAGGAGTAACCACATGAAAAAATTGCAAGAAAAGGTCGGTTTTATATGTGACATGGATGGTGTCATTTACTCAGGAAACTCGCTTTTGCCAGGAGCTCTGGAATTTGTGGAATGGCTTTTGTCCGAGAAAAAGGAGTTTCTCTTTTTGACCAATAACAGCCAAAAATCACGCCAAGAGCTGCAAAAAAAATTCAAACGTTTGGGGATAGAATTAGACTCAATATATTTTTATACTACTGCGTTGGCTACGGCCAGCTTTCTCGCTACTCAACACCCGAGGGGAACGATCTATGTAATTGGAGATGCGGGGCTTATAAACGCCTTATACGAAGCGGGATTCTCCATAGATGATGTAGAGCCTGATTATGTTGTTGTCGGTGAAACACGTTCCTACTCTTTTGAAAAAATTCAACATGCTATTAATTTGGTTCTTGGCGGGGCAAAGCTGATCGGCACGAATCCCGATCTCACTTGCCCAACGGATGAAGGGCCTATTCCGGGCTGCGGTGCGCTCATAAGCCCGATAGAACTCGCCACTGGCCGTAAGGCCTATTTTATGGGAAAACCTAACCCCCTTATGATTCGACACGCCATGAGATGTCTGAATTGCACCAGGAAAGAGACGGTTTTTATAGGTGATCAGATGGAAACGGATATTATCGCAGGGATCCATTCGGAAGTTGATACTGTTCTGGTACTAAGCGGTGTTACAAAAAAAGAGGACCTTGCCAAATATTCCTACCACCCCAAATATGTTCTTAATAATGTTGGGGATATCCTATCGTAAGAATGATCATTCTTTATTGAGAGGGATCACTCTTATTCATTACAATTTATCAATCACGGTTGCATAGAAATCACATGCATCGATAATCTGGCTCACTTTGCAGTTCTCATTCGCCATATGAGCCAGTTTATATTCACCCGGCCCAAAGCCGATTGTGGGTATACCCATCGCTATTGTCGCAACAGCATTTGTACTGAAATCCCAATAATCAAGCTCAGGGTCGGACCCAAAGGCTGTATTAAATGCTTTAAAACAGAGCTGTGTAAGTTCATGATCAAGATCAATCTGCCATGGTAAATGAAAAGGATGATACCTTACATCCATACCTGTCCAGCTTTTGCGATGAAGGACGCCAATCTCCCAGGATGCTTTTTTATCTGCAATGATGGCGTCCATCTCTTTTTTTAACGTTTCTTTTGTTTCACCTATTACCATACGCCGATCCAGATATATTTCACATTCAAACGGAACAGCATTGAGAGATTCACTTAGGCTGGAAATCTTTGAGGCTACCAGTGTCCCATTTTGCCCTTCAGAGCTTGTTAGAGAGTCACTTATTTTTTCCACCCTTTGAATAATTTGCGCCATTTCATATATTGCGTTCAATCCTTTTTCAGGGGCAGACCCATGTGCGGATATGCCATGTGTTTTAATGGCGACTTGAGCTTTCCCCTTATGTCCTGTAACCAGTTTATTGCCTGATGGCTCACATATGATAATATAATCAGGTTTAAAACCACACTCGGAAAATAAGTGCTTCAGGTTTTCACCGTCACAATCCTCTTCTAATACCGTACAGGACACATATATTGTTTTATCCTTATGCAATCCTAAGTTTTTTGCTACAGCCCCTGCATAGATCGAAGCTGCTGCCGAAGATTTCATATCAACAGACCCTCTTCCATGGAGTCTGCCGTCTTCAATGATACCGCCTAACGGAGGGTGTACCCACTCTGAAAAATCGTTAACTTCCACCGTATCTATATGGTAATCAAACATAATGACTTTTTCGCCATGCCCTATTTGACCGACAATGTTCCCCATTGAATCAATGAACACGTCATCATAATCAAGTTCGTTCATTTTGTCTTTTATGCGCTCGATTATTTCTTTTTCGTCTCCTGAATAACTCTTTGTTCTTACCAGATCTTGGGCAAATCCAATAAGATCCGATTTGATTTCTGCAATAGCTGATTTTATGATATTCATAATGAATAAACCTTTGAGAGTCTATAATGCATTGAAGTATGCTTCAAACAGAACAATAAAACAAACTTTTTATCAAATTCAATTCACTGACTTTACTCCTGGGGTTTACCCATTACTTCAGTAAACATTTGATCATCCCACATTCGTGAATCAGTAATATTCTGTCGGAATAGGATGAAATCAATTGTGTCCCAGAAGAATTTCTTTTTCTAACGGATACCGTCAATGGATTTGATCAGGCAGCCGGGGAACAAGTTGGCAAACTTCCAGACAATATTATTGTTGACTTCTTTGTCAAGAAGCTCAAAGTCAGCATTTGCTTGGTGTTGTTTAAGAAGAGCTCGGCCATCTTTAAGGTCCTGTCCGGATTTGTATTCATCATAAACAATTTCACCGTCTTCAACATATTTATCCGTGATAATGGTTGGATTTCTAACCCATTCACCGTCTATTTTCAAAACAGAGACAACCTTGGAGATCATGCCTTTGGTTTTCATTTTATAAGAAGACCACGTCTCGCAGGATACGCAATTCCACATGGCATCTTCAGCCGTCAGAAACCAGGGAAAGAAATCTGAAGAACCACCGGCAGGTGCTGAACCATGCTTGGGCCCTGCCTGGCCAAAAATGGCAAGGTCGGAAGATATGGCAAGATCACATGCGAGCCCTATTTCCTGGCCACCGGCAACTCTCATGCCGTTAACCCGGCAAACTACCGGTTTTTTGCAGGCAAGAATGGAATCAACCATATGGTTGAACAGCTCCATGTACTGACCATATTCATCACATTTTTTTGAATAGTATTCAGAATATTCATTTGTATTTCCACCGGTACAGAATGCATAGGGACCTGTTCCTGTGAAAACAGCGGCAACCACACTTCTGTCAAGAGACGCATTTTCAAATCCGGCAATAATACCCTTTACCATGTCTGTGGTATAGGAATTAAACTGCTGCGGGTTATTTCAGGTAATCCATGCAACAAACAATTTTTTGTTAACATTTCACAACTTTAACTTTACTTCCGATCCATCTTTGCGGTAGGTAAACCCTTCCATTAGTGCCGCATGATTTAACAATTTTTTCGATCACTTCTACACCATAGATTTTAAATCTCACCTTGCTGCGAGAATAATTTTCTTCATGCCTATTTTTTTCATCATCAATAATCATGTTATTTAAGTTCCTGCTTAGATATTTTATAGTTCAACCGATCATAGTTAATCCACCATCAATACTTAACACCTGACCGGTCAGATAACGGGAATCCTCATTCACAAAAAAAGATACCACATCCGCCACATCTTCCGGGGTACCTAATCGGCGCAGTGGAATGACGCGTTCCACGGCTTCAGTGAATTTGCGACCTTTTTCACCACTGTGCATACTGTCCCACAGATCGGTCTTGACCGGTCCCGGGGACACCGCATTTACGCGGATGTTATAGCGGGCCAATTCCTGAGCCAATGCCTTGCTGCTGGCCATAATGGCGGCTTTTGTACCACAATAGAGAGCCTCGCCCGATTTGCCGACTCGCCCTGCATCAGACCCCATGCTGACAATATTGCCCTGTTTTTGTTGAATCATGTAGGGGATGCAGATGTGGCTGGCAATAAGAAAGCTGCGGTAATTGACATTGATCATAAGATCCCACGTCTCCGGGTCTGTTTCAGCAAAATTTTTGGACCGGGCGATTCCGGCATTGTTTATTAAAATATCAATGCTCCCCCATTCCTGATGGGTTTGCTCTACAGCGGATTTGACCTGATTATAATCAGTGGCATCGCAGGTAAAAGCTAAGGCTTTTACCCCAATTCTCTCAATTTCAGCCGCAGTTGCCAGGCCTGCTTCCTGACTTAAATCCAATAAGGCAATATTGGCACCGTCTTTTGCCAATCGTAAAGCAATCGCTCGACCGATACCTTGAGCGCCTCCTGTAACAATGGCGTTTTTTCCTTTAAGAGACATGTTTTCCTCCTTTTAAATTTAATAGGGTTTGACTGGTTTTGATTTCATGACAATTTTCGTCCAAACACGAGGTTTTCGGTCAGGCACTATTTAAAGATGGTAGTTGGATGCTGCCATCCTTTTTTTTCCACCTGGCACAGGTGACCTCTTCAAATGCACCTTCAGCTTCACGGCACTCGTTGCAGTATACACATTTGAGGATATCTTTTTCCCGTTTTTCCTTATATTTGACCGGCCAGAAAGGGTCGCAAAGAATAGGCCTGGCAATGCCCACCAGATCGGCTTCACCGTTATCAAGAATCTCGTTGGCTGTTTTGGCATCCGGAATACGCCCGGCGGTAATGACAGGCGTCGTATATCCAGCTTGATTCAAGGATTTTTTTATACCGGTGGCCAAGTGAACATTAACTTTTTCTCCCATCCAGAGCGGCGGCATGGTCCGGTGTCCACTATAACCCGTGTAGGGGTCCAGTGCTTCGCCTTCACGGGGAATAGCATCTTCAAAACGCCCGCCCGCCGACACACTGATGTAATCCAGCCCCAATTGGGCCAGCTTATGCGCAATGGGTATGGAATGGGCCGTGGTGTTACCACCGATGGTAAACTCATCTCCGTTCATCCGTGCACCGATAACAAAATCTTCCCCAACAGCCTTGCGGGTAACTGTCACTACCTCTTCTGCGAGCCGCAACCGTTTTTTCAGACTGCCGCCATAGTCGTCTTTACGATGATTATGACATGAAAGAAAAGAAGACATGGTATATCCATGGGCAAAGTGTAACTCAACACCGTCAAATCCGGCTTCCCTGGCCCTTGAGGCGGCTTGGGAAAACAGCCCTGGTATTTCTTGTATTTCCTCTAATGTGAGATCTTCTACCTTCTGGCGGTATCCGTTGCGGGCAATCTTAAGAAAATGGATAATCTGGGGCATAATCTTGGCGGAACTTTCACTATGAACCCTGCCTGTCAGTTCTTTCAGGTCGGGAATAAATTCATCCGAGTTCAACCGCAATAGCTGCCCGCTTTTCTGTTTTTTGACCGACACGGCTTCGGTAACCACTAAGCCTGCGCCGCCTTTAGCATACATCAAGTAGCGATCTATCAGTTCCTCGGTTACGTGTCCCTCAACCGTGGCCAACCGGGTGACCACCGGAGGCATTACGATACGGTTTTCAATCAAAAGCTTATCATTAATGTGATACGGTTTAAATAAAAGCATTATTAATAACTCCTGTTTTATTTTCAGCTTAGAAATTGACCTGAATCCAACTTTTTAGTTTCAGTTTAGCGTTTCTCAAAACTTATTTTAATAGTTCCCTTGAGATGACGAGTTTCTGAATTTCCGCGGTTCCCTCCTCGAAGTGAAAAGACCGGCAGTCACGGAAAAACCTTTCTATGGGCAATGCTTTAGTGTATCCGACACCACCATGCATGCACAATGCCTTTTCGGCAACATCCACCACCATTTTTTCGGTGAAAAGTTTTGCCATAGAAGCCTCCATATCAAAGGGCAACCCCTGTTCGTAGAGCCAGGCTGCTTTTTGGTACAATCCCCGGCCTGCGTTGATAGATGTAGCCATTTCCGCAAGGCTCCATTGAACTGCCTGCCGTTTGGCAAGGGGTTTGCCGAAAGTATGGCGACCCTTGGCCGTTGGCACACACAAATCCAGGAGCTTTTGGGCCACCCCCACGCAACAGGCGGAAATAGACACACGGCTGAGCGCCAGCATATCAAAAGCCACCCGCAGCCCGTTTCCCTCCTCACCGATAATGTCGTTTTCGTCAACTTCACAGTCTTTAAACAGGATATTAAAATGCCGAGGACCCTGGGTACCCATCATTTGGGCCATGGGTTTCAATACAATACCGGGGTTGTCATCGCGAACACCAAAACAGGTGACTCCTTTTTCAGTGTTGGCAAAGGTAATGTAAAAACAGGGGACCAGGTCCGGGAAAACCGTTATGAGCCACTTGTGTCCGTTAATAACCCATTTCCCGTTCACCTTTCGTGCCTTTGTATTAATATCCTTGCCGGTGCCGGCCTCGGGTTCGGTCAGGCAATTGGCCACCATGATTTCACCCCTGGCCATTTTAGGCAGTAATTCCTGTTTGTGGTGTTCTTTGCCGAAGAAATAGATTGCCCGCCACATAAGTCCGTTCATGCAATGGGCCATCATCCTCACAAAAGCATAGCCCTTGGAAAATTCCTCCAGCAACGGAAACCAATCCGTCATAGACAGCCCTTCACCCCCGTATTCTTTCGGTATGGTCACTCCGAAAAATGGACCGCTTTTTAGTTCTTCATAAAGGGCGGGCGGAAAAAGTTCCTTTTTTTCCAGATCAACCGACAGCGGATCAAGGACATTTTCCACCCATGTCCTTGCTTCTTTGGCCCTTAGCTCTATGTGCTCAGGTATGTTGAAATCCATGTGTCCTCCTTTAAATAAATATTAATATTTTTTTCTTTAACGGTATGTTTAACTCCAATCGTGATGGATGAACCCACATCGGATAATATCACATGTAATGATTACATATTACATTAATTTATCGGGATTTGCTTTGTCAAGGTTTTTTTTTAATTTTAGGGTTTTCTTTGAGTCTGTTGAAAAAATGAAGGAGCGGCCAGTGATTTCTATTTCCCGGCACTGACTTGACCTTTTCCATTTTGCTTACATAGCCAAAACAAGATCAAATAGCTTGGTTTTAAAGGCCTGACAATATGGATAACATTTGGCTAAAAGCAGAAAAAAAATATCGGGCCTGTATGAACGTGTCTCTTCCAGGGTGTCGTAGTTGCCGCCGCCTTTAGAGATTACCATGTCGGCCTCTTTGAATAGAGTCCTGACCTGCCCTGAGCAGCGAGGAATAATCGTGCCCGGCAACGGCCCTTCAATGCCGTTATCAATCAGTTCGGCCGTATGATTCATGCCGACCTTGCAAGCCTCCTTCATTGTGACGTCATTTAAAGCGGGTTCATGACGAACCACATAGACTATATCGGCCTTGGTGTGTTCCCTGATAACCTTAATCAGAATCCGATCCAAAATTATTTCGCCGGAATTGTCACCGAAAAAAAGGATAAAGCCGCTCTGCGCCACCCGTGTTTGAAAGGCCCTTAAGACCCCCTCCGGCAGTTCAGCTCCCAAGGCTCCATTAGCCAGGGATTCCAAATCTTTGGTGTTCTCAAACATAAGCAGGTCTGAAGAATTGCCCATGATGGACAACTTGACCGCAGCAACCAGAGGGTCCTCTGATTCGGCCACCTTGGCTTTGAACATGGGATATAGCTCCAAAGCCCTTTGGTTCTGTTTTTGTTTGAGCTCGGAAAAGGGATCAAGACAGCCAGAGTTCTTATTGATCAACTTAATAGCCTGTTCGTACATTTCAGGGCCGGTGATGTCCCATTGGGCATTCTGCACCATAGGTAAGGTTAATATCTCTGTGAAAACGGTCGTAACAAATTGAGTGTCGTTGCTCACTTGCCTAAGGGCGGCCAAAGAGGCTTTCAAAAGGCATGGAATGCAATCTGGCTTTATTAACACTTACACCTCCTGGCGCATGTCGGCGGTATCCCCCCTGGGGTAAACGCACCTGATATGCCCGTTTTCGGTGCCCGCGCCTCTTTTCCCTTTATGGACTCATAGGGAAAAATTAAAATTTCCACCATAAATGCAGCCATAATGAACAAAAGTATAACAATTAACATATTAATTATTCTCAATTTTCAAGTTTATATCTTTTTCTTCATTGAATCAGTATTCACCCATAGCACAAGCAAAAATAAGCATACTGCGCAACAACACATGTAATGATTACATATTACACTAATTGATTTCAATTTGTTTTGTCAAGTTTTTTTCTCTGAATTGGTTAAACAAAATAGAAGGGATGCCGGCGGGAACTTATATCCGAATGGATCAAAAAGATGATAACTCAATACCAATCGTGGTAAATTGTTTTCCCTTCATCAGGCATTTTGAGCGGTGAGTTGATCCAGAAACTTTTCATTGCTCGATTCCCATTAAAGTGATAGCCCTAATTATGTGGATATAATCGGATCTCCTCAGAATGCTGCGTTTCTTAGACACTTTTATCCGCTGTAAGAAAACTGCGGTTGGAAATACTATGTGGATAAGCAGACAAAGTGATGTGCAGTTCATAAGCGCAACCAACAAAACAAGGAGACGCAATGATCGATCGTAACATTTCAGCCCTGAGAACTTTAAGGCCGTCTAACGCTTTTGATAAATCGATCTTCTGGTTCAGGGATGACTTGCATCAACCTTATGCCATTTCCCCCATGGGTATGACCACCATTCAGGTGCACCATGCCTGGGGGTATCATGCTGCAGCCGAGGAGATAAAACTTCCTTTCTCCAAAGGCGGACATGCCAAAATTTATAAGGGGCGGGTTTATATAGGGTTTGCCTTAATCGAAGACCCCGATGAGATCGGCGCTCGAGCACCTGAATTTGGTAAACTTGTGGAATACTGTATAGATAACTGGGACGAATATTACCAGCGTCACATCAAAGAAGTAATTTTTAATCTTGATACCTTAAACGGAGCTGATACCGACAAATTGATTATGCCCCATATGCTGGAGCATCTCAAAAGAGCTGAGAAGATCAACAGGCGTAACTGGGAGATCCATTTTACCCTCATGTACCCGGCAGATGCCGTCTATTTTGCAGCCGAGGACTATTTTAAGAAAAATGATCTCCAGGAAAAAGATTTCATTGTCATGCTGAGCGGCTTTGAGAGTATCGCTACCCAGACAGATGAAGAAATCTGGACACTGGCCAAAACAACTGAAGAGATGGGGCTGAAACAGATCATTCTTGATACCGAAACATCAGATGTCCTCGCCAGGCTGAGCAAGATGGATGAAGCCCGAATCTGGCTGGACAAGTTCAATCGTTTCCTTTCCATTTACGGCAATCGCGTAGCGGCTGCTGATCTGGATGTTGCCACTCCGACCTGGAAAGAAGATCCCACACCAGTGATCGATACTATAAAAGGGTTTTATCCGCGTATCGAAAGTGGCTGGGATTTTTACAAATCCAAAAACGAGGTCAAACGGATGCGGGAAGAGGCTATTGAGAACTTTCAGAACAGACTTAACGATGATGAAAAAGTCAATGAGTTCAGGCGGTTCCTCAAATCGGCCCAGAAGGTATACCAGTTCCAGGAAGATCACGGCTTTTATATTGACCAGGGCTCTACAGCGGCCATGCGTAACGCGGTAATTGCTTGCGGCAAGCGGCTGTATCGACGAAAACTAATTCCAAGCGTCGAAGATGTCTGTTATCTGACCTTCGACGAACTGCGCGAAGTCATGGAAGCGCTGGTCTATAAGGAAAAAATTGCAATTTACCATTACCTCGCCCTGATTCCGGATCTTATCCTGGAACGAAAAGAAAACAATAAAATAGCTGTAGATTCGGACGCGCCCCTGACCATTGGTAATGTGCCCGAGAAAATGACTGATCCCATCGGTATCAAGGCGTTCGGTATTATAGATGATATTCTTCATCCCCAAGGCGAAAAAGAGATAGTAGACCGCCTGGAAGGATTTCCCGGGTCACCGGGAGTGGTGGAAGGTCCGGCGCGTGTTGTGATCGATTACACGGACTTTCAGAAAGTCAAGGCCGGTGAAATTCTTGTCTGCCCCTATACGGGGGCGGCATGGACCCCCTTGTTTGTCAAAATCGGCGGAGTGGTCACCGATACAGGCGGTATGCTGACTCATGCTGCCATTGTGGCTCGTGAATACAACATACCGGCGGTAGTAGGCACCTGGAATGCGACGAACTCCATTAATGACAACGATATTATCCGTATCGATGGCAATGCAGGTTTGGTTGAGGTAATTGAAAGAGTTTGAATACATCAAGATGAAACTATTTCAGGAGATACAGGTGCTCAAACTAAAAATGAATTTACAGAAAGTTATTTGCACTATTAAAAACTTTTACTTTTGCAGCATCATCAACGCCTTTTTGTGCCCAAAATCCGGCACAGGTTACCAATTGTTTTAAGTTCCGTTTTTGTTAAAATATCCATTTCTTTATGAATGCTTTCTATGTGAAGGGGAAGAATCTCTTCAAATAATTGCTGCCCGCTTTTGGTTAAATGGATATCCCAATATCGACGGTCATTCATATTCCGTTTTCGCTTTACAAGTTCCCGTTTTTCAAGATTGTCCACGATCATCGTTATATTACGGGGGGTTTTAAGGATCTTGTCCGCAAGGTCTTTCTGACATAGGGAGCCCAGGTTGTAAAGTGCTTCAATCACAGCAAACTGGCCAAAACTTAATTTAGCTTTTGATAAGTGTTTATGGGCTCGGGCAGAAACGGATTCAGCTGCCCGGACTAATTTAATAAATGTAGATAAAACCATTTTGTCATTTTGTTGAAGATTTTTTTTTAATGGCACGTTTAACTCCAATCGATAGATGATTGTATGTTGTATAGCAATACATGTAATAGTTACGCATTACATTAAATTATCTTAATTTGTTTTGTCAAGCTTTTTCGAATTTTACAGAATGATCTTTCCTTGAAAAAATAGACACATTTTTAGTCGTACGTGTAATAAATAAAAGGACAAAAAACAATGGAAATATACTTCATTGGCGAGTTAGTCGACACAAAGACAAAGCTTACCGTTCATATATCCCCCCCGAAAGGGGGGAGGAAGAGAAAAGGAATAAGAAGGTGGATATTTATTTATTTGAGGACTTTCCTTTGTTCTCTGGGCAACACCAAACTTGGCCAGTATTTTATCAATATGAGTTTTAAGTTTTTTTTATGGATTTTACTTTCTTCTATGGATTTTTATAAATGATAATACGGTTTAGGGGATGGAAAACTTATAACGGCCCTTGTATAGATAGGAAGACGCTTTTTGTTAATAGAAGTATGAAATAGATTGCAAAAGCTGGAATATGCACCCA
>Ga0307987_1000414_pt1 | contig 25531 bp, 22 predicted proteins | sample EllFjometagen181_FD_203157 | JGI IMG/M metagenome (GOLD analysis project Ga0307987, IMG submission 203157) | Marine microbial communities from Ellis Fjord, Antarctic Ocean - #181 | ecosystem: Environmental > Aquatic > Marine > Unclassified | place: Southern Ocean | collected 2014-10-08 | reverse complement strand
TCATCCGTTGCCGTTTCATCCAGTTCAAAGTCCATGTCCATGTCGAGATCTAAATCCAGCCCTAGATCAAAGTCATCCTCAGTCTCATGGGGAGTGGTGGGCATTTTAGTGAGCGTATCATGCTTCCTGCTACCAGAATCATCCGTTGCCGTTTCATCCAGTTCAAAGTCCATGTCCATGTCGAGATCTAAATCCAGCCCTAGATCAAAGTCATCCTCAGTCTCATGGGGAGTGGTGGGCATTTTAGTGAGTGTATCATGATCCCTGTTGCCAGAATCATCCTTTTGGGGTTCATCCAGATCGAGATCAAAATTTAGGTCAAGATCAGGCTCATCAAAGTCAAAATCATCCTCGGGGAAATCTATATCCAGGTCTGCATCAAAGTTAATTTCATCGGTTTCAGGGGAATCTTCCTGGAATGGTAAGGGTGGCTCTGGCTCAGTTTGAACATATTTGTCCCCAGGAATCTGTGGGTCTCCATCAACCCTGTTGTCTGGTCGGGGTTTTTCCACCTCCATTGATGAAGGAATAATTTTTTCTGGACCATCCCCTTTGGGAAAAGCAAGAAACAGGTGAGAGCATTGACTGCATCGAACTTTGGAGCCATTGGGGCTTAAAAGTGATTCATCAAGGTTAAATTTAGCGGTACAATTTTCACAGATGATAATCATGCTTTACCGTCCTAAAAAATAAGATAATTAAGTCTTAAGTACATGGACTAAAGTTTCTTCCAGTTCTAACGTTGAAGATAGCCTCAGAAGCAAGCAGATTCAAAGCGGAACAAAGAAAAAAAAATATGTCCGAGCACTTATCTATTTTTTTTCTGCTTTTCCGGGGCAGTTTTACTTAAAAATAATTTTTAACCCACTTTACGTTTTTAACAAGTTTAAAATTTGGTGGACAGGACCCCCGTTATAAAAAATCAATACCTGTTGAAAACAGTGCAGTTAAGAAAAAAGTAGCTATAATTTTAAATCAAATATGGCTGGAAGATTTCTATAGCGTTGATCATAGTCAAGGCCATATCCCACAATAAATCCTTCATCGAGTTCAAAGCAGCTATAATTTACTTCAACAGGAACATCCCGTCTCTCACTTTTATCTATCAGGGAGCACACCTTTATGGACTTGGGCTTATAGGTTTTAAAAAATTTTAAAAGTGCAGACAAGGTCCGCCCCGTATCCACAATGTCTTCAACAATGAGAATATCTTTTCCTTTAAGCTCAAGGTCCGGCTCCTTGGTAAACTTAATGATTCCTGTTGTGCGGGTTCCTGAGTAACTGGAAACACCCACAAGATCCACCTGATGATCAATGGTGATGACCCGGGTCAGATCTGCCAGAAAAATGAAAGAGCCTTTGAGAATACCGATGAGAATTAATTCTTTGCCCTCATAGTCCCGGGATATTTGTTGGCCTATCTCTTTTACCTTTTGTGCGATCTCCTCCTGGGAGATCATGGGAACAAGTGTTGTCATAGTTATCAGTTATAGTCCGGTTGTTGCTAGTTTTTCAATAAGTTTTTTCTGGGCACTTGTCAATTCTTCCGGCATTGCAACGTCAATGATCACAAATAAATTTCCGGATTCACTGGAATTCATGATGGGAATTCCTTGTTTCGCAAGTCTCATCTTGGCTTTGTGGCGTGTTCCCGGGGGGACTGTGATGGATATGGTTTTGCCCACTGGAGTTGAAATATCCACCTTCGTGCCCAGCAAAGACTCGGTTAACTTTATGTTTTTTAAAATGGAGACATCATTGCCGTCAATCTGAAACTGGGCATGGGGCAGGGGGCTGGATTTGATCAGTAAATTTCCCCGGGGACCACCGTATGGGCTGGGCTCTCCTTTGCCGGGCACACGAATTTTTTTTCCCTGGATCATACCCTTGGGGATTTTCACCGTGATGGTTTCATTGCTCCCCGCATGATTTAATGTTACGGTCTTTTTTGTGCCGTTGCACAACTCTTCCAGTGTAAGGCCAATTTCATATTCAAGATCTTTTCCTGTGGTGGAACGCTGTTGGCCACCACTGTGACATCCGCCTCCATGACATCCACCACCCGCATTGGAAAAAGGATTACCACCAGGGCCTCCTCCGCCAAAGGATTGCCTGCCGCCTCCCCTGGCACCACCAAAACCAAACTCTTTTAAAATATCCCCCACATCAAAATTTCTGAAAATATCTTCCTGGGAGTATCGCTGCTGGAAGCCTGCTGATCCAAAAGTGTCGTACTGCTCTCTTTTCTCCTTGTCGCTCAGCACCGCGTAGGCTTCACTGATCTCCTTGAATTTTGTTTCTGCTGCTTTATCGTCCTTATTTTTATCTGGATGGTACTTCAATGCAAGCTTATGATAGGCTTTTTTTATATCAGAAGCAGTTGCTCCCTTGGTTACCCCCAGCACTTTGTAATAATCTGTCGCAGACATTTTTATAAATTCCTTATATGATTGCCATCCTTAGATATAAAATTAAAAGTAATATCGTTGGTGTGGCTGATTATAGGGTCTCACACGCCAAGAACGCCAAGACCATATATTGAGGTCCGGTTTTGCATACTAAAAAACCAGCAAGTGAAATTTCTTGGAAAAGTATCCCCGTGCTGGTTGAAAAATAAACTTAAATTTTCATGTGTCAAGAATTCAGCGATCTTCTAAGGGCTGAAATCCCCACCATGATCACTGAAAGGGCTGCTGGGGTCATGCCATCAATGCGGGATGCTTGCCCCAGGGATTCCGGCATGATTTCCATAAGTTTTTCCCTTATTTCATTGGAAAGTCCGTGGATACCCATAAAATCAAGACCTGAAGGTATTTTTATTTTTTCCATATCCTTGAATTTTTTAATCTCTCTGATCTGGCGCACAATGTAACCTTCGTATTTCAGTTCCACTTCCACCTGGCGTTTTACCCTTGGGGTGACAGGAAACTCAGGGGAGGCGATGTGTTCCACTGTGGTATAGTTCAGCTCTGCTCTTTTTAAAAGCTGATCCAGCTTTGCGCCGGTGGTAAGGGGGGTACTTTTTGCTGCTTCAAGCCATTGATTCACCTCAACGGTGGGTTTAACAATGGTCTGTCGGATGCGGGAAATTTCTTTGTTCGTAGCCGATTGAATTTCCCGGGTGCGGTCCAGGGATGCCTGATCCACCAGACCCAGGGAAAATCCCTTTTCCGCCAGACGAAGATCTGCGTTGTCTTCCCGGAGTAACAGCCGATATTCTGCCCTGGAGGTGAACATCCGGTAGGGTTCCCGGGTGCCCCGGGTGACCAAGTCATCCACCATGACTCCCATGTAAGCCTGGGATCTGTCCAATATAAAAGCAGGTCGCTGCTGAATTTTGCACCCAGCATTGATTCCGGCCCACATCCCTTGGGCGGCGGCCTCTTCATATCCGGAGGTGCCGTTGATCTGGCCTGCCATGAAAAGTCCGCGCACTTTTTTGGTCTCCAGGGTGGGATACAGCTGCTGGGGATTGGCATAACCATACTCAATGGCATAGGCAGGACGCATGATCTCTGCGGACTCCAACCCCTTTACCGAACGGACGATATCAATCTGGACTTCCAATGGCAGACTGTTTCCAAGGCCCGATGCGTATATTTCATTGGTTTCTAATCCTTCATGCTCAAGAATGACCTGGTGGCTCTCCCTTTCGGGGAATTTCACAATTTTATCTTCAAAGGAGGGGCAGTAGCGTGCGGATTGGCCTTTGATAAATCCACCGTAAAGGGCAGAATATTTAAGATTTTCTCTCACCAGATCATGGGTGGTCATATTGGTATTGCCCATGTAGCTGCAAAGCATGGGACGGGTTACCCCGGGTGTGGAATAGGAAAACGGCGTGGGGTTTTCATCGGATTCCTGGCGGTTAAAGGCAGAAAAATCAATGGATCTTTTGTGTATTCGAGGGGGAGTTCCGGTTTTCATGCGTCCCAGAATAAATCCATGCGCATCAAGGGATTGGGCAAGGCCCATGGCGGCAAACTCTCCGGCTCGGCCCGCATCAAAGGAGCGGGAGCCAATGTGAATGCGCCCCCTTAAAAAAGTTCCCGTGGCCAGGATGACAATGGGGGCAAAAAAACTAAAACCTGTTTTATCCACCACGCCCTGGATTTGGTTATCCTCAATGACAAGTTCCTCCACCATGGCTTGTTTGAGATGAATACGTTCATCCAGTTCAAGGGTGGATTTCATGATTTGCTGGTAACGGTTTTTATCATTCTGGGTCCGGGTGGATTGCACCGCAGGCCCTTTTCTTGTATTCAATGTGTGGTACTGAATGGCAGAGGCATCGGATATTTTTGCCATGACACCACCTAAAGCGTCAATTTCCTTTACCAGTTGTCCCTTGGCCATGCCGCCGATGGAGGGGCTGCAGGGCATGGCAGCAACCTTGTCCAGATCAATGGTTAGCAATAACACCTCGCAGCCCATGCGCGATGCTGCAAGGGCTGCTTCACATCCGGCATGACCTGCACCTATCACAATTATATCATATTTTTTTTTATGGAATTTCATGGGCAGTTAATATATATCTGCTTCGGTGCAAGGTCAAGGAGAGATGGATAACTTCATTCATTTGTGGCAAGATGCCCAGGCAGGGAAGGGAGATAGGGATTTCACATGGGAAGACGGTATAATGATTACAATGCCTACTTAAAAGCATTGTTTGGGGAGCGGGTTCAAAAAATTATTGTGGACACAGGGTTGGGATGTCCCAACCGGGACGGTACCATTGGCCGGGGGGGGTGCATCTATTGCAATAGTAAGGGCTCCGGGTCCGGGCTTTGGCAACGGGGGTTTTCTATCACCGAGCAGATAGAGGTGGGTCGTAAAGCCATGATAAGGCGCTACAAGGCACGTAAATTTCAAGCTTACTTTCAATCCTATACCAATACCTATACTTCCTGCGAACACATGAAAATCATGTATGATGAGGCCCTGGCAGCCGAAGGCATGGTGGGGATTGCCGTGGGAACCCGGCCGGACTGTGTGGACCCGGATAAAATAGACGTGCTGGCATCCTATGTGAAAGAGTATCTGGTGTGGGTGGAATACGGGCTTCAGTCGGTGCATGACGAGACCTTGTTACGCATTAACCGGGGGCATGATTTTGCCTGCTTTGCCCGGGCTACACAGATGACAAGGGATGCAGGCATTAATGTCTGCGCCCACATTATTCTGGGGCTTCCCGGGGAAGATAAGGCAATGATGCTTGAAACTGCCCGTAAAATAGGTGATCTTGGCATTGATGGCGTAAAATTACATTTACTCTATGTGGTCAAGGGAACCCCCATGGAGACCCTGTGGAAGGCTGGGCAATACCAATGCCTGGAGCAACAGGAATATGTGGATATTGTGTGTGATTTTCTGGCCCTGCTGCCAGGTGATGTGATTGTCCAGAGAATTACAGGGGATCCCCATCCGGATGAGCTTGCAGCCCCCCAGTGGGCTCTGGATCGAACGCCAACTTTTAAAATGATACATGAATCCCTGGAGACGCGGAATCTGTGGCAGGGAAAGGCCCTGGGAAAAAGCACCGGTGGATGGTCGTTTACAGGGACCTGATATTTTGGGATTGCGTTTGTTTGAAAATATTCTCCAACGTTTCCGTTCCGGTCAGATCAGCCGTCGAGGGCGGTAAGTACCCACACATATGTTTTTCAGTATTCAATAAATATATATCGTTGATATCTCTGGATATTACCTTTAAAAATATATGCTCGGGTACTTATGATGCCAATAAAAAAAATGATTATTGGCTTTGGCCGGGAAACCCACTGGAATACCGGTTGATGAAGGAGCCATCGGTTTTTTGAACAATAATCAGGCATTCAGTCGTTGCCATGCGGTTGACCAGGGCAATTCCTTCTTTGGGGCCCATGACCATCAATGCCGTTGCCAGTCCATCGGCAAGGGTACAGGTGTCTGCCAGTACCGATGCCGACACCACACCATTTTTCACAGGATATCCCGTTGATGGATCAATGATGTGGGAATAGGCCTTTTTGTTCAGCACAACAAAATTTCGATAGTCACCGCTGGTGGCAAGTGCCTTATTCTGGAGAGCAATTGCCCGGTATATCGTTTGTTTGGCAACCTGCTTATCCGGGGTGGCAATCCCCACCTTCCATGGTTTTCCCGGTCTTTTTTCCCCGGACCCCACCACTTCACCGCCGATTTCTACCAGCGTATTCTCAAACTGATTTTCCAGTAGGAGGCTGGCCACTTGGTCCACGCCATATCCCTTGGCAATGGAACCCATATCCAGTGTTATGTTCGGTTTTTTTTTGGCCAGGGTATTTTCCAAAACAATAATTTTGTTAAAGCCTGTATTCTCAAGGGCCTTATTGATGGTGGCTTTGGCAGGCATTTTACCCTTGGCCCGGGCTGTGCCAAATCCCCATAGATCCACCAGGGGCTTGACCGTGCCATCCCAAGCCCCCCCCGTTAAATCATAAAGCGCCCTGGCCTGGTTCAGCACAAAGACAAATCCATCACTGATCACCATGGGGGTGTTTTCCGGGGCGCGGTTGAACCGTGAAATTTCGCTGGTCTTGAGATACATGGACATGCTGTCATTCACAGCCTGGAGCCGGGCATCAATTTTGTTTTTTAAAATAACCCGGTCAATTTTATTCGGATGGGATATCTTTACATGATAAAAGGTCCCCATGGTTTTACCGCTGATTTCATGAATCTGTGCATCATAGGTTCCAGCGTAAGCATCCATGGCTGTTGCCAGAAAGATGCACACAATGGCAAGTCTTAACAGATACACCGACCCAGAAAAATGCCCTTTAGGAAGGGGGAGGCAGCAACGTTTAAAGACATTGATTGCCGGGATGATAATGGCAGATATAAGAACGTGGCGAAAATGCAAGTTCAGGGACATCATGCACCTCATTTTGAAATGAAATTTTGGGCATCTTTAATATTATCTTAAGAGGGTTTTGCAGAAACAACTTTCCCAAACGGGGAAATGCCATATATGATTTCGATTTAGAGTCTGATGTCTACATGTGGCAAATAAGTATAAATGTTTTTATTTCTGCAAACAGCTCTTAAAAGTACTTTAGACTTTTTTAAGGATGAAACCTGAAAAATATGGTTATTGTTCCAACAAGTGTAAGTTGGCAAATGAAGGATGCCAAATTTTGTTCATTAAAACCAAAACAGCAAATTGCTGTAAAGGTCAAAGACCATAGCAATTTGCTGTTCATGGATTTATAATCAACTAAAAATCCTGTAAAAGCAATTTCTAAACCGATTAAACTTGAGCTTTTACAAGCCCAAGTCTTTTAGGCTTGGGTAGTTGACGCGGTCTCTACATCTGGATTATAACAGGTCCGACAGCAGTTCAGGCAGCGACTGGCCTCTCTAAGCGCTTCATCTTCTGGCAGAACCTGGTCTACTTCAATCATGGAATGAATGCGTTCTGCCACGGGAAGTTCCGGCATTTCAGCACGTTTACTGGGGATGATCCCGGGAACCGTGGTGAAAATGGATTCTTCAATACGCGCATCCTGCAATGAGTTTGGCACCGGTGTGATCTCTTCTCCCTTGAGGTAAAGATCAATGGATCTTGCGGCCCGACGACCGCCACCAATGGCTGTGACCACCAGGGAAGGCCCTGTGGCTGAATCCCCTGCCGTAAAAATATACGGAACCGTGGATTGAAGGGTTTCAGGATTATTATCAATGGTGGACCAGCGAGTCAGCTGCAGGTCATCCATCCGTTTGGGACCGCCTTCCTTAAATGCAGGATCAGGGGCCTGTCCAATGGCTGTGACAAGGGTGTCCAGTTCCAGCCGGGTCTCGGACCCTTCAATGGGCATCGGACGGCGTCGACCACTGGCATCGGGCTCACCCAACTCCATTTTCAGGTATTCCAGATGGGTGACCTTGCCATCGTCATCGCCCACCACCTTGACCGGGGCTGCCAGGAAGACAAAGTCGATGCCTTCATGCTCTGAGGCCACAATCTCCACCTCATTGGCTGGCATCTCCTTGCGGGTACGACGATAGACCATATACACTTTTTCAACGCCCAGTCTCAACATGGTTCTGGCACAGTCAACGGCGGTGTTACCCCCACCGATAACAGCGGCTTTGGAACCCAGCTCAAAGGTTTCTCCCCCGGCAGATCGGGAAAGAAAATCAATACCCGTATAACATCCCTTGAGGTCTTCGCCGGGGATGCCAAGGGCATAATCCTTCCATGCACCAATGCCCATGAAAATAGCGTCATAGCCTGATGTAACCAGGGAATCAATACCAAAATCAAGCCCCAGACGGGTGTTGGTGTAGGCTTTAATACCAAGGTTCAATATGCCTTCAATTTCCCAGGCAAGTACTTTTTTGGGTAATCTGTACTCGGGGATACCATATCGAATAATACCGCCAAGTTCGGGCATGGCTTCAAATATAGTGACTTCATGACCCACCCGGCGCAGAAAATAAGCAGCGCTTAAGCCAGCAGGTCCGCCACCGATGACAGCCACTTTTTTACCGGTGTCCGGGGCACATTTAATGGGCACCCGAGACCCTGAGTTCATCTCATAGTCTGCTGCAAAGCGTTTGAGCTGATTTATGGAGACGGGCTCATCGGCAAGTCCCCTTCGACACTCATCTTCACAGGGATGGGGGCACACCCGACCACAGGAGAGCAGGAGGGGGTTTCTCATGCGAATGGTCTGAACCGCAGCCAGATAATCCCCATTTTTAATTTGAGAAATATACTGGGGGATATTGATCTCTGCGGGGCAGGTCTGGGCACAGGGTGCCAGGGGATCATCCTGCTGGTTGAACTTCAGCAGTTTTTCCGACATGGACTTGACTTCAATGATGCCCTTGGGGCATGCTTTCTGACAGGCACCACAGCCCACGCACTTGCTTTCGTCCACTATGGGAAAACCATCTTTTCCCATGAAGACAGCACCAAAACTACAGGCTTTAATACAGTCACCAAGTCCAAGACATCCCACCTGGCACTGTCTCTGTCCGCCATACATAAGGGCCATGGCTTTGCAGGAATTTACGCCCATATAATGGTATTGGCTGTTGGCCCGGTTTCCACCGTCACACATGGAATAGGAGAGCTGGGGTTCAGCCGTACCCGGATCCATGCCCATGATGGCAGCTACCTGGGTAATGCCTTCGGTGCTGGAAATAACACATACATTGGGGGGAGCCTGTCCGGTGACAACGGCTTCTGCCGCAGCACTGCATCCCGCATACCCACATCCGCCGCAGTTGGCCCCGGCCAGATTATTTTCCACCATGGCAATTCTGGGGTCTTCATATACGTAAAATATTTTGGATGCAAAGCTGAGAACCAGACCGCACAGTCCACCGATGCCCAGCATGAATAAGAGAGCTTCAGTCATATTAACCTCATTATTTGGGATTGGGTTCTAAATTTTGGCCACATTGCACATGGGATTGCCCCAAGAATAGTTCCAAGGAGGACCGAAGTGAGAACCAAGCCCATTATTTGATTGTAGTGCATGGTTAAAACAAAAAAAACCGCCCGCCGATGATCGGAACCATCGGCGGGTGATGTTTAAACCATTCCTTTGAATGCAAAGAAGGAAAGGGCAATCATTCCAGCGGTTACAAGGCCGATGGAAGTGTCCTGTAATGGTTGTGGAACCCTTGCGACGTTGACTCTTTCTCTGATTCCGGCAAACAGTACCAGAGCTAAGCCAAATCCAATGGCATAGGCCAGGGAAGCCACGATGGCCTGTACAAATGTGTATTCTTCATTGATGTTGATGAGGCAGACACCCATTACTGCACAGTTGGTGGTAATAAGGGGGAGAAAAATTCCCAACCCAGCGTACAGGGCCGGCATACTTTTTTTCAGGAACATCTCAACAAATTGCACCAGGGAAGCGATAACAAGAATAAAGGATACGGTTCTCAAAAATTCAATATTAAGGGGCTTAAGAAGGTAGTTATCTGTTATCCAGGTAATCATACCAGCCATAACCAGTACAAATACAACCGCCATGGCCATGCCCGTTGCTGTTTCCATTTTTTTGGAAGTGCCCAGAAAAGGACAGTTACCCAGAAACTGTGCAAGGAGAATGTTATTTACAAAAATACAGCTTATGGCAAGAACGACATAATCGCCCATTAGTATTCTCCTTTCTTATTTTTTACCGATAAGGTTCATTAAACACAGCATCAACCCCAGGCAGACAAATGCACCAGGGGCTTCAACCATAAAGGTGAATGGCTGAAAATCAGGCCCAAATACTGTATTCCCAAGGATTGTTCCATTACCAAGGCATTCCCTTACCGCACCCAGGGCGCCCATGGAAAGGGTAAAACCAATTCCCATGCCAAGCCCATCTGCAATGGCCAGATGGGGGGCATTCTTAAAGGCAAACGCCTCTGCCCGGCCCAGCACGATACAATTTACAACGATCAATGGGATAAATATACCGAGTTTTAGAAACAACGGATAGGTGTACGCCTGCATCAGCAGCTCCACAACGGTTACGAAGGTGGCGATGATAACAATAAAACAGGCAATTCTAACCTTGGTCGGTATGATATTTCTCAGAAGTGAAACCAGAAAATTGGAGCACACCAGTACAAATGTGGTGGCAATGCCCATTCCGATTCCATTTTCAACGGATTTTGTTACCGCAAGGACGGGACAGAGACCCAGAACAAGTCGAAATGGGGGAATTTCTGCCCACAGGCCCTTGGTAAACTCTTTTACCATGGATTGTGCCATAACTATATCTCCTAATTGGCCATTTGTTGGGTCTGTTTTTGGATTTCAGGTTTCAGCCGAAGGTAAAGTTCCTGTGCCTGTTTTGCGGCCATGCATACGGCCTTGGAAGTAATGGTGGCACCGGACATGGCATCAATTGCACCGTCGTCGCTTTTAATTGCAAAAACCTTATCCAGGCCCATGCCTGCAAACTGGGATACAAAATCCGGGTTATCCTTGGCCCGGGAGCCAAGACCGGGGGTCTCTGAATGGGTGGTGACCCATACACCGATGATGGAATCGGTTTCTATGTTGACACCCACCATGAGTCCCACATCGCCGCCGTACCCCTTACCCTTTCCTTCAAAGGCAATTGATTGGGGTTTGTTGTCGACTTTACCCACAAAAAAGGTGATCTCTTTTTCGTTGTCCATCAGCTTAAAACGATCCTGAAGGGGGTCATTGGAAACATCACTGAGGATTTTCTTGATGGCAGGTGCTTTCTGAAATTTCAGGACCTGGTTTTCAATTTTATCCTGGGTTCCTGTTCTAACAGCCGCCAGCATTCCTCCGGAAAAGGCACTGAGTACTGTCAGAACAACAACCATGCTTATCATTTCACGCATTGTTCACTCCCTTTCCCAAAGCTTTCGGTCTTATCATGTCAATGACCGGGTTAATAAGATTGATGATCAGAATTGCATACAGGGTACCGTCTGCATAGGCACCAATATTTCTGATGAGGATTGTCATAACACCCCCCATGATTCCGTAAATCAGCATGGGAACAAGGTTAACCGGTGAAGATGAGGACTCTGGTGCCAGGAAGAAAACTGCCAGCAGGGTGTATCCGGTGAACAGATGAAACAGGGGGCCTGCATAGGCTTCGGGGTTGGACATCTGAAAAAGCGCTGCGGTGATGACAATACCGGCAATGTATGCAACGGATATTTCCCAGCGGATATAGCCCCTGATGATGAGATAAATACCACCAATAATAAGGCCCAGACCAAAAACGGACCCAATGGCACCCACCTGGTTGCCCATGAGAAGGCCTTGGGCGGAGAAAAGATCAACAGCTGCAGCTCCCTGATGATCTAGAGCGCCCAGAGGTGCAAGGGCCGTAAAATCAAATTGATAATTTAAAAAGGCTGCATCAAAATCAAAATAATTTCCCCAGGACAGGGACAGAACAGCAATACCAATAACCGCAGGGTTAAAGGGGTTGGCGCCAATACCGCCAAAGACCTGTTGTCCCAGAACCACTGATACTAGGGTGCCGATAATCACCACCCACCAGGGTACGGTGGCTGGCAGCATCATGCCGGTGATCATACCGATGACAGCGGCATTATAATCCCCAATTTTAATGGATCTTTTGGAAATAAATTGAAAAAGCGCTTCCCAGGCCATGGCACTGGAAATGGCAAGACAGATAACACCCAGGGCTGCCATCCCAAATTGGATAATCCCAAACACAATAGCTGGTAATGCTGCCACCATGATGTTTTTATTGGTTTCCCCGATGCTGTCGCCATCATGCCAGAACGGTGCGTGGGATACGGTGAATTTGTTCTGCTTATGCATTTTCAGCCTCCGTTTCCATCTCAGCTTCCAGCATCAGTTGTTCATGTTTTCCAAGCTTGATGTATTGAAAAATCGGTATTTTTGCCGTACACACATAGCTGCACAGACCACAATCAATGCAGGCATCAAGGTCAAAACTGTCCACAGCTTCTTGATAAAGAGTTGCCTCCAGGTACCGTACCAGCAGGTTGACCGGAACCCCGGCAGGGCAAATACGAACACATTTACCGCAGTTGATGCAGGGATAGTCAGATACGCCGGAAATCTGTTCACTGTCCTGGATGATAATAGTATCCATGTCAGGTTGTACCGGGTGATACAGGGTGTAGGCACTGAAACCCTTCAGGGGGCCACCGATGATGATCCTGTCCATCTCTTGGGTTTCAAGGCCCAGTTGGGAAAGAATTCGGTGAATGGGCGTACCAATGACAGCACTGACCCTTTTTACCCCGCCATCTTTGCCAATGACAGTGATAACCTTGTCAAACACAGGGGCTTTGTCTTTGTAAGCCCGTGCCAGGGAAAGGGCAGCCTCGATGGACATGAAGCACACACCCTGGTCTTCACAGGTGCTGCCAGCCACAGGGGCAATGCCCAAGTGGTTTTTCATAATCATCTGGGGCAGGGTGCCGATGTAGTCTTCCGTCAGCTTGATGGTGTTCATTCCCTGAAAGGCGGAGAGCTGTGACATTTTTTCTGGAATTGCCATGAAAACATCGGTGATGCCAGTCATGTTTTTAAGAAGTTCGATTCCATCCCTGATATCATCCATGCATTTTGATGCCAGGTATTGCCGGGTGGTGGACATTAGATCACTGTCCATGCCGGAAATGACAATTTTTTTAATTTTGGAATCAGGAGCAGCCAGCAGCTCCAGGGGGGGAACGCCGGGAAGGGTTCTTAAAACCCCGTCTGCCGAGGCAAGGTCTGGAACATCTGCAAAGTCGGAAATACCATCCACCCGTTTATCTTTGCCATCTTTTTCAAGGACAAGGTAGGTGGCGTTTTTTCCGAAATCGCCGGTAAAAGGAGCAATTGAAGTAATGGTGCCGGAGGTGGGAGCCGTGACATAACGGGTACTCTCTCTATATAAAAAGAGTCGTTCTCCTTTTTTCGCAATGTCACCTTTTCTGATACATGTTTCCTTTGTGCTGTCCAGTGCTTCGTCCAGCATAAGTATCAGGCGGGGGGGCATGGGAATCATCTCCGGTTCCCTCGGACCTGGTTCAATCAGGTCACACTTGAGACGCGGTGCAGTCAATCCGATAAATGATCTCTTAATCATAACAAACCTTTATCTGGTGTAAATTGGGTCCATGTTGTTTAACCCTGTTGGGGTAAATCCTTAATTTAAATAAACGTAAGGGGTTCCATCATCGGGTTAAAGGGCATGGCATGAATTACATTCCACGGGGCCGGCTCCAAGATCTTGATGGCAGCCTGTGCATTGGGCATGAAATGCGTCTGTTCTTCCCGGCATACTTTCGTCTCCGGTGGCTTCGTGACATTCACTGCAATTGTAGATTTCATCATCTTCAATGTTATGATGACAGTCAAGGCATGAAACATCATACTCCTGATGGCCAGCATGGGTGAACAACACCTTGCCTGCAGCATTTTGAAACATAAGCCTCACCGGTTCATCCGGGGAGGGGGGGGGAAATGCGGCGTAGCAGGTGATGCCTGTAATGAAAAGCACAATTGCCAGAATTGAAGCGAATTTTAACTCTTTTTTCGAGGTCATGGTTCTTGCCTCATCCTTAATCAGTAAAGCAGTTAACAGTGCAAATGACAATACGTTAAACTTTAGGCTTACTATCCCAGAAAGGGACAATATTCAAGGGAAAAATATTTTTGGTTTTAATTTTTTAGGGGGTAGGGGGTTGACTTTTGTTAGAAATGGAATAGCAGTTGTTGTGGATAAGTACTGGAAATTACTTTGTCCTGGAGGATAGAAGGGAAACGTGTTCTATGATGTGAACGGTGAGGGCTTTGGGCTTTGATTTTGTAGGTGAAACCGTGGATAGTAAATGTTGGGTGGGCGGGTCTCTTTTTTTTGTAACAATATGTGCTTTAGTGTTTGATGACCCAGTTTTAAGGAATAGTTTGCTGAAGACGGGGTCAGGCGTGCACCATTGAGCTTGTTATGCAAAGTCCAAACGACCCCGAATCCATCGTCTGGACAAGCCAGACTACTAAAAAATAGGCGGCATGGTGCCAGCCCCTCTTTATTGTCTCAGGCCTTGCTGCACGCTTGAGCCTCGGTCTTTCTGGCAAACCGAACTAAAAAAGGCTTGAACTCCTTTTTATTTGCAAATCGATTGTTAAACAGACGGACCACCACAAATGAAAGAGCAAAGCCAGCTAGTCCTGCCAGGATGGAGGCTGCGGACTCATCCATATTAAGGGATGATGCCCAAGTCTGACCAATAACAGCACCTGTGATAAGAAAAATAACGGGGAAAATATAAAGAACAAATGAGAGTTTCAGCATGGGCGCTGTGCCAAACCCGATGACCACCCGATCTCCGACTTTGGCATTAAGAGAGTTTTCCACCTGTACCACCATTTCCTTTGAGCTGCCTCCCTCACCGCAGGAGTCTTTGGAGTCACAGGACTCGCATGATTTGGATCTGACGGTTTTGACCCATGCCATCTCTTGCGTTGAACCAGTGATAATGCCTTCTTCAGTGATCATATTATAAGTCCTTAATTTAATGAAGTTTATACTCTCTTTTTAGGGAGTTGTTCACCCGTGAAGATGTCTGAAATATAGACTTTCAAAAAAAAAAGTCAATTGGTTATTTTTTTTTCTTGACACGGTGGGGTCGTCGGGGTATAAGCATCGAGTCTTCGAGGAACGGCCCTGCGGGTTGACCACGAAGGCCTCTGTTCCCCAGTAGCTCAGTTGGCAGAGCGTGTGGCTGTTAACCACATTGTCCGCGGTTCAAATCCGTGCTGGGGAGCCAAAAAAATATGCATCTAAGTTTGGGTGCACAATATATTTAAAAGGCCCTGGATTATATTCAATCCAGGGCCTTTTTGCATTAAAAATTTAGAAGCAGGCCCATTAAATCCTTGATTCCTTATTTGTTCTGTCGCATCATGGTTCCATGACTTTTCAGATTTATAATCCAACCCGCTGGTACCTGCATCCGGTATTTATATTTGCATGTTCCATTATTTCCCTTGCCACGGCCTTGATTCTGACCATTTACTGGTATATGGACATCACCGCTGCCCTGGAAGTGATTATTAAAAAATTTCCCATTGATCCAGGCCAGATATTTCCCTCCAGAACCGGTATGACCATATTGGTTTTAACCCTTCTGATCACGGTGGTGTTGGCTGGCATTTTTCTGGCATTCATTTATTACCAGCGCACGGTGAGGCTTTTTCGGCTCCAGCACAATTTTATCTACAATTTTACCCATGAGCTGAAAACCCCGGTGACCTCCCTGAAAATTTATCTTGAATCTTTTTTACGGCACCCGCTGTCCGTGGAAGAAATTAGAAAGTACAGCCGATTTATGTTGGATGATGTGACACGGTTAACGGAAAATATAAACAGTATTTTAAACCTTGCCCGCATTGAGAGTCGAACCTTTGGGGCTGAGTCCACCCAGGAAAATTTAGTTGAAGTTGTGCAGCATTTCTGTGACCAAAACCGGTCCTTGTTCCACAACAGCACCATAACGGTGGAAAGCCCTTCCCCTGTCTTTGTGTATCCCATAAATATGCTTTTGTTTGAGATGTTAGTGATGAATCTTATTTCCAATGCCGTAAAATATAACACCAATGATATCCCCACTGTCCGCATTGTCTTCAGTACCCGGAAACAGCGTCTCATGATTGATTTTGTGGACAATGGCATTGGCATAGAGCAGGCGGAAATTAAAAAAATTTTTAGAAAATTCTACCAGGCATCGGACAGTGAGACCAAGGGGGTCAAGGGAAGCGGCCTTGGATTGTATCTTGTATTCAGTGTTGCCCGCATCCATAATTGGAAGGTGGCTGCCCGGTCCCGGGGAAAGGGGTGTGGGGCTGTTTTCACACTCTACCTGCCAAGGGAGGGGGCTGACAATCTTAAAGGAAGAAATTTATGGAAAATGATCACAAAAAGCGTATCCTGGTAATTGAAGATGAAGCCCACATTGCTGAAGGGATTCGCCTGAATTTATCCATGCAGGGGTATGACATCACCCTTGCATCGGATGGCATTGAAGGGATTGATGCTTGGCGCTCCTGGCATCCCCATCTCATTGTGTTGGATATCATGCTGCCCATGATGGATGGATTGTCTGTTCTTCGTACTATCAGAAGGGAGGATGCGCGTTTACCTGTATTGATTCTTTCTGCCAAGAGCAGTGCCGAAGATAAGGTCAAAGGCCTTCGCTGCGGGGTGGATGATTATCTGGCTAAACCCTTTGATCTGGATGAGTTTCTATTGAGAATCCAGCGTCTTCTTGAGAGACAGTCATGGACGCTGTCTGATAATTCAGCTTCGGCCCCGGAAGAGACCGACGTGTTTGCAGGAGATGAGTATCGGTTTGGTGATAATGTGGTGGATTTTATCACGGCAAAAGCCAGTTGCATTAACGGTGAGATTATTCTAACGGAACAGGAGGTGATGTTGTTGCGGGTGCTCATTGCCAACCGGGGAAAGCCGGTCCCCCGGGAAAAATTATTAAAGGCGGCCTGGGGATATTCCAGTGCCACCACCACCCGCACCGTGGATAATTTTATGGTCCGTTTGCGAAAATATTTTGAAAAAGATCCCAAAAAACCTGTTTTTTTTAAAAGCAGACGGTCTGTGGGATATATTTTTGAAGGGTAGAGTTACCGGGCGCATTCCCATTTTCCCGGCACCGTCTATAACCTATTGATTTTATTGGCTCAGGTGTAAATTGACTCAGAAATTATATCTTTATAAATTAAGGGCTTGAAATTCTGACCGGGAAAATGGGAATGCGCCCGAGTTACCCAATTCTTAAATGGGTATGTTATTTCGGACTCATTCCTTAAGGAGAATTGAAGATCTGACATCCTTAAGTGCAGGGGGGAGTCTGAGATATTTATTTCATTGTGTTTGAAATGACACAACCCCATCCTTTGTCCAAGTCGTACTCGGGTATAAACTCCAGCTCTTTTTGTGATTTTTCTCCGGAAACAGCAAGGCTTTCCATTTGTTTTGCCGCTGCGTTGAGAAAACGATTTAAAGGGTTGAATTTAATTTTTTTGTGCTTTAAGCCCATGAGTTTTTGTATGAGAAATTCTGGAATTTTAATGAACAAGGCTTTTTTGCCCATGGCTTGGCACATGGAGTGAACAATCGCCTGAAACGTATGAACCTTGCCATCTGTGATATTATATATCTTTCCGGTTATCTCTGGATGTTCAAGCACTTTCAGGGATGCTTTGGCCAAATCTTTATCAAATATCAGGGTTCTTTGATTTTTACCACTTCCCAAAAGTAAAAAGCCTCCTTTTTTCAAATAGCGGATTAACAGGTTGTAATTCCCCTTCATCCTTTTTCCATAAACGGCGGCCACCCGCAGGATAACAACGGAAAATCCGGGTGTGCATTGCCCTGCATCAAGGATGATTTTTTCTGCCTCCAGTTTTGATCGGGAATAAATTTCACCGGGGTATACAGGAGAGGATTCATCAAAACATTGATTCGGACCTGAGGCCCCATAGACATTAATGGTGCTGAAAAAGATAAAGTGTCTGACCCCGGCAGTGCGGGCCGCATTCACAAGCAGTCTGGTGCCTTTTACATTGGTTTTTAGATAGACTTCTTCCCGGGAAAGGCCTTTTGTGTCATGGAGTTTTGCTGCAAGGTGAAATACAGCGTCAATATTTTTCATGGCCAGTGAAACAGCTTCAGTATCAAGTATGTCTCCCTGGAATCGCTCCACTTTGTTGGAAAGGCCCTTATGGTTCAGGCAGTGTCTGGAAAAAATTCTGACTTGGTATCCTTTTTCCACCAGTTGCTCCACAATGGCAGGACCAGCAACCCCTGTGGCACCAGTGACGAGAACTTTTTTGAATGTATCTTTATGTTTTACCATTAGACTGCCCTTTGAATGCTGAAAAATAAAAAAGGAGGCCAGCAGTTCCGGCCCCCTTTGAATCACTTTTAAAGATTTTAATTCATGATAGTTTTAAGCTGTTCGATGGCATTTCGGTTAAGGGTCTGGGCACAGTAAGTCCCTCCCTTGCTTGACCCGACCCCATCCTCCCAGGCGCTGACGGAAGTGCCATGGCTGTCGAGTAACTTGTATTTCAGATCCAATGAGGAACCACCTGCTCCAAAGCCGACAAAGGCCCTTGCAGCTTTGTTGCCGGGTCTGAAGTTGGTAACATTGATAATCAGCAGGTGACCCGAGCCATTAAACTCCTTCCGGGACTTGAGTAGATTGGCCTTATAACCCGCCCTTTTTAACTGTTTAATGATATCCTTGTCCATCCATGTACCAACACGCTTCAGTTCTACAATCTGATCATCAGTCATCTTGCTGGTGTCACCACGCAGCGAAAGTACAGCCATCTCACCTGCCCCACCGGTCGGCACAGATTTATTGACTGTCCTTGCGCCATTACAGCCAATGGAAAAGAAGACGAAAAAAAGTAGAGAACAAAACAAGAGTAATCGCTTAAGCAAGGTAATCCTCCTAAAAAAATAAATAGTTAATAATATTATCAGTACGTTAAAAACAAAAAAACAGTGAACTTTTGGGATCCTTCATACGATCCTAAAAGGACTTTACACTGTTTTGGGAAATAATTCTCGAAAAATGGAATTTTTGATCCAACAAGTGTGACTTTGAAAATGAAGGATGCCGAATTTTTCAGTCCTGATCCCCCTCTGGAGTAACGGTGTCGCGTCAAGCGTCAACTGTCGGGTAGCTATTCAGACTTTTCTTTTATAAAATGAGACCTATAGGTGATTGAGAGCACGACCTCCAAGCCTTGACACGTCACTATATAATAAATTATGAATGATCAGAGCACTCTTATTTTTTAATGACAATGATCATTGGAATACTCTGATCACAACTGGTTTAAGAACATAAAAATTTCGTAAGTATCCGTTAAAAAATAAACCATGCAAAAGTCTCTGACGGAGACACCCCAGTGGGGAAACAAATATTATATATAGATGGTTAATTTTCAAACAGACCCTAAAAGATAAATATCCCGATTATTTTTCAGCGGAATACACGCCCAAAACCTTGGAGGCAGTCGCTAATCGTGCTCGTCAACCCGGTAAGGACAAAGAGAGCGGTAAAGACAATGCAGATCTCTTTTACCAACGCTTATTGACGGCAAGTTGGAAAGAGGCAAACCGCATTTTAAAACCTGGAGGCATTCTTGCTTTCACATTTCATCACAACGAAGATGCCCCATGGGTGTCCGTTCTTGAGTCTCTTTTTGCTTCTGGTTTTTATTTAGAAGCCACCTATCCGATTCGTAGTGACGAAACAAAAGGTGCCGGTGAATTTGGTTCCAAAAAAATCGAATATGACATCATCCATGTTTGTCGTAAACGTCAAGAAGACTTAAAACCCATTTCCTGGGCAAAACTCCGCAGGCAGATTCTTCGAGATGTGCGTGATCTTCAAGAACTACTGGAGTATCATCAGGAGGCAGGCTTAGGAGAAGCAGACATCCAGGTTATTCGTCGGGGTAAGGCCCTGGAATATTTTTCCCGCCATTATGGTAAGGTTTATAAAGACCCGGACACTTCAATGACTGTGCTGGAAGCCCTGGTGGGCATAAACCAGATCCTTGACGAAGAAGCCGGTGGTATCAAAGAACCGCCCCCCTATAACGCCGAGCCTTTCACCCGAATGCTATTGCGCATTTTTCAGGGTGTCAACGAGCTTCCCCGGGATCAGATTCAAAAATTCCTGAGAGGAACGGGCTCTGCACCTTCTGACTACCTTGATCGGGGCTGGATCTATGAAAAAAAGAAGGTCTTTTATCTGGCATCTCCCCTGGAAATGGCCCAAACATGGATCGGAAAACAGAAAAAGGGACTGACCAGGGACTATGATCAGGCAATGTTCTTGATCGGGGCATGCTTTGAAGCAAGTGGTATCAATGCCAGTGATACGCTGAACAATCTCAACTTCAAACCCCATCCCGCCCTGAGTGCCGTTCTGATCTGGTTAGGAAAACATGGTGCTGACACACCCATCCGTAATGCAGCCATTCTGGCATCAAAGCTTTATAAGCAGTGGGCCGCAAAAAAACAGCCCAGGATAAAACAGCTTTCACTTTTTGATGATTTCGATGAGGAGGCAATTTAATGGTACGAACACGTTTCAACCAAGGTTGGCCCCGCCGGGGATTTGCATTTCTATGGAACGCCGAGATATTGGCGAATCTGACTGCACCTCAATCTGTTGTATCCCTGCGGGCATTTTTTTCCCAAGTTGATGATTGGCCGGAAGAGCTTCCTGCCCTTAATGGGGATACCATAGTTGTTTCCGGTTTTGAAGGATGCCTGGATATTCTTGACGGCCAGGATGCGGAACAATGGATTGAGAAGGATTTGAAGGAAGCAATTCTTTCTTTTCAGGATTATTATCAAGGACAGGCTGGCTTGATCCTCTGGGTCCCCAGTGGCCAAAACCGAATTTCAATGAAAGGATCAACAGAGCAATATTATTGGAAGCATAAATTATCTGGCCCGGATGGGCTTCCCCTTGGCCGGTTGTTGTTTTCAGGTGCAGAAAATGAAATTGAGCGCATTATGCATACCGAAGATGCAGCTGCTGATTATGATGGCAAGTATTGGGCGGGGCTCCATCATCCAAGGATAAGTTGATGCCGACAGGTGTTTACCAGGCTGGTCAGCGGGTGGTTCATCCCGAATTTGGCGAGGGCATTGTTGTCAGCAGCACAATGGATGGCTATGTTCGGGTTTTTTTTCCCATTGGGGAGAGACAGGTCTTTCAGGATGCGATCCAACCGGCCCGGACCCGTACCGAAGAGATGTTGGCCAATGTGGCAGCCGGTGGTGAGCGCCTGCGTAATGCCTGGCTTCATGTTGAGGCCCACGCATTACCGCTGATGGACAATGCCGCCGCCCTGACGGCAGCAAGAATTGATCTGTTGCCACACCAGGTGGTGCTGACCCATCGTGTGGCAACGGCTTCCCCCCGGCGTTTTCTGATTGCTGACGAGGTGGGACTGGGTAAAACCATTGAAACAGCTCTCATTCTTCGGGAACTCACCAGTCGAGGGGAAATGAAACGTGCCCTGATGGTGGTACCGGCAGGTCTGGTGAACAACTGGCACCGGGAATTAAACGAAGTGTTTAATCTGGATTTTGAGGTGTTCGGTGCCCAGGGGGATGTCACCGATCGCAGAAGTAACGCCTTTGCCAAACATGACCGCCTCATAGCCAGCGTTGACACCCTTAAGCGACGTGCCCGCATCAATCGCCTGAAACAGGCACCTCCGTGGGATCTGGTGGTTTTTGATGAGGCCCACCATTTGTCTGCATACAAATTAGGCAGAAAGGTTCGAAAAACAGAAAATTATAAATTGGCGGAAGCCCTGCGGGACCATACCCGTGATTTAATGCTGCTTTCTGCCACAGCCCATCAAGGGGACCATTTTCGTTTCTGGATGCTGATCCAGCTTTTAAATCCGACCCTGTTCAAAGGCCCAGAAGAAATGGTGGAAGAACGTCATCGCCTTAACACGGTGGTCTATCGGCGGACAAAGGCCGATGCCTGTACACCGGATGGCTCACAACTTTTCACCCGTCGATGGGTACACACGGAATCTTTTACCATGTCCCAGGCTGAGAATGCGTTTTACGCCAAATTGAGGAGCTATCTGATAGACGGGTTCAATCTTGCAAAACAGCAGGGTAATAAGGGTAGAGCCCTGGGTTTTGTCATGACGATCTTTCAAAAAATAGCTGCTTCCAGCTTTGCGGCTGTTCGCAGTACGCTCCAACGCCGTCAGCTCAGTTTAACCATCCATGAGGCTATTTTAAAGGATCAAGCCCTTGATATTGACGGACATATGGCATTAATGGATGAAGCAAGGGCCATTATTCATTCCGAAATGAAGCTGTCATATGATCCGATGGGACGAACGGAAGTTGATCAAATCCTGGCAGATTTAAAGCTTCGACTAATTAAAAAACTGGATGAAGAAGCACTGGCTATTACCGCATCATCGGATGCTTCAGAAGTCGTCACTGCCGAAGGTGAAACCCTGGCAGCCACCTCCATCTCCATGTGCCTTCCAGAAGAACGATCCCGGATTGTGGAGCTGCTTGCCGCATTTCCTGATGAACGGGAAACAAAGATTGATAAGCTGCTGCGTGCTCTGGGCGCATTGTGGAATCAGAATCAGAATGAAAAAGTGGTTATCTTTGCCACATACCTGGCAACGGTTGGTCTTCTTTCCCGGGAAATAGAATCTTCCTATCCTGGACAGGGGGTGGTTGTATTGCGCGGGGGTGACCATGGAACAAAACTGGCCGCTGAAAAGCGATTTCGCAAAACCGATGGCCCAAGGGTATTGGTATGCACGGCAGCGGGTCGGGAGGGAATTAACCTACAGTTCAGCCATATTCTGTTTAACTTTGATTTGCCTTGGAATCCCATGGATGTGGAGCAACGCATTGGCCGCATCCATAGATATGGACAAAAATTTACGGCCCAGGTTTATAACCTTGTGCTTTCAGATACCATTGAAGGCAAGATTTTCCTGCTTTTAATGGATAAGCTGAACGAGATTGGACTTGCACTGGGAAAGGTTGATGAGCATGGCAATGTCACAGAGGATCTTCGCGGACAGATACTGGGTCAGTTGAATGATCGCTTGAGTTATGATCAATTATATCGGGATGCCTTGCTGGACCCCACATTGAAACGTACCCGGCAGGAAATGGAAGAGGCCATGTCCAATGCCGATGAGGCCCGGAAGGTGGTTTTTGAGCTATTCCAGGATTTAGACCGGTTCAGCCTGGACGAATACACCCCCCTGGCCAATATCGATGAAAGTAAATTCCGTATTGTTGAATTCATAAAACAGGCAGTGCAGGCAAAGAAGGGGTGTCTGAAGCATATTGATGAAAAGAGGTTTTCTGTAAGTATAGATGCCGACGGACTTCCTTTTTTATGCACCCTTGATCGTGATCTGTCCCAGGAAGATGATAGTCTGGTACTCATGGGCATTGACCATCCGATTATGAACACATTGGTTCAGCGCTGGCAGTTAACTTCCCCTGCTGTTCTTGGTGCAACCGCAAAGATGGGTATTGGGTATCCAGCGGTGCTTACCATCTGGCTCGTTCAATCATTTGGAACAGGGACAGACACGGGCAGCCATATTATTCCAATTGCAGTCACCACCGATGGCAAGCGGATTCCGTCTGTGGAAAAACAATATCGGAATTGCTTCAGCGCACCAGCTGGGAAAATATTGTTTCAGTCGGAGGATCGTTTCCGGATGCTTCAAGATTATGTGGAACCGACGCTTCAACGGGAACTTCGCCATCGCAGCATTGCAAGCCCGGATAAAGGGTATTCCACTACTTTGTTGACATGGTTAGAAATTTTTTGAGGTACCTGAATGAAAGGGAATCATAAACGTGGGGCGATATGGGCAGGGGGGAGGATGATCAAACAGACCTACCAGCAAGGAATTGTTTCCTCTGCCTGGTGAGGTGTATTTCCCAAGGCTAAAAACGTGAGGGCAGATCATTGATGGTTAACACCAGCACCCGGACCGTGGCACCCCATTGGGAAGTCATTATTCCACAGGTCCCCTTGTCTATGAGACTGTGAAGAGATAGTGTGGATAGCTAGTGTTTACCCTTAAGAGGCATGTCTCAGAAATTGGTATCGGAAACATTGACCTGTGATTGCCACCGCCCACATCTGGGCAGTGATGGCGCTACACACCATAGGTCATGCTGTGACAGCACCTCCCCTTTGTCGGGGAACTGGGCAAAGGGCAATTCGAAAAGGTCCACACCTTCAAAGGCAATCAGCCGTTTTGCCTGAGTCCTACATTTGGAACACCCCACCACAGCTATATCCAGAGCATTGCCGACCGGATCAACAGGGCCACCCAATCCATTTTGGATGACTGCTTGAGTTGGTGCCATTGCACCGACCATTTAGGGCGATGCAGAGGGTACGCATTAAAAGAGTACCCATTGACTGGAACCCGGTGCTTATCCTGGTGTCTGGATCTGGGTCAGATCATGGATGGATCACCGGGGATGCCAGGGCCAGGCGCTGCCTAAAACGGGGCTTATGGAGGATGTGGAGAATGTGGCGGATTCTTTTTAAAAAAATCTGAAAAATAAAGAGAACTCTTTCCCCCTGCCGGGTATTCCGGTAAAGAACAGGCCAGCTCCCACGCCGGGGGCTTGCTTTTTTTATGTTCCACGGGCATTGGTCCGGGTATTAATTGCGCGGACAATTGCGCAGTGGTACGCAGTATAAGGCTATTGGTTTTAGGTTTGGTTTCAGGCTAAGAGCAATCTGGCCACAAGCTGTTAACTGCTTATGCCAAGATGAATGTCGAGAAAAATCCTTATTCGACATAGCCATTTATGTAATAGTCCGAGGCAATGTCCGAACCGTCGCCTTACTCGGACTAAATGGGTTTTAGTTGCAGGCCCACAACATGGAGGGGGGGGATCAAAAGCGTGTTGGTGACCATGGCTCGGGCAGAACGACAGCCGGAGGATATCCCCAGGAAATCATTTTGGGAGTTTTTGAATACTCCTTTATGAAATTAAATAAAAATAGAAAAGGCCCCGGTGATAATCCCCAGGGCCTTTTGTCATTCGTGGATAATTTCTTTGATTGTTAGGGGACAATCTATATCTATTTTAATTGTTTTTCCACTTTTTTTACTATGCAGATCAAAGATGAAACTCATCTCTCCAGCTTCATTAAATATGAATCCATCATTTAAAATTGTTAAAATCATTTTGTCTGATTTAGATATTTGTGTAGGTTCGAAATCCCCTTTAGCTAAAATAGAGGAATGTTTACCGAGTTTACTTGTAATTGTAAATGAATCGAAATTTTGCTCTTTATCCTGCTCTTCAAATAAAGTGCGTATAAAGAAACAAAGTTTTAATTGTTTTGGCCATTTGTTTTTATTTTCTGGAGTAACATTGAAAGTTATAACGTCGTCATACAACCCCATAATTGAAAC
>Ga0307987_1000412_pt1 | contig 25684 bp, 20 predicted proteins | sample EllFjometagen181_FD_203157 | JGI IMG/M metagenome (GOLD analysis project Ga0307987, IMG submission 203157) | Marine microbial communities from Ellis Fjord, Antarctic Ocean - #181 | ecosystem: Environmental > Aquatic > Marine > Unclassified | place: Southern Ocean | collected 2014-10-08 | reverse complement strand
AGATGAAGTCGATGGACGAGGTCTTCTTGAGCTGCATCAGGGTGGACTTGGCGAGCTGGGAGATGTTCTGCATCTGCAGCTCGTCGTCGATGATGGCGCGGTTGATGCCGGCCTTGGCCCAGTCGGGGTGGGTCTCCTTGGGGGAGCGACCCAGGAAGTCCTCGGTGTAGTCGCGGAAGAAGTGGCCGTACAAGGTGGGCCCGTACTGGCGCAGGACGTAGTTCTCGAAGCTGTCGTCGTCGTAGTCCCGCAGGCCGTTGATGAGCAGGTCGAAGCCAGACTTGAGCGCCATGGTGGGCGGCAGCTGAGGGAGCTGCTGGGGCTTGAGGGGCCACAGGTAGTACTTGCCCGCGAAGTAGACCTCGCTGCGCCGGGGGAAGAGCACCTGATGCTCGCCCAGGACCCGCTCGACGTAGGCGGAGACGTCCGGGTTGGCGCTGTGGAAGCGGTGGGGGCCCACGTCGAAGACGAAGCCGTCGTACTCGAAGGACCGCGCCAGCCCACCCAAGGTGTCGAGCTTCTCGACGACGATGACCTCGGCGCCGGCTTCGGCCAGGAGCTGTGCCGTGACCAAGCCGGTGACGCCGGCGCCCACGATGACGACGGGACCGTCGTGGATGGTGGTTCGTGCGCGCTCTGTCATGGGAGCCTCGATGGGTCTGATGGGTCTGATGGGTGGAGAACCTTAACCCAGGCTGTGAGGACTCACGCTGGTTCGTGCGCCGACCGGTGCGACCAGCCACGCTACCCGGATAGGCTCATCGTGCCCGCTCGCCCCAGGTCCACGCCGTGAATCCACGCCTCGCCAGCCTTGCCCACGCCGCCCAGCCCCAGGGCCCACGCATCGCTCTAGTTTCCCTGTACGACGTAGAGAACAACGCCGTTCGGCTGCTGGCGGCTCTGCTGCGCCAAGCGGGCTTCCATGTGGTGGAGCTGTACTTCAAGGACTGGATCTCGAACCATCTGGCCCCAGCCAGCGAAACGGAGCTGCGCAACTTCGTCCGCGTACTGCGGCGGGAGCAGGTGCAGCTGGTGGCCATGTCCGTGCGTGCCTCGCCTTACTTCAACGTTGCGCGTACCCTCACGGAGCGGGTCTGGCAGGATCTGTCGCTGCCGGTGATGTGGGGCGGCAACCACCCCACCCTGGTGCCCGAAGAGTGCATTGCCCACGCCGATCTGCTGTTGCGGGGCGAAGGCGAGGAAGCCGTGGTGGAGCTGGCCTGCGCCCTCCGCGACGGCCAGCCCTTCGACGGCATCGAGAATCTCTGGGTGCACGACACCGGCGGCGACCACGTCCGCAACGGGCTGCGCACCCTGCTGTGCGATCTCGATCAGCTCCCCTTCCGCGACTACCACAGCCACGACCAGAAGTACTTGGTCATGGGCCGTTCCTACCAACAGGGCGACCCCATGCGCACCGACCCGGTCTTCCAGATGATGGCCAGCCGGGGCTGCATCTACAAGTGCTCCTATTGCTACAACTCCACCTACAAGAAGGAGATCTACGCGGGTCAGAAGTGGTACAGGCACCGATCGGTAGATTCCACCCTGGCGGAGATCGTGCAGGCCCTCGAGCATCGTGACTTCAAGCGGGTGCGCTTCGACGATGAGGTCTTCATCTTCCGCAAGGCCTGGTTCAAGGAGTTCTGCGAGCGCTGGCCGGTGGAGGTGGGGCTGCCCTTCGAGATCTTCATGGAGCCCAAGCTGGTGACCGAAGAGCGCATCGCCGCATTGGCCAAGGTCGGGCTCACCGGCGTGTACATGGGTGTGCAGGCCTCCGCCCGGGTCAACGCCGACCTGTACGACCGCTTCGCCGACGACGACAACATCGTCGAGAAGGCCCAGATCTTCCACCGCCACGGCGTCTACCCGCACTTCCAGCTGATCTTCGACGACCCGGAGTCTACCGAGCACGACTTCCGGGCCATGTTCGACATGGTGGCCAGCTTCCCCCACCCCTTCGATCTCTACCTGTTCAGCATCACTTACTTTCCAGGCCACGAGATCTCGAAGAAGCTCTTGGCGGACGGACGCATCTCATCCTACGAGATCGAGGGTGCGGACAACGCCAGGACCTTCTACCAACACCGGGTCAACCTGGAGTACCCTCGCGCGGTCGAAGAGACCTTCTGGATCAGCCTCATCCAGTTGCTGTCCAAGTCCTTCGTGCCCCCTGCCCCCATCAAGGCACTCACGCGCTCGCGCTTCCTGTCCCGCCACCCCTGGCCCCTCATCCAGCTGGCCCACGGGGCCAACTATGTGAAGCTGGGTTCCACGGCGGTGAGCATGGTGGCCCGGGGCGAGATGACCACCACCCTGCTGCGGCGGTGGCTCAACTTCAACCGGGTGATCACCAGCTAAGCGCCTCCAGCTCGAGCATCAGGCCAGCCGACGAGCGTTCGCTCGGCGCGCTTGTGTTCTGCCCGAGCGCTGGAGGCCGCGGAGACGAGTATGAACCGTTGGACTGCCCACCCGAGCATCAGGCCAGCCGACGAGCGACCGTTGTTGGTGGGGGTGGAGTGTGTTCGCCCTTTTTGGGTGGTTCGGGGGGACGTTCCGCTGTTGCCTTCTGGACTGTAGGCAGGTTGGGGCTGACCACGCGCCAAGTGCCTTGGTGGGCTGTCGAGTCATGGGTGTCGCGCGCTTCAACTTCAACCGGGTGATCACCAGCTAGGTTGTCGATGTTCCCCGTCAGCCCGCTTTGGGCCGGAGGAAGCGGCTGTTGGGGAGCTCGGTGAACAGCACCTTGAGGTGGTCCTTGCCCACGGGCCAGGACAGGCACTTGGACTCGCCGCCCGCGCGGGGGAGCTCTTGGGTGGGCAGCTCGACGATGGGCCAGCCCCGGGCCATGGCTCGCAGGGAGGTCTGGTACTCGATGGGGAAGCGCTTGACCGTGGTGTCGAGCTCGAGCAGGTCCACCTTGTGGAAGGCCCGGAAGCCGTTGATGGTGTCGTACACCCACGGGCCGGTGTTGAACAGCCTGTTGGCCAGCCAGGTCAGCGCCTGGTTGACCCGGGCCCGTGCACGGATCAGCTCGTCGTCTTCCTCGTTGCGGGCGCCGGGGCCGAAGCGGGCGGCGATGGCCAGCCGGGCACCGCCCTGCAGCAGGTCGTCGAGCTTGCTGATGTCGGCGGGGTCTTCGTTGCCGTCGGGGCTGTAGAAGATCAGGCGGCTGCCCTTGGCCACGTCGGCGGCCACGCGGAAGGCCACACCTCGGCCGGCGATGGGCTGGTCGAACACGGGGATGCCGCGCTCGTGCAGGAACTCTCGGCTGCCGTCGGTGCTGCCGCCGTCGATGCAGATGGTCTCTGCGAACTGGTCGATGGGGATCTGGTCCCACAGCTGCTGCAGGCCGTCGATTTCGTCGTAGACCAGCAGCACGATGGTGGCATCACGGGGGGCGGGGGTGCTCATGGCAGGAGCTCCTGTTCGGTCAGGAATCGGACGACGTGCTGTGCGATCACGGCGTGTCCCGCGGCGTTGGCGTGCCCCGGGTCCTTCGGGAAGTAGAGGGTGTCCTCGGTGCTGGCGTGCTCCATCTCGGCCTGGATGTCCAAGTGGCGCAGGCCGAGCTGTTCCGCGGCGATGCGCACCAGGCGACGGTGCTCGGCGGTGTAGCCGGAGCGCTCGAGGGGGAAGTCGAACAGCGCCAGCTCGGCGCCGTCGCTGCCCGCCATACCTTGGAGGCTGCGGATGTTGGCCACGTAGTCTTCGCGGCTGACCCGGTACACCCCATCATCGCCGCCGTCTGCGCGTTCCTTGGTCTGGATGCGCTGGTTGTCGATGAGGGTGCGCAGCCCCAGGTACAGGCGGCTGCGGTACAGCACGCTCTGCTTGAGAAGGCGGTGGTCTTGCTGCAGCAGGGCCTGGGAGGCGTCGGAGTAGGCCGCCTTGCGGGCGTCTTGGACCACGTAGCCGAAGAACACCAGATCGGGCTGGTAGGCCGAGGCGATGTTCTCGTACAGCCACATGCCCTGGAAGGAGGTGTGGCCTGGCTGACCGCCGTTGATGACCTGGACGCTGTCGTGGCCCTGGGCGTGCAGGGTGGACTCCACCAGGGCCGGGTAGGTCAGTGCATTGCCGACGCCCCAGCCGAAGGTGGTGGAGCAACCCAGAAACAGGATGCGGAAGGGGTCGCCAGCGCCTGGTTCGACGCTGTGCAGCGGGCTGCGCAGCCCCTGTTCGTCGGTACTGACAGCGAAGCTGCCGCCCGTCTCGCGGTGGGGGAAGGGCTGGTCCGTGAGGCTGGGATCGGTGACCCAGAAGGGCTGGTTGTGCTCGAAGGGGAGGTCGTGCTGGGCTTCGGGCCAGCCGAGTACACGTGCGCCGATCTCACCCCCGCCGATGATGACGACGAGGGGGATCAGGCTGAAAGCGATCTTGCGGGACAGCTTCACGGGTACATCCTGGGGACCACCCGAGCGTATTGGGATGGGCCCAGGGAGGCTACCGACGTGTGCCCGACGGGGTTCAGTAGCCGTCGGCAGGCGACACGGTGATGGCGGTGTGGTCGGTGATGGCGCCGTTGCTGCGCCACTCGTTGTCCCACGCCGTGATGTCGTTGATGGTGAAGCTGAACACGCCGTGCTCGGGGGCCTCGAAGAGCTTCGAGGTGCCGATGGGGAACACCGTCTCGATGCCCGCGTCGGTCACGAAGCGGCCGATGAGCATGCCTACGTAGCAGCCCTCGTAGTTGCAGGGCAGCGTGGGGTCGGTGTTGGGCTGGGTGAGGTCGCCTTCGGCGTTGATGTACTCACCGTTCTGTTGGACCCGGTAGTAGTCGTTGACCGTGGCGGTGATCGTGGCGCGGTTGCCCTGGCACATGGGGATGCGTTCCTGCCAGCCCTGGCCCAGATCGAGGTACTGGATGAGCTGGTAGTCCAGCGGGGTGTTGCACTCGCCGGCGGTGAGCTCGCCGGGTAGCGAAGCCAGCCAAGACGACCAAGAGGCCGTGTCGCCGTTGGCGGACATGATCGGCTGGCACATCTCGGCGTTCTTGGCGGCGACCGTCTCGATGGCTTCGGGACGACCCAACAGCACGGTGTCGAGGTCGTCGATCATGCGGGCGTCGAAGCTGACGATCTCGTCCTTCTGACCCAGCCACTGCTTCTTCATCTCTTCGAGGGTCTTCTGTCGGGCCATGCGCCGGTCGGTGATGGGCATGCCCTCGAAGGTGGGCGGGTAGTAGCACTCACCGCGCCAGCCCGGGTCCTTCTTGGTGGCTTCGACCGTGTGCCAGCCCACCGGGGGTGGGGCCTCTTCCTTCTTCTTCTTCTTGCCTTCTGCGACGCCGACGATGAGGATGGAGAGAGCGAGCAGGCTCAGGGTGCGAGACATGGGTTCCTCCGGTTGACAGGGGCAGAGCGCCCGACGGGGACTGTCCTACCCGGAAACCATAACGATTGCATCCTGTTCCGAGGTGGTCGCCAGGACGGCCTCGAGGTGATCCAGCACGAAGCGCGCCCCTGGGGGCGCGCGATGACGACGGACCGGTCTCGAGGACCGTCCGATCAGATCATCATGTAAGCGATGACCAGCCCGAAGAGCACGAGGGACTCGGGGAATGCCAAGGCCAGGAGCATGGCGATCTGGATGCGACCACCCGCCTGGGGGTTGCGAGCCATGCCTTCCATGGCGGAGCGGGCCAGCAGGCCTTGCCCCAGGCCGGCGCCCAGGATGGCGAGGCCCATGATGATGCCGGAGCCCAGGCCAACAGTGCCCGCGGTCACGAGCATGTAGGCGATGACCAGCCCGAAGAGCACGAGGGACTCGGGGAACGCGAGAGCCAGGAGCATGGCGATCTGGATGCGGCCACCCGCCTGGGGGTTGCGTGCCATGCCTTCCAAGGCGCTGCTGGCCAGAAGGCCCTGACCCAGGCCGGCGCCCAGGATGGCGAGGCCCATGGCCAGGCCGGCGCCCAAACCGATGAGCGCGCCACCTTCGGTGGCGACCTCGGCGACCTCTTGCCCATGGTCCTGGGCAAAGGCAGCGGCGGAGAACAGGGCAGTGGCGATCAACGTCGGCAGCATGAACCACTTCGACTTCATTGTTCCTCCAAGACGGCGGAGAGAGAGAGCTGGAAAAAGGGGGCGACTAGTGGTGGTCGAGATCGGCCACCGCGAGCGAGATGTAGACGGTGGTGAGCAGCATGAAGACCAGGGCCTGGATGAAGGACACGAAGCCCCCCAGGCCCAGCAGGGCGGCCGGCAGCACCGCTGGCACCAGATCGGACATGATGTTGAAGACCGTGTGGTCACCGAACATGTTGCCCGCCAGGCGCAGGGTGAGGGACACGGGCCGCACGACCAGTCCGATGGTCTCGATGAGGAAGAAGAACGGGATCATGACCAGGATGGGGCCGCCCAGGTGCTTGACGTAGGCGAAGCCATTGCGCATCAGCCCGGCCACGTTGAACGTGACGAAGACGATGACGGCCAGGGCCAGGTTGGCGGAGACGCAGGAGGTGGCCGGCAGGAAGCCCGGCACCAGACCCATCAGGTTGCTGACCAGGATGTAGAAGAACAGCGCGCCCAGGAAGGGGAAGAAGACCTTGGCGTCTTTGCGTCCCATGGAGCTCTCGGCCAGGTCGAACAGGGCCTCGGTGATGATCTCGAGGACGTTGCGCGGGGTGAAGCCGGCGTCGGGCACAAGCGCTTCGGCGCCGCCGCGGGCGCGGGCGCGATCGATGCCGCGCTTGCCCAGCCAGGCGATCAGCACCACCACGCCGCAGGCAAACCATGCGGCGAAGATGGTCCAGGTCTCGTCGCGCTGGAGCATCCCGGGGATCAGGGAGTCGTCGGCCACGCCGGGGATGAGGTGGTACCAGCTGAAGTGGCTGGCCATGGGATGGAGGACTCCACCGAGGTCGGGCAGACTCGGGAGGCCTCGAAGCAACAGGTGGGACAGCATCTCGATCACTGGCCGGCTCCAGCGGATGGGTCGCGCAGCGCGCGCGAATACTCGAACAAGGCTTGTAGCGTAATCGAGGCGACTACGCAGCTAAGTCCGCCCACCACTGCCATGGGATGCGTGTGCCTCAGTAGCGCCCACAGCAGGAAGAAGGTCAGCAGCCAGCGAATCGACCCCCCCATCATCGTTCTGGCGGTCAGCGCGCCGTGGCTCGGGGCCTCGGGGTGCGCCAGCAGGGATGTGTCGCCTCTGATGCGGGATGCCATCAGGAGAAAGTTGCCTCCAGCCAGGGCCGCCGCGAGAAGCACGGCGACGCCCTGGCGGGGGCCGAGCACCACCGCGAAGGGGTAGGCCAGCGCTAGCGCCAGCAGCACGGTGCGCAGCAGGATGCTGCGGGTCTTCATGCGTCCTCTCCGGGGGGGCGCTTCTCCAGCACGCGCACGATGCGGTACACCCCGCCCACCAGGCCCACGAAAGGAAGCACCGCCAGCAGGATGGGGGCCGTGCCCAGGCGGCCGTCGAGCCAAGAGCCCAGCAGCAGGCCGCCGATGACGAGACCCGCCATTTCGAGGACCAGTCCCGAGGCGAGTATGGCTGTGGGGGGGATGCGGATCATACCCTCGGTGGTATCGCAGGTGGAGGTTCGGGGCTCAACCGCGGGTGCCTGCGTGCCGATGAGCAGTGTGCACCCCAATCTCCGCGAGCCCGCATGCGCGCGATCCTCGAGTTCGTCTCACCGACCCTCGTCCTGGCGCTGTTGCTCGCTGGCGTGGTGGGGCACAGCCCGGCGGCCTGGGCGGCGGACGCCGACGTGGATGGTCTGGACGATGGCTGGGAACAGGACTGGTTCGGTTCGTTCGGTGCCTACGACGGCGACGATGATCCAGACCATGATGGGCTGGACAACCTTGGCGAGCAGGCGGCGGGCAGCGACCCCACCCACATGGACAGTGACGACGATGGCTTGCTGGACGGGGTGGAGCAGGACCTGGGGACCGACCCCACCGATCCGGACAGCGACGGCGATGGCCTGGACGACCACGCCGAGGTGGTGGTGCAGGCCAGCGACCCCAACGACCCCGCGGACCCGCCCAGCGCCGACTTCGATAGTGACGGTGACGGCTTGAGCGACGAGATCGAGTGGGTGTTGGGCACCGATCCGGACTGCGCCGACAGCGACGGCGACTGGCTCGAGGACGGCCAGGAAGATGCTGACGGCGACGGGACCGTGGACGTGGGCGAGACCGATCCCCGGCTCGCGGACAGTGACGGCGACGGCCTGCATGATGGCTGGGAGGTGGAGGTCTACGCCAGCGACCCCTGGGTCGCCGACAGCGACGGTGATGGCCTGGATGACGCTGGCGAGCACGCCTGGCGCTACGCCGGCTACCTCTGCCTGTCCCCGGTGGAGGCGGACAGCGACGGTGACGGACTCAGCGACTTCGATGAACTCGAAGGCGGCGCGGGGACCGATCCCTGCACCATCGACAGCGACGGTGACGGCCTGCTCGATGCCGTGGAGCTGTCCGACGGGACCAGCGCCACCGATGCCGGGGATCACCTGGTGGACAGTGACGGCGACGGGCTGTCCGACGTCTTCGAGGCCGGCCTGGGCAGCGGCAGCGGCACCCTGGACAGCGACGGCGACGGCCTGGACGACGCTCAGGAGTGCTTCCCCCTGGACGATGGCTTCGAGACCGATCCCAGCGACGTGGACAGTGACGACGACGGGCTGCTGGATGGCGCGGAGGGTGGACGGCTCGAGGCCGGAGAGCTGGTAGACGGCACGGACCCCAGCAGCGCTGACAGTGATGGCGACGGCCTGAGCGACGGCCTCGAGCGTGGACTGTGGGAGCCCCAGACCAGCACGGCGGGTGTGAACGGCACGGACAGCGCGCGCTTCGATGCCGACGACGACCCCTCCACCACCACCGACCCCACCCATGTCGACAGCGACGCCGACGGCCTGAGCGATGGCCGCGAAGACGCGGACCACGACGGGCGGTGCGACGCCAGCGAGAGCTGCGCGGATGTCTACGACAGCGACGCCGACGGCATGCACGATGGCTGGGAGTCTCACTGGGGCGTGGTCGCTCGCTGCGCTGGCGCAGTGCTCCTGGACCCCCGGGACCCCTACGACGCCGCCGGGGACGGGGACGGGGACGGGCTGACCGCGTTGGAGGAGTACCAGCTGTACGACGCCTTCGGTGGTCGCACCTCCCCCTGTGATGCCGACTCTGATCTCGACGGGCTCTCCGACGGCCTCGAGGTGGGTTCGGACTACGGCATGGGTCCCTCGAGCCCTTTGCTGGCCGACTCCGACGCCGACGGCTCGCGGGACGACCAGGAGGACCGGGACGCCAGCGGCACCGTCGAGTACGGGGTCGAGACCGATCCCACAGTGGCTGACAGCGACGGTGACGGGTTGCTGGATGGGCAGGAGGATCGGGACGGAGATGGGCTGTGGGAGCCCGGCTCCGGCGAGACCGATCCTCTGCAGGCAGACAGTGACGGTGACGGCCTGAGCGACGGTGAAGAGCGGCTGTCCATCGGCACGGACCCCAACGATCCCGACAGTGATGACGACGGCCTGAGCGACGGCTTGGAGCTGGGGCGGGACGGGGATCTGGACGGCTCCAGCCGCAGCGATCCTCTCGCGGCCGACAGCGACGGCGACGGGCTGCTGGACGGGGAGGAAGACCTGAACGGCGATGGAGCCTTGGGTGAGCGCGAGACCCATCCCATGGACGCCGACACCGACGGCGGCGGGGTGAGCGATGGCATCGAGCTGCTCGTCAATGGCACCGACCCGCTGGACCCCAGCGACGATGTGTCCCAGGACAGTGACGGCGACGGGCTGGACGATGACGTGGAGGACGGCTTCGGCACGGACCCTTACGATCCGGACACTGACGGTGATGGTCTGTACGATGGCCTCGAGCTGGGTCTCGTGGGAGACAGCGACCCCCTGAGCACCACCGACCCCCTCGCCGCCGACACGGACGGCGACGGGCTCGGGGACGGCCTCGAGGACGCCGACGGGGACGGCGCGGTGGGGCGTCACGAGCTGGACCCGGCGGATCCCGACAGCGACGACGACGGCCTGCTCGACGGCGACGAGGACGCCGACCACGACGGCTGGATGGGTGGCGCGGACGACGAGACCGACCCCAGGGATGCGGACACGGACGGTGACGGGGTCGAGGATGGCCTCGAGCTCGATCTGCAGCTCGATCCCCTGGCCCAGGACAGCGACGGCGACACCATCCGGGACGATCACGAGATCACCGGTCACGGCGACCAGCCGCCCGACTCGGATCGAGACGGCGTGATCGACGCCCTGGACAGCGACAGCGACGGCGACACCGTGGACGACATCGACGAGGCCGGTGACGACGAGCTTCGCAGCGCCCCGGTGGACAGCGACAGCGATGGCTCGCCCGACTACCGGGACCGGGACAGCGACAATGGTGGTGTGGACGACGGCACCGAGCTGCGCACCCACGCCACCGACCCCACCGACCCCAGCGATGATGGGCGGGGCTGGCTCGAGGACGACGGCCGGGTCGTGGGTGGCGCCCGCATCGGCTGCAGCAGCGGTGGGGGAACCGGTGGACTGGGCTGGCTGATCCTGCTGGCGGTGCCGGTGTTCATCAGCCGGACCCAGCGTCCGCAGGTCCTGCTGCCTCGCAGCAGCCTGGCCTATGCCCTCCTGTTGCAGCTGCTGGCTTTGGTTGCCTTCGGTGCGGTGCTGGTGCTGCTGGCCATCCTCCTGCCGTCCTCAGCCCGGGCTGGCGTGGAGCATCCCGACGCCCACAATGCGGCGGTGGACGCCAACCCTTTCCGGCTGGACCCGGCGGGTTTGGGCGTGCTCTCCACCGGCAGCGGGCGTGTGCTGGCGGGGATGGAGCTGGTGGGTGGGCTGACCCTGCAACAGGTAGAGCAGCCCATCGTCGTCGCGAGTCAGGGTGAGGGCGAGCTCTTCCGGGCGTTGGTGGATGACCGTCGCCAGCTCGATGTGGCCGCGGCTGTGGGCATGGGACACGGGGTGGAGCTGAGCGTGCTGCTGCCCGTGGTGCTGTCCCAGGTCGCCCAGCCTCCCGGTCAGAAGCTGGGCGATCTGGCGGCCAGCGGCTTCGGCGATCTTCGTGTGCGCGTGCGGCTGAGCACCGTCGAAGGCCGGCGCGGAGCGTTGGCCCTGGCGGTGCCCGTGGTGCTGCCCACCGGCGACGCCGAGGCGTGGATGGGCACCGGGCTGCCCGCCGTGGAGCCCACGCTGCAGGGTTCGCTGGACCTTGGCCCCGTGGAGCTGGCGAGCGCCGTGGGGTACCGGGTGCAGCAGCGCAGCACCCTGTTTACCATGGTGGATGGTCACAAGATCATCGTCCGCAGCGGCGCCCGCTATCGCAGGGCGCAGGCGCCTTGGGCCGTGGCAGGCGAGGCCTGGATGAGCACTCGGGCGGGCGCTCCGTTCAGGGTGCCGGGCGAGACCGCGGCCGAGGCGGTGCTTGCGGCCCAGTGGATGCCGGACTGGGGTTTGACCGTATGCGCCGGAGGCGGCGCCGGGCTGGCCGCCGGCGTGGGAGCGCCGGCCTGGCGCGGGCTGGTGTCGGTGGGCTGGGGTGGCAGCGCCCGTCCGGACGCGGACAAGGACGGGATTCCCGTCTCCCGGGACCGCTGCCCCGGAGAGCCCGAGGACTGGGACTCCTTCCGCGACGACGACGGCTGCCCCGACTACGACGACGATGACGACGGCCTGGTGGACAGTGACGACGCTTGCCCCATGGACGCCGAGGACCTCGACGGCTTCGAGGACCAGGACGGCTGTCCGGAGGAAGGGCCGATCTCCGAATCCGAGCCGGAGCCCGAGTCGGAGCCCGAGTCCGAGTCCGAGTCCGAGTCGGAGCCCGAGTCCGAGTCGGAGCCCGAGTCCGAGTCCGAGTCCGAGTCCGAGTCCGAGTCCGAGTCCGAGTCCGAGTCCGAGTCCGAGTCCGAGTCCGAGTCCGAGCCGGAGCTGGAAGTGGCCGCGGTTGCAAGCGTCGCTGGTGGCGAGGGTTACTTCGCGCCTAGTGCGTTGGTGGCTGACGATGAGCCTTCTCGGGCGCTTGACCCTAAGGTCCCCACTGGCCCAACCCCCGCCGAGTACTTGGCCGGCATCGTGGTGCACTTCGCCTATGCCAGCACTGAGCCCGACGCCGCCAGCACCGTCGCCCTCGAGCGGGTGCTCGCCCTGCTGGCCGCCGAGCCAGGATTGCGCATTGCCCTCGAGGGCCACACCGACGATGTGGGTTCGGCCGCGGTCAACATGCAGGTCTCCGAGGCACGAGCCCTGGCGGTGAAGCGGTGGTTGCTGGCCCGCGGCGGCCCCGAGCTGAACAGCTGCCTGTTCGTGCGAGGCTTTGGAGAGGAGCGACCGACGGTAGCCAACGAAAGCGATGCGAACCGGGCACGCAATCGCCGGGTGGAGCTGGTGGTGCGTTAGGAACCCGCGCTCCTGGACATGACACCCGGGATTCGAGGGTTTCGAGCCATGTCCAATGAGCACTTCGAGACGGCATACCAGGAACTGCTGAACACCATCGGCAGCGGTGTGGCTGTCTACAAGGTCTGCAACGAAGGTCGCACCGGGGCCGACTACGTCATCCTCGACTTCAACCGTGCCGCGCTGGATCTCGAGGGCAAGACCCGGGACGAGGTGGTCGGCAAGACCCTCATCGACCTGCGGCCCAACATCGATGACTTCGGCCTGCTCGAGATCTTTCGGCAGGTGTGGGTAACCGGCGAACCGAGCTCCTTTCCAGCCAAGGTCTACACTGACGACAAGTTCGCAAACTACTACGAGAACAGGGTCTTTCGTTTGTCGCAGGACCGCATCGTGGCCGTCTACGACGACGTCACCGAGCGTATGCAGGGCGCCGAGGCCCTGCGAAAGAGCGAGGAGCTGCTGCGCGAGGTGATGGACAGCATGGACAAGGCCATCGCCATCTACGAGGCGGTGGACGACGGCAGCGACTTCGTCTTCGTGGGGATGAACAAAGCCGCGGAACCCATCACGCACTATCGCCAGGCGGAGGTGGTGGGGCGGAGCTTGAACGAACTGTTCCCCGGCGAACGCTCCATCGGGCTGATCGCCAGCCTGAGAGAGGCCTGGGTCACAGGCGAGACCGTGCGCATTCCCCTCAAGAAGTACGAGGATCAGCGCATCACCCAGTGGGTGGAGAACACCATCTTCCGCCTGCCGTCGGGCAAGGTCGTGGCGATGTTCGAAGATACCTTCGCCCAGCGCATGGCGGAGCGGGCGCTGCAGGAGAGCGAAGCGCGCTACCGGCTGGCGCAGCGCATCGGAGGCGTCGGTAGCTGGGAGTTGAACCTCCAGACCGATGAGCGCTGGCAATCGGAAGAGGCCAAGCGCATCTTCGGCTTCGACCCGCATGGCGAACACATCACGGGAGAGGTTGTTGAGAGCTGCATTCCCCAACGGGCCCGCGTCCGTCAGGCCCTCGAGGACCTGATCCAGCACGAGGCGCCGTACCAGCTCGAGTACGACATCGATCCCATCGATGGTTCGCCCCGTAGAATAGTCAGCGCCACCGCCCACCTGCTTCGTGACGAGGCTGGCGAGCCGCTCAAGGTGGTGGGGACCGTTCGGGACATCACCGAGAAGTCGCTGCAGCAGAGCACCATCCGTGAGCTCGAGCGTCGCTACGAACAATCCCAGAAGATCGAGACCGTGGGGCGCCTGGCAGGGGGAATCGCCCACGACTTCAACAACCTGCTCTCGGTCATTCTGAGCTACACAGAGCTGGCCCTCCAGGAATTGCCCGAGGACAACCCCGTTTCGCGTGATCTGTGCGAGGTCAGGAACGCCGGCGAGAAGGCTGCGGAGCTCACCAAACAGCTGCTGGCTTTCAGCCGGCAGCAGGTCCTGCAGCCGGTGTCCCTCGACCTCAACAGCGTTGCTTCCGGGATCGAGAAGATGCTGCGGCGGATTCTGGGCGAGGACATCCACCTCGAACAGAAGCTGAGTTCGGATCTCGGCATGGTCAAAGCCGATCCTGGCCAGGTGGAGCAGGTGATCATGAACCTGGCGGTGAACGCCCGCGACGCCATGCCCGCTGGCGGCCGCCTGATCCTCGAGACCGCCAATATGGAAATCGGCGCGGAGATCGCGTCCTCCGGGCCGGTGGTCGAGCCGGGGCCGTACGTGCTGCTCTCGGTGACCGATGATGGCGACGGGATGGACGAGAGCACCAAGGCCAGGATCTTCGAGCCCTTCTTCACCACCAAACCCAAGGGGAAGGGGACCGGGTTGGGCTTGTCCATGGTGTACGGCATCATCAAACAAAGCGGCGGGGATGTGCGTGTGATCAGCCAGCCGGGGCGCGGTACCCGCTTCGAGGTCTACCTGCCGCGGGTCTCGTCCGGGAAGCCCCCTGTCGCGGTGCCCGTGGCCATTCCTGTGCCCGTCACGGGCAGCGAGACCATCCTCTTGGCAGAGGACGAATCGGCCCTTCGCAGAGTGGCCGAGCGCGCTCTGACAGAGGCCGGCTACACCGTCTTGGCTGCAGCGGATGGAGAGCAGGCTCTGCGATTGAGCAGGAGCTACGAGGGTGAGATCCAGCTCCTGGTGACCGATGTCGTGATGCCGCAGATGGGTGGGAGTGAGTTGGTCGAGCGTTTGGGGCGAACCCGTCCCACCACCAAGGTCCTGTTCATCTCAGGCTACACCGACGACACCATCGTTCACCACGGCGTGCGCGACAAGGACTCCTACTTCCTCGCCAAGCCGTTCACGGTGGCGGCTCTCGAGCGTGTGGTCCGTGAGGTATTGGAGAGCGCCGGCCAAAGGCCGAAGGCGGGGGACAGGGAATAGTCCACCGCCGCCTCGGGCTGTTCCCTGACCCGCCCAGGCTCGAGCCTGCATCGCGCGCGAGCACTTGGTGGTGGACGCTCGTTGATTCCGCTACTCCACCACCACCCTCATCACTCGCACCTCGAGCCTGCCCAGCGTCAGCTCCAGCGTGCCGCCGGGTGCCTCCTGCAAGACCCCGTCGTAGATACGCTCCACGCGCTCGCCTGGCAGGCCGCTGACCGTCGACGTGACCTCCTGTTCGGACGAGTTGACCGCCACCACCGTCCAGGCTCCCGCGTGCTCCCAGGCTCGGGCCCACACGCTCGGGTAGACCAGCGGCTCGTCGTAGAGGTGGGGCGTCACCTCCACCTCGGTGGGGCCGCTCGTGACGCTCAGGTCGAGGGTGCCTTTGTCAGCGCCGCGGAGCACCCACTCCCCCAGGGCTTCCTCGCCCGAGATCCTGGTGGCGACGTCGAGGATCGCCTGGGCTGACTGCCCCACGTCCTGGTCGTACACCGCATGCCACCAGGAGAAGGTGTACAGCCCGCGGGCCCCTGCGGCCACGGCGGCGAGGTGGTCGTGGACGACCTCGGTGCGGTCGGGCACGCCGCCGTTGTCCACGTAGCGCGAGTCGAACACGCCGATGATGCCCAGAGGGGTCTTGTCGGCGATGGTGTAGCCGGCCAGCTCGATGGCCTCGATCTCACTCTCGACGCGCCACCGCACCCAGGCGTGGGGCTGGCCGGCGTACTCGGCGTAGGCCCCGGCTCCGATGAGGTCGAGGTGTTCGACGTAGTAGGCGATGTCCGAGGCGTGGTAGTGGCCGGGGATGTACATGTAGACGGGGCGGTTGTCCACGGCGCGGATGGCCTGGGACAGATCGCGGACCGTGTTCAGTTCGTCGGGGTACCAGTATCTGAGCTCCTCCGGCAGCTCCCACCAGCCCAGGCCTTCGAGGGTCAGAGCGGGCTCGATCTCGTCGGCATCGCCCACGTGCGCCGAGAAGATCAGCCCGGCTGTGGCTGCATCCTGCTGCCAGCTGTCGAGGTAGTCGCCGGGTGCGGAGTAGGTGTGCGCGGCGTTGACCCCCTCAGCGGCCAGGTCGCTGAAGGTGGCGACGTGTTCGCTGGGCTCGGCCGAATACAGCGCCATCATGTAGCGATCACCCCGGGGGTGGACGCCGCTGGGCTCGATGACGGGTAGGGTGGTGAGCTCCACCGCAGCGCAGCCTGGGGAGTTGGCGCTCAGCGCGGGCTCGCCAGGCCCGGAGGGGGTCCAGGCACAGTGGAGCCTGAGGCCGAGGGTGGCGCAAGCCAGCGCCTCGCCGTCGATGGTCGCGCCCTGGGCACCCTCGAACAGCAGGTCGTAGCGGCTGCCCACCCAGCGCTCGAGGGTGGGATCCCCGAGGAAGCTCGGTGGGGGGCAGGCCGCGCTGTCTCCGGTGTCGCCGGCTCGGCTGTCCGAGGGCGGCTGGGTGTCGTGGGGCGCGTAGGTGTCTTTGGGCTGCGGGTGGTCCGGTGAGGGACAGCCCAGCAAGAGCAGAAGAGGGAACGCGTACATCGGCTGAGGATAGCTCGGTTGCGTGCTGATGGACCCGAACCGGCCGTCGTGGGTCAGGTGCGACCACGCTGGGTCCAGCCTGCTGGCTAGTCACTCGGAGGAAGAACGTCCGCGAGGAACGCATCCACCGCCGCGCTGGGCTCGTCGCCGTCGGAGCCGAAGTCGAGCACCAGCGAGCTGTGGGTCTCGTCGCTCCAGTGCTGGGTGATGGCCACCTGGCCCTCGTCGACCAGAGCGGAGACGTAGTGCTCGCTGGCCATGGCGGTGAGGTAGCCGTGGGAACCGACCTCGTCCGGGGATGGTTCCGCCGAGACGAGCATCGCTGGCGCCACAGCACCCGCAATGTAGCGGATGGGCGAGGCCACGAGCTGCTCGGCCTCGGTGCTCCCGAACAGGTGCTCGATGAGGGGGATGTTCTTCTCGACGACGCTGCCTTCCATGAGCTCGAGGGCGTAGGGCACGTCGTAGGCGTGTACGTCCATGGACACTGTGGCGGCGATGTGGGGCTCGGGGAGGCCGGCGGCCTCGAGGTAGCTGCCGTCGGCGCCGAGCAGGGCCACGAGGTGAGCGCCCGAAGAGAAACCGAAGGCAACCGCCCCATCCTCGGTGATGCCGTAGTCGGCGGCGTGGTCGTCGAGCCAAGCAAGGGCGTGGGCGATGTCGTGGGCTTGTTCCACCGGCCCTACGTTGAGCGGGCCGGGGGGCGTGGTGGCCAAGCGGAAGTTCACCGCGGCGGTCACGTAGCCGCGGTCGAGCCACCACCCGCCCAGCTCCGGAGCCGCTGTGCGGAAGTTCTCCTTGTCTCCCGAGACCCACGAGCCCCCATGAACCAGCAGGACCAGGCGCTTGGGCTGCCCATCCGGGAGATAGGTGATGTCGAGGGTGGACAGCGCGGCATCGCCGCCCGAAGGGGGCGTGTAGGGCACATCCAGCTTGGTGATCACGGTGGCAGGGGCGCCCGTTTCGTCGGGTTTCGTGCTCGTGTCGTCAGGGGGTGTGCAGGCTACCAGCAGGCTGGTGAGCAGGGCGAGGCTGGAGCGCATTGGGGGCATCCTCCGCGGAGGCTTACCCATAGCAGGTGACCACCCTGGTGGTGGCCGCTGGCCTCGAGCTGCTCCCTACGGGAGGCTGCCTGGGTGACCCGGCTGCCTGGGGGCACCGAGCGGGTGAGCCAGACATTGCCGCCGATGACCGAGCCGCGTCCCACCGAGAACCGACCGAGGATTGTGGCTCCCGAGTAGATGATCACGTCGTCTTCGACCACCGGGTGGCGGGCGACGCCCTTGGTGGGCCGGCCCCCGTCGTCTACAGGCAGGCTCTTGGCTCCCGGGGTGACATCCCGGTAGATCCATGTGGGACCCCGCTGGCAACGATCAACAGAGCCCGGGGTTGAAGTGCAGGAACTCGTCCCGCCAGTGATATTGCTCGAGCAGGTCGTCCCGCGGCTCACCCAGAATGCAGAGGGCAGCGTAGAGCGCCTCAACCGAGGCGAGCCCGGCTTGGGGGTCGGCGTGGGTGCGACTCGTGCGGGGATAGGCGGTCCGCAGCACCGGGAGCCGCCTCAGACTCAACTCCCCGTCCACCGTCGCCAGCAAGGCGTCCACGCGTCGCCAGGCGCAGTCGATGACCAGCAGATCCTGGCCGAGGTCCGCACGCGTCAGCAGCGTGCCCTCTGGGTGCAGCAGAATGCGCGCCCCCACTGACACGCGCCGCGCGGCGTCATAGCGCACGAACTCGATGGAGGGCTTGCCGCGCAGCGGCATGAGCGAGCACTTCTTTGCGCACTCGCGGGAATCACGCAGGATCAAGACACTGATCGTCATGGTCCCTGCGTACCGCATCGCTTCCGTTTGTTCTACTTATCCATCACTCCACGGCTCATTCCCGGCACTGTGGATTTTGGGTGTAGGATGCTCCTGGCTCCCGCTCCACAGCCGGCGTGCTTCGAAGTGTTGCGCGTTCTTGTGGATGGGGCTGGTCGATCTGGAGACTGGAAATGCTGTACCCATTCATCTTCATCTTCATCAACCTTTGTCATGCCGGTCCCCTTCGCCTCAACACCAGCTACATTGCTCAGTCCTGGCGTCCGGGTGCAAAGTTAGGCGTAGAGCTTGTGTTGGCGGAGACGGCGGTAGAGAAGACGCGTCAGGGATAACAGCAGACCATCACCCGACAGATCCTCGTTGAGCCATCCTTTCTGGCTTGGTACCATCGCCACAATCGCACCCCGCTCACCCTTGATACCCAACTCTATGCCCGTTGGATTCGCCCTGGTGGTGCGGTCCGGGAGTTGTTCCTTGGGCAGGGAGCGACCTACGCCATCAACGGTGGTGAGACCTGTGAATTCGACAGCAGTGATGCGTTGATTTGCAGCAGCACCGCCGGTAACTGGATGAGCGCCACCTCGATGGGGTTCGGTCTGGGACGAGATCTCTCGGCAACCACGGATCACGATCTGGCCTGGCACATCCGGCCGCTCGCGATCCTGTGGGCACCCTACAATTCGGGCGTCGCTCCCGTCTTCATGATCGAAGTCGGTGTGCGGCACTCCTGGCTGTCTGGAGGGAAATGATGTTGTTTCTGCTGATGATCCTGGGCTGTGCTCAGGGGGACTACTGGTACTTCCGGACAGATGGAGTCGACCTGCCCGTGCGGGTCGAAGGCAATCTGGACAGCGGAGTGTTCCTGCTGATGCTGCACGGCGGTCCTCAGGGCAGCGCGGCATACTACAACTGGGGCCTGGACACTGAGATCCTCGAGGACGCCTACGCCATGGTCTACTACGATCAACGAGGCCAGGGCGGCACCCACGGGCGGTTTGACGAGGCGGCCTACACCGTCCAGCAGCTCGCCGACGACAACCGCAACCTCGTCCGCGCCATGTACGCCCGGTACGGCGACGACAGCAGCATCTGGTTGTACGGGCACTCCTGGGGCGGCATGCTGGGCACAGCCACTCTGCTGGACACCGACGCCGAAGTCGCCGGCTGGATTGAGTCCGCGGGAAGCCACGACTACCCGCTCAACGACATCTACAGCGCTGAGTTACTCATCGAGGTGGGAGAGAAGGCTGTCACTGATGGCGGTGAGTATGCGGAAGAGTGGGCGGACGTCATCGCGCGTGTTGAGTCGATTCAGGTGGATGGCATCGATGCAGAGGAAGGCTGGCCCCTGAACACCATCGCGATCGAGGCCTCTGGATACGTCGAAGAGGTCTGGCCAGAGAATGTAGATGAGGAGTCCACGCTCTACATTCTGCTCAACGATCCCACTGCCGTGGCGACCGCTTGGTGGAGCGGTCGAGGGGCCGGGAAGCTTGTCGACGACAGCGCTCTGAACCTCAGCTATACCGACCGTTTGAACGAGATTACTGTGCCCAGCCTGTTCCTCTACGGCTCTCTCGACTTTGTCTGTCCGCCCCAGCTCGGCCGCGATGCATACGAGCGGGTAGACACGGATGCCACCGAATTCGTGGTGTTCGAGGATGCCGGGCACAGCCTCATGGCGAACTATCCAGAGGAGTACGCTGACACCATCATCAACTTCGTCGATATTTGGCGGTGAGCGGCCGCCGAGGACCTCGTCGGACAACCTGCGCGGCTCCGCCCAGACCATCCTCAGCCCGAACATCCTGGGCATGAGCGACGCCAGGGTTTGCCGGTCGAGGTGTTCTGCGCTGGTGAATGTGTCAACGGCGGCAAGGACGCGGCCATGCGTTGTCTGCGCCCCCCTGGGAGCTGATGGCAGGTTACCCATTTGCGATGGTTCCTCGCCTACAACCAGTCCCCGAGCCCAATTGACCACCGGGAAACCACGCCAGGCTCCCTCCGCCGAAGTGCTGCTGCGGGAGAGCGAGCAGCGCTACAGGCAGCTCGTGGAGCACATGCGCAGCGGCGTGGTGGTGTACGCTGCCGTCGACGACGGTGCCGACTTCGTCATCCAGGACTTCAACCGCGCCGCCGCGGAGATCGAGCGTGTGGACCGGGCTGACGTGATCGGTCAGCGGATCACCGAGGCCTTCCCCGGCGTCGAGCCGTTTGGCATCCTCGACGTGTTCAGGCAGGTGTGGAAGACCGGCGTCCCCATGAACCACCCTGTGAGCTTCTACCGGGACGACCGCATCTCAGGCTGGCGCGAAAACTTCGTGTACCGACTGCCAAACGGCGAGGTGGTCGCCATCTATGACGACGTGACAGAGCGCCTGCAGTCCGAAGAAGAGCTGCGCTACCACGCCGACCTGCTGGACAACCTCTCCGATGCGGTCATCTCCACCGACCGACAACACATCATCCGGTCTTGGAACCGAGCCGCAGAGGAGATCTACGGCTACACCGAGGCCGAGGCCCTCGGCCGGACCACAGCAGACCTCCTGAACCCCGAGTATGTGAGCGAGAGCCGTGATGTGGCCCTTCGTTCCCTGCTGGACAGCGGCACCTGGGTTGGGGAGACAGCTCAGCGCGCCAAGGACGGTAGGATGTTGCAGATGGCCACCAGCGCTCGGGTGGTGCACTCCAACGATGGTGTCTTTCTCGGCGCCGTCGGGGTCCACCGCGACATCGGTGAGCAGCGTAGGCTCGAGGCCAAGGTCGTCCGCAACGAGCGCCTGGCAAGCGTCGGCCTGCTCGCCGCAGGCGTGGCCCACGAGATCAACAACCCGCTGACCTACACGCTGTTCAACCTCGAGGCGCTGGTCGAGCACTTCCTGGAAGTGGCCGGGCAAGTCGGTTCCGACGGCTACCGAGACACCGAGGCCCGCCGGGGAGAGCGCGCCGCGGCGGATGAGCTGCTGAACCAGGCCCTGGGCGCGCTGGACGGCGCTCGTCGCGTGATGAACATCGTCAAGGAACTCAACACATTTTCCCGCACCAGCGACCACGGCTTCAGGACCTGCCACGTCCACGAGATCCTCGACACGGCCATCAAGTTTGCGGACAACGAGATCCGGTTCCGCGCCCGGCTGCACAAGGACTACGCCGAGGTTCCGGCGGTGGTGGTCAACGAGGGCAGGTTGGCACAGGTGTTCCTCAACCTGATCATCAATGCCGCCCACGCCATCGAAGAAGGCGACCTGGAGAACAATGAGATCCGCGTCCGCATCTGGCTGGATGGAGGTCGGGTGGCGGTGTCCTTTCTCGACACGGGCCACGGGGTGCCCCCTGAACAGCTGCCCCGCATCTTCGACCCGTTCTTCACCACCAAGACCATTGGCCAGGGGACGGGGATGGGGCTGTCCATCTGCAACAACATCGTCATCTCCATGGGCGGGAGCATCGATGTAGAGAGCGAGTCAGGTCAGGGCAGCGAGTTCGTGGTCCGGATCCCTGTGGGGGATCCTGCTCGTTCTCCCGTCGAGCAGGATCTGCCACCCCGGCCCGTTCCTGTCTCGGCCATGCGCGTGCTCATCGTCGACGATGAGCCCGAGGTCGCCGAGGTGATCAGCCAGCTTCTTCCCACCGACCACGATGTGGTCATCGCCATGTCGGGCGAGGAAGCACTGCGCATCCTCGAACACGATGCGGCCTTCGACCGGATCATCTGCGACCTCATGATGCCTGGACTGACCGGCATGGACCTCTTCTCCCACCTCGAGCAGGCCCACAACCCCCTCGCTGCACGGATGGTGTTTGTCAGCGGAGGGGCGTTCACGCCCCGGGCCCAGGCGTTCTTCGAGCAACTGCGAAACCCCAGGCTCATCAAGCCCTTCTCGCGCCAAGACCTGCTCGACGCGCTGCACACCGTCCCGATCTGATGGGTGTGGACGTCCGGCACGAGGACTAGATCTCGAACTCGAACTCCGGCTCGGCCCCGTCGTCTCCGAAGCGCTGGATCTCGCCGTCTACGTTCACCACGAAGGTCACCTTGCTGCCGGCCTTGGGCGAGAACCAGACCTCCCGGGTCTTGCCGCCTTCGTCCATGTGCACCATGCACAGGCGCCCGCTGGCCCCCAGCCGTAGCTTGGCGTCGCACAGAGGGCAGGCGAGGGCCCAGACGGACCCGGGGGGGAGCTCGCTGCCGTCGGGGATGAACAGCTCGTAGTTGCCCGGCTCGGGGTGCAGGCCCAGCAGCATCTGGCGGCCTTCGTCGGTGGCACGCAGGATGATGGCGTGCTCGGGGTTGAGGACCCCCTTGCAGGCGGGGCAGGTGTAGGTGCGCTTCATGGAACCTCCTGGATCGATTCTAGGCACCGAGCATTTCCACCGACAGTGTCGGCGGAAATGACGGCACCGCTTTCTTTGGGGGGAAGACAGATTCTTCCCCCCCCTATCCGAGGCGGACACCGCCTCTCCCCCCCATCTTCGCCGCTTGATGAGCGGCGCGAGGCTGCGTTCGCAGCCCCGATGAGGAGCCATCTCGGCTGGTCGAACTGTCGGCAAACTGGGATCATTCTGATCGGTGCCCGATTCTACATCAGGCGGGATGCCTGGGCTGCCTACCAGCCGTGGAGAGTGGCCGAGAGCTTGGCGATCTCGAGCTCTTCGATGTCTACGCGCTGGGCGTGACCCAGGAGGTGCTGGATCTCTCGGGCGCCCTTGCCGTGCTGCATGAGCATGCTCGAGATGACCAGCCAGCGGAACGCCTTGCCCTGGTCTCCGGGCTCGTCCATCAAGGTGTCGAAGAGCTTGTGACCGAGCCACGCGATCTGGCAGTCGGTGCGGGCGTAGCAGGTGGCGGTGCGCAGTGACTTGCCCACCAGGGCCATGTGGCCAAAGACGGCGGGGGCCTTCATCTCGGCCAGGTCTTTGCTCACGCCCTGGTAGTCCTTCTTCCGTACGCCCACACGGCCGGTGAGGAGGATGAACAGCTCGGCGGCCGAGCCGCCTTCGTCACAGATCACCCGCTCGCTGGGGACCTGCTGGACGATGCAGCGCTCGAACACCAGGGCCAGCGGTTCGGCGTGGCGAGGATCGAGGTTGTGCCGCTCGATGAGCACCTTGGAGGCGATGATGGATGGGATGCTCATTTGGCGCCTCCAAGGATTTTGTTGAAGATGTTCCGGACGCTGATGGCCAGTGGAACACGCTCTTCGGCCGGCGGCAGGTCTCCGGCCAGGGCTTTGGCCTCGGCCGCCCGCACTTCTTGCCAGGCCTTGCGCACGGCGAGGTCGGTTCCCTGCAGGCGTCGCAGCAGGGTGCGGACCATGTGCTGCTGGATGGATGCCATGGCGGCGCTGTCTTCGATGGCCGCGATGGCCGCGCGGTCCAGGAACAGCGCGCGGCTGTTGGCCGCGGCGGTGACGGTGACCTGATGGACCCCCGCCCCATCGAAGAAGGCCCGCTCTCCCACCAGCTCCCCGGGCCAGACATCCCCCACGATGCAGCGCTCGTCGCCTTCGCTCACGGTCATGGCCAAGCGGCCCTCGGTGAGCAGGAGCGCTTCTGTCACGGGCTGGCCCTCGGTGAAGACCACGCGTCCTTTGATGAAGCCGATGCGGCGCCCCAGCGCCTGGATGCGCTCGACTTGGGCTGGGCTCAAGTTCTGGAACAACCTGGGACTCGGCGTGGGTGATGCCATGGGGTCTTCCTGGAGGGCGAGGTGGAATGAATCCGTAACTGGCTTGGTCCGACCGGGATTGTTCCGGGAACGTCGCCCCCTCGAAACACACCGAAACACAAGCCCCACTCGAACTCAACGGAGGCCGGGCCGCCCGGAACCTACTCTGCCACCTGACAGGAGGTCTCCATCATGCGTATGCCCGTTCTCGCTCTGTTCGCCCTCACCCTTCCCGCCCTCGCTGCGTGCAGCGACTCCGATGCCCGCCTGGCCACCGATGGCCCCGTGGGTACACCGGTGGAGGTGACCACCGTCGCCACCGCCGATCTGACCCGCACGGTCAGCTACGCCGCCGACCTGCAGGCCAGCGCCGAGGTCCAGCTGTTCACCACGGTGAGCGACCGGGTGCTGGCCTTCCCCTTCGAAGAGGGGGAGTTCGTCGAGCAGGGCCAACGTGTGGCCCTGATCCGCCGCGCCACCCTGGACAAGGGCATCGAGCAGCTGGCTGCCCAGATCGAAGGCCTGGACGTGCAGCTGGCCAGCCAGGCTCAAGAGCTGGCCCGCAGCACCGAGCTGTTGGCCGGTGGGGTCATCACCCAGCAGATGTTCGACCAGGCCGAGAGTGGCTACGCCGCCAATGTCGCCCAGCGGCGCGCGCTGCAGGCGAGCCTGGACCAGCTGGCCCTCAACGCTGGCGAGGCTGCCGTGATGGCGCCGGTCAGCGGCGTGCTGGCCCACCGCTCGGTGGACGTCGGAGACCGCACGTCGCCCAGCATGGCCCTGGCCAGCATCCTGGTGATGGACCCCCTCGAGGTGGCCTTGGACCTCAGCGAATCCGACGCCCGGCAGGTGGCGGTGGGCGATGTCGTAGCCGTCACCGTGGACGCCTGGCCCCAGCGCAGCTTCGAAGGCACCGTCACCCGGGTGTACCCGTACCTGGACGCGGTAGCCCGCACCAACACCGTCGAGCTGGCGCTGCCCAACCCTACCGATGACGCCGGCCGCTACCTGCTGAAGCCCGGCATGTTCGGCCGGGCCGACCTGGTGGTGGACCAGCGGGACGCCGCCGTGGTGGCCCCCCAGCAGGCCCTGGTGCTCGACTCTTTGCTGCTGGCCGAGGCCGCCCCCGGCCAGGACCTGCGCCGGGCCTACGTGGTGGACGCCGACGGCATCGCCCGGGAGCGCCGGGTGGAGCTGGGCCTGCGGGAGGGTGAGCTGTATGAGGTCCGCGATGGCCTCGCCCCTGGTGACCACCTGGTGATCCGCGGCCAACACCAGCTGCGCGATGGCGAGCCCGTACGCATCGTCGGGGAGGAGTCATGAGCCTCTCCAGCCTCAGCGTGAAGCGCGGCGTCACCTTCGGGGTCGTCTGGCTCGTGGTGATGATCTTCGGCATCTTCGGCCTGAGCCAACTCAAGCTCGACCTGATGCCGGACATGGAGTTCCCCATGGTCTTCGTGTCCACCAGCTACACCGGGGCCAGCCCCGGGGACATGGAGACCCTCATCACCCGCCCCATCGAGACGGCGGTGTCGGCGGTGGAGGCGGTGGAAGAGGTCAGCTCCAGCTCTCAACAGGGGCTGTCCCTGGTCACCGTGAACTTCGGCTGGGACACGGACATGGACCAGGCGGAGACCGACATTCGGCGGGCCCTGGACATGGTGGAGGGGGTCTTGCCCGACGACGCCACGGATCCCTTGATCTTCGCCCTGTCCCCCGACCAGAAGCCAGTGGTGAACTTGGGCCTCACCGGCTCGGTGCCCCTGGACGAGCTGCGGCGCTTGGCGGAAGACGTGGTGCAGCCCCGCCTCCAGCGGGTGGAGGGGGTGGCCCAGGCCATCATCTCCGGCGGCCTCGAGCGGCAGATCCATG
>Ga0307987_1000411_pt1 | contig 25689 bp, 18 predicted proteins | sample EllFjometagen181_FD_203157 | JGI IMG/M metagenome (GOLD analysis project Ga0307987, IMG submission 203157) | Marine microbial communities from Ellis Fjord, Antarctic Ocean - #181 | ecosystem: Environmental > Aquatic > Marine > Unclassified | place: Southern Ocean | collected 2014-10-08 | reverse complement strand
AATAAAAACATGAAAAGTTGGCGCTGTCATGTTTGCTGTATAAATTATTGATAATAAATACGATAGAAAAATTAAAAAAAATAAACGATCAAAAAAAACAAGAAGATGAAGGGTTGTAGTATTGATTGGATAGAACTTCGGCCCCAATAGTTCCAGCAGCACCTTTAAGCTTGTGTGCATATGCTGTAAGTTCTTGGTCGTTTTCTGTTTCTATTGCCTCTTTGATTAAAGATATCGTATCATCTGCACTCTCAACAAAAATATCCAGAATTTCAGATATACACTCTTCATCATTATCAAATTGTTCATTAAGATAATCTAAATTTAAAGTTTTCATTTGTTTTCCTTATCAATAGTTTTTGCGAAAACTGCTACAATCTCTGGGTCAAACTGTGTTCCGGAACCTTCCATTAATCTACGTTTTGCTTCTTCAAGAGGGAGCTTTTTTCTGTATACTCTATCGGAAGTCATGGCGTCCCATGCATCGCATACTGCTGTGATTCTCGCTAGTAGTGGAATGTCATCTTTCTTAAGACCTTTGGGATAGCCTTTACCGTCATATCTTTCATGGTGATACATAACGATATCTGATATACTGTCAAAGTTTGGCAAAGATTCTAAGATTTTAACACCAACAACAGGGTGTTCTTTCATACGGTCGTATTCTTCATCAGTTAAAGCACCTTTTTTTTGTAGAATGGCTTCGGGTACACCTATTTTACCTATATCATGTAGTCTGCCTGCAATATGCAGGATGGCAAGATTGGTTCCATCAATACCCATAGCCTCGCCAAGTTTGACAGCATAGTCAGCTACAGATCTATTATGGTTTTGTGTATAAGAGTCTCTAGCACCAACAGCTTGTGCCAGAGAGTCAATAACAGCCATAAAAAGAATCTCTTTTTCTGAAACTTCATCTAGATATTTTTGTCTGACATCTGTGAGCTCGGATTGAATCAAATTATCTGTTTCTTCTTTTTGTTTTGAATCTCGAATTAGCTCTATCTGCTGGTCTACCAGTTCAAGTAGTTCGGTTTTTTTGACAGGTTTGGAAATCAGATGTTTTGCGCCAAGGTTTAGAGCTTGAGTAACAAAAGCTGCGTCTAATGTTCCGGTAATAAATATAAAAGGCAAGTCTCTGTCAGTTTTTTTGCACCATTCAAGCAGGTCTACACCTGTTGCTCCAGGCATGAAAATATCAGTAATGACAAGGTCAATTTTCTGTCTTTTCAAAACAGCCATAGCGACAACAGCTGAATCAGCTGTAAAGCATCTGTAACCCTGCTTTTTAAGCCATACACGAAACGTTGCAATAATTGTAGGTTCGTCATCTACTATTAGAATGTTGTTTTCATCTGACATAATATAAAGCTTGTTCTTGATAGTAAGCCGGTGAACGGATTTGAACCGTTGACCTGATCATTACGAATGACCTGCTCTGCCAACTGAGCTACACCGGCATAAATAGTTTGAAGACTCAAAACTTGTTGAATAGTAATAAAAATGTGCTATTCTTGCAAGAAGAATCATTTAATATACTTTTTTGTTCCTATTTTTCTGATTGTAATCCTTTTCGGTCGGCGATGAACCATCGCCGCTACAGTTTATAGTGTCAGTATTGCGAACACTGTACTGTAGCGTCGACCGTTGGTCGTCGGAAAAATATTTTTCAAATTCATCACCCAAAAGCATAAAAACAAAAATATTATTTACTAACTTCATTGATTGAAAAGCATATTTTTCCTCTCAACCATAAATTTAAGGTCTTTGTCCTTGATTTTCTGATTGGATACTCTTAGAACACGGATGACGCTGATGATGCGGAAAATCACGGATGGGATTATCTATACAACATGTCTATAATAACAGTGCTTCTTTAATTAAACAAGTTAGAGATATTATTAATCCGTGTCAACCAGCTTAATCTGCGTCATCTGCGTTCTAAAAAAGTATTAACCAGAAGTCTAAGGTTTTTGTTATCATTTGTTTAAGGGTGAATCGTGACTTTCTTCTCATACAACTTGTAAGTATAGGCATTATAAGAAATATTACTATTTTGTTCATAGTTGTTCCCAATAAAGTTTAATAGTAGTTGAGCCTCTGACGGAATTACAGATCATTACTTCGTCGGCATTCTTCAAATCTTTTAAAGTAATATTTGCTTCTTTGGCATCAAGATTTTTAATCATCTTTGCTCTCCATATTCCTGGCAACAATCCGCATGATACTGCAGGCGTTTTCCATTGACGCTTTTTTTGTATAAAAATGTTTGAAATACATCCCTCAGTAACAAAACCATTTTCATTGGCAAATATAACTTCGTCGTAGTTCTTTTCAAGAGTTTTTTTAAATGCCTCATTATAAAATTGTCTCTGAGTTGTTTTATGATATAGAAAGACATTTTTTGAGTCAACTGTTTGTCTGGATATCAGCACCTTAATCTTATCTTTTCCCCATCCGGATTGATCTAGATCAGCACATAATATTTTAATATCATTTTCTAATATCTCAAATCGAACTCTTACATATTTTGGTTTTTCATTTTTTAATGCTACTTCAAGTTGTTCAATCTCCTTGAGAAATTTGTCTTCCGGAAATTTTCTGTTGAAATATTCGCTAGACTGTTTGGCTCTTTGGGTATGTGCATCTAATTCAATAAATCCAACACCTTTGACATGAAGAATTGTTTCAATCAGATTAAACTTTTCTATTTTATATGAGGCAAAGTTACTTTTTAGAAGACACTCTTTCCATTCAGATTTGATATTTGAATCTGCAACAATACCGCTGCCCACGCTCAGTTCGGTTTGCTTCTCGTTACATATTAATGTTCGTATGGCAACATTGAAGCACATCTGTCTGTCAGACAAAATGCATCCAATAGAGCCTGTATAGATTTTCCTTGGGGCGTTCTCTAACTCTTCAATAATCTGCATTGCCCTTATTTTGGGAGCTCCTGTGATTGAGGCCGCAGGAAATATTGCTTTCAGGATATCTGAAAGTTTAGTTTCTTGCGGTATTGTCCCGTGTACCTGAGTTATCATCTGATGTAGTGTTTTGTATGTGTCAACATGAAATAGGGGATCTACATATATTGAACCAGCATTGCATATTCTGCCAAAATCATTTCTAACCATGTCCACAATCATGACGTTTTCAGCTCTGTCTTTTATGCTGTTCGCAAGTTTGTCAGCTTGCCTCTTATCATCAAAGGATGATGGTTTGCGTTTTGCTGTTCCCTTCATTGGTAGGGATGTTATGTTCTCATCATTTCTTTCAACGAATAGTTCAGGAGATATGGATACAATCTTATGTGAAACTGTATTTATGTATGAAGCATATGGTACAGGATGATTTGCAGCTAAAGATAAGAATAGTTTCTCTGGTGCGTTTATGGATTTGCCGAATAATCTTATGGTGAAGTTTGCCTGATAAATATCCCCGTTTTTTATATGCTCAAGAATTTCGGTGATCTTAAGATTGTATTCATCTTCTGATATTTTTGGTTTAAAGAAATCTTCAGATAACGAATATTCTTCTGTTGGTAATTCTTCTAATGAAGTAAAGCTATCATAAATTCCAAAGTACAAGTACGGGAAGTCATCAAGGTCTTTGCAGTGAAAAGCAGAATCAAAAGCAGTAGATGCTTCGTACGAAATGAATCCTGCAGCATGCTGACCATTATCAACAGCATCTTGAATTTTCTCAATTGCCTTTTTGATATTGGCAGGATTCATGACTTCTATAATTTTTTCAGGATTTGTAAACAGCGCATAGTTTTGACTATTTGGCAGTTTACATATTATTGACCCGGTTTTATTTAGTTTTTCAGTAATATTCATTAGCTTTGTCAAAAATGTTAACTGTTTCTTTATAGTTCTAAGTTCTATGTTCTAAGGTCTAAGTAAAGAAACGGTAAAAGAGTGTGTTGTTAGTTATATTCCCGTCCTTTCCATGGCTATGTGCTGTCCGAGCCCATGGGACTCGGCTACATGGTAAAGTTGCAATCTAACCGTCAATATGCAAGACTAACGATGTAGCCGCGTCGCTCCGGCGCGGAATATTTGCCAATATCTTTCTCTGCGCTAAAACCTCTCTATAATAATCTTCTATCGATTTGAGATTAAAGAACATGCAACCTTATTGCAGAATTTATATTTTGGAACAAAATAGAAATACTGCAATATTTTTTATTGATTCGTGTAGATTAGTATGATTCGTGGTAAACATCTTATCTACTCTTTTTTAATACTCTTCTCCGTACTACAACCCTTCATTTTCTTGTTTTTTTTGATCGATTATTTCTGAACACATTTATAACTCTTTTGTTTTCAATATGTTGCACAGTAACTTTACGCCAGTCAACTTTTTATGTTTTTATTACTTTCTTCGTGCTCTTTGTGCCTTCGTGCGACATATATTTATCTCATTAAGATTCTCGCACGAAGGCACAAAGAACACGAAGAAGAATATTTTCTTAATCTGTGATTATCGGTGTCCATCCGTGGCTAAAACTCGTTTGGTTGCGGCTATGCCGCCCTATGTCCTCTGTGCCTCTGTGCGAGATTTTTTTCTTTTTTTAGCGTCTTTAGCGTCACTTGCGTTAAAACTTTTTTTTCTTAATTCTTTTAATCTGCGTAAATCTGCGAAATCTGCGGACAAAACCTCTTCCTTGTCGCGCCGTAGGCACTGCGAAGGCGGATCTTATTCAGTGTACATCAGTGTTCATCAGTGGCTAAAAACTCTTGTTAATCATCATTTTAGAATTGAAAGTACTCTCGCTAGTTCAGTAATACTCCATGCCTGAGCAGGGCATCCTCGCGCAGTATGTGGCGCATCACCATCGGCAACTTCAGCCAACTGGCAAATACAGTCTGTGTTAAGTTTGACTTCTACACTACTCAAAATTGACCGAGCAGTCTGTTTGGCCTCTTCTCCGTATGTAATATATAGAGCTTCTGGATATAAAGGAAATACCCATCCCCAACATGTCCCATTGTGATATGCCGGTTTTCTTCTTGTGTCTTCATCACCTTCATAATGTCCCCAGTAGGGGTTATATGGATCGTTAAGGAGAGTGCCGTTCTCATATATGCTTAGAGGTGTTTTTACAACTCTTTTGGCAAGACTTCTTATTGTTCCAGGAGCAATAAGAATTGAGCAGGCATTTAGTATTCCTTTTGCAATCTGTTTATCTGTTATTGCACCAAGTGTGATTGCTAATAGTTGATTTGATCTTAATGCATCATCAACTTGTGCATCACTAAGTTTCTGTCCCTGCCTTGCATTTAGACAGTCAGCAAGATATCCATCGTCAAGAATATAGTACTGTTTAATACTCTGTTGAACCTTTATAGCAAGTTGGTTATATTCAATGTTGTGAGAAATTTCGGCAGCAAATTTTAGTGCAGCATACCATAGAGCCTGAATTTCAATTGGATATCCTTCTCGAGGTGTTCCGGCTGGATAATTTGTATCCATCCATGTGTAGTGGGATGGACTATATATCAATCCGGTTTCCTCATTCATCTTAATATTGTTTTTAGTGCCCTTAATATATCCTTCAACAATGGATATTATTGTATCAGAAATTTTTCGTCCATTACCGCACTCAGTTTTTAGAAAATCAAATGTGTTCTCTTTCTTACAAAGGTCAGAGCATGCCACGCAGTACCATAAAGGAGCATCAGAAGTATCTCTATTGGAATCATCATTGCCCCTAATCATATTTGGCAATGTTCCCTCTTTTTCAAATCTAGCAAACTGTACAAGTATTGTTTTGCTATCATCCAGCATATCTCTTGCAATCATACCCCTTAGGCATATAAGAGTATCTCGTCCCCAGTCAAGAAACCATGGGTATCCGGCAATAACAGTTTTACAGTCATTACGCTTGACAACAAAATCGTTAATCATGGCATCTTGAAACTTTTCAAAATCCTCAAATCTATCAGGCTTATCATAAACAACAGAGTCACCTCTCTCAATAAGTTTGTCGTCAAAGTTGTCCTCTCCGTCTGCAATGACAGCGGCTGTGAATTTAATGACTTTTTCAGATAACAAATCAGATTTAAAGTATCCAGGGCTGAACAGGTCTGAGTTTGCCTCAAGCCCCCTTGTTTCTTCAAATGGTCGATTTACCATATATAACCACTCATGTTCAATACGAAATGGTGTTGTGCTTTGCATTCTCAAATGATATCCCTGACTTGGAGAGAATATAAAACCATTTTCGATGTCATGTATTGCATTTGGCCAGCTATTCTCGATGCATGATGAATATAATTTGGTGACCTCATGATTTGTTCTGTTTTCAATATCAGGTCTCAACACAAACTGTACAGCTTTTTCCCTGCCAAGCAGATAATCTTTGTTGGAATCCTCATTACGCTTAACATACATAAAAATTCCATTGTAATCATCACACATTCCAAAAGATATTGTCAAATCAACAAATTTGCCCATTCCTAAAGGAACTTCAAAATTCCAGAATACATTATTCTTCTCATCCTTGTAAAATTCTTTAAGGCAATCAATATTTATTTCAGTTGAGTAATCTCTGTATATGGCCCAAGCTCTGCACCGTGTCAGCATTATATGCCTATCAACAGGTACATTTACATTCATGTTAGCAGCAAGCATTGCATCATAAATACTATGCAGAGTACCCCATGCACCTCGCACCATTGACATTGCCCCCCTTTGGTTTGTACACAGTGCAGAGCAGTTCTCAGCAATTACTTCTTCTCTGGAATATCTAGTCTGTACATTTATCTGTTTGCCGCTTCCAGCAAAGTATAAGCACCCGCTACTACGTTCTATTGTGTTTCCCCCATATTGAACTACATCAATCTTTACCTCTTTGGAATACTGTTTGGATAAATCAGGATTTGGAAGAAAAACAAACCATTTTCCTTTTGACTGCTGTATAGATTTAAATAGAAGAGGATCACGTTCGTCAGAGCGCATTGTTAATGAAAAACGGTTCTCACATGTAACATATGCATAATGGTTCCAGGCAATGACAGGAATTCTAAATGCATCCTCAGGCCAATTGATCTCTTCAACAGGAGTATTGTAATCATCGATCTCTGGATTATCAAAACCATGAACACATGCAGTGCAGTATTGACTTGGATTATCTCGTAGTGCTAAAGCAAGTTCCATTGGTGTTTTGTTCTTTAGGGCAACATTGCCTGTTAGATATTCCTGAGCCTCCATTGCAATGGTTTTAAGAATTTGTATTGTTGAAGCTTCACAATTTGCTCCATTAAAGTTTTCTTCTTGAGTGATTTGTTCAATCATAGATGATTGAGTTGTTAGGCATAAAAACTCTGCCGGCGCAAGTTCAACAGAAACCATATTATTTTCTATGTTGATGATTTTGTCAGATATCATATCATATAGTTTAGGTGCTTCACCAAAAGACTCAGAAGAGAATGATATATTGCATGAACTGGCAGTATCTAAATTGAATATGCAGAATGTTCTGTTTTCAATTGAACTTTTTTTTCTTAGTATGACTAGAGAGTTTGCCCCATTGTGAGGTAGGACACTAACAGATGCACCGCTAAAGAAAGTAGGGTCTGCACGAAGAATTGCATTAATTCTCTTTATAAAATCTACCTGATTCTCTTTGTTTCCCCAGTTTAGAGGTGTAGCTCCATGTACTTCAACTTTCTGTTCAGCAAACCATTCAACACCATTGGTAATTCCGTACGCGCCATTTGATGAGACTAATGCTGCAAGAGCAACCCTTAATCTGGAATATTTATGTGATACGCTTGCCAACCTGTTGTTGTCATGAGTCTCAGCATAATTAATTATTATCCCTTTTGTTAGAGATATAGTTCTGTCCTTCGGAATGTTAAACTCAAGCTCATCTCTATTATACTGTTGAAAAATTTCTGAGTAAGCCCAGTTCATTCCGTAGTCAGAGAGTAAATCTTCCATAAGCCACTTGTGACCACCAAGATTCTCTAAAAGAAAGACAGTATCTGGGTACGTTCTTCTAACCTTTGCAATAATATATTTCCAAGTTTCTCCTGGAACCATATATCCGGCATCACACCTGAAACCATCAACGTCCTTTTCACACCAGAAACAGAAAACAGATGCCATGTATTCCCATGCACCTTTGTGGCTATAGTCAAGTTCAGACAGGTCTTCCCATGTGGTACCCCAGGCACCAGGAGATTGAAAATTATTATTGTCATCTCTCTCAAACCATTCGGGATGTTCAGCCTGAAGCTGTGATGCCCATCCAGTATGGTTAATTGGCACATCCATAAAGATTCGTGCACCCTTAGAATGTATTTCGTCAACAAGTTCTAAAAATTGTTCAAGAGGTGTTGTTCTTTTGTCAAACTCAGCATGTGCAGGATCAACATTGAAGTAATCTAACACAGCAAAAGGACTTCCAAATGAGCCCATTTTTCCAAAAGTTGTGGGAACGGGGTGAATAGGGAGTAGCTGTATGATTCTGAATCCTAATGTGTCAACAATTTCTGGAATTTTCTTTTTAAGATTTCGAAATGTTCCTGCAGGAGGAATAACAGTATATCCGTTATCTTCCATATCTCGAGAGACTATGCTGAACCTATCCTCTGCGTCTTCAAGTTTTGCATCTTTGAATTGTCTGACAAATGCTGTATATACATTGTTTGATGCGTAGGTATGAGCTGGCTCAACCTTAATCTTGATGTTCTCTCCATTTGGCCATACTAATTTATTGTCGCTTCTGAGAACATATGCTTTAGCTTCAAAATTACCAGTTTCAAGTAGGGGTACATCAATGAAAAAATTATAATCATCGATCTTAGTCATCGGCACATCAAACCAGTCAAGAGCACCAATTGGTTTGTTTTGTTCAATTAGTGCAATCTCTTCAAGCCTCTGCCGTCCGGCATGTCCTAAGTTTGTGCGAAGAAAAGCACGATCGTTCTGTGCTGATTCATCTAGTCTAATTTTAAATTTAATTACATCGCCACGACATCTTAATATATGACAGGCTGTCTCAGGGATATGTTCTATAATGTTCACATTAACCTCTTAAATAATTTCGTTCACACACACTAACTTCTTAAAGCATAGCAAAGTCACTTCTAAAAATCAAACTAGATATATTAATTATGGTGAACCATATTTAAAGAAACGGTAAAAGGTAAAAGGTAAATGGTAAACTTTGGAAAAGCTCCGCAAGTATTTATTATGAACAGAAAAAAAACAAATTAATATTGATTGTCAATTATTTGGTTCTTCTTTGAACAATTATCACTGAAAATCCGTGTTTATCAGTGGCTAATTTTTCCAGCAATTATTTAATCTATTTTCCTTAAATCTTCTTCCGTTGCTGGTTTCCAATCAAGATTTGGTTCCGGATATAGAGCTCCAACATCTTTTTGCCATACTTGAAGTTCAGATAGCAGCTCTTCCGCTTTTTCAGGATATTCAGTTGCAACATTGTTATCCTCAGAGATATCATCTTTGAGATTATAAAGCTCAATCTGACCTTCAAAGAATTCAATTAGCTTCCAATCGCCTTTTCTTATAGAGCACCCAGGTGTTCCTCCTTGGTTGCCGTAATGAGGAAAATGCCAAAATACAGAACCTCTATCAACATTTTCTCCTTTAAGAACTTTTACAAAGCTTTTACCGTCCACATGCTGCTGAGGTTGAAGGGGTAGTCCGCAGGCTTCAAGCAGAGTTGGATACCAGTCAGGACTTGTGATGACAGAACTAGTTGTACTGTTTGATTCAACAACGCCCGGCCATTTAATTAGAGTTGGCTCGCGAGTTCCACCTTCATACATCCAGCCTTTGCCTCGATGTAGCGGAGCGTTGCATGTTGAGGAACCTTCCGCACTGCTCAAACCGCCATTGTCACTTGTGAAAACAACTATTGTATCATCAGCAATACCTTTTGCTTCAAGTGCATCAAGAACCTTGCCAACATTTTCATCAAGATGTTCAATCATTGCAGCATATACAGGGTTTGACTGAACCACCCGATGTTGCATACGTTTGGTCTTTTTATGTTCAATTGGAAAAAAATCACCTTCAATTATCTCTTCAACTTTATCGAGCCCCATATCTATTCTTTTCTGCTCATACTTTTTGACTTTATCCTTTTTTGCCATCAAAGGTGTATGAACCTGATAAAACCAAAGATTCATAAAAAATGGAGTACCATCGCTTTGCTCAATGAGATTTACAGCTTCATCACCTAAGCGATCGGTCAAATAATCATCGTCATCTTTTGGTTCAATAGTAGGAATATCCCAAGGTACAAAATAGTGACCTCGTCCACCAGGATGTCCTCCTTTAAATCCGCCAATATTAATGTCAAATCCATGCCTGTCCGGCCAGAATTCTCTTTCGCCAAGATGCCATTTGCCAAGATGCCAGGTTGCATATCCATTTTCTTTGAAAGTTGTTGCTAGTGATTTTTCACTTAAATTCAATTGAGGAGTGTATGGTGCTGAAAGAAGGCGTCCTTTTTCACCGCCAAGTTTGCAATGTTTTGGTCCTCCGATAAACTGCGTAACACCAACTCTTGCTGGATACTTGCCCGACATTATACTTGCTCGGGTAGGGGAACATACTGGACAGGCTGCATATGCATCTGTAAAAAGCATTCCTGCATCTCTAATTTTATCTATGTTTGGGGTTTCATAAAAGTCGCTACCCATGCAGGCAATATCTTTCCAACCCATATCATCAATCAACATAAAAATTACATTTGGATTCGTCATTGTTGGTGGCTCCATGCTTTGTTAACATTTTTTAGAATATGCCAATAATTATAAACATTATTGTTCTGATTGACAAGGCAAAAAAGAAACCGTTTACAGTTTACAATTTTAATTCATGCGTCACTCTGTAGCCGCGTCGCCTAGGCGTGGGAAAGGGGCTGACAGCCCTGCATAATATAAGCCTGATGCAAGCTATCAGTGGGAGTGCTGGGTACTCTCAAGAATTGTATGACAACATATTTCCGCTCTACCTGTCGAGCTGTAGTCTCGAAGAGCGAAGGCTGATGAGCGTAAACTTGTTTTATCTATTTTTATTTCAGCCATATTCCGGTGAGAAGTACCGATATTTATATATACATATTGCTTTTTTAACGCAAAAATTATGCTCTCATATTCCTTCTGTGTCAATGCTAATTTGAGTGTTTTTTTCTCAAATCATTATGCTCATTTAGCTTACACCTTTAAAAACAAGTGAAAATTGTAAAAAAAGCTTGCACATATTGAATAAAGCTGTTTATATTACGGCTCTTCGAAAGTTTTGGCAAAAACTGAATATAAACAAAATTTATCTGAACCCACCGAAGTTCAGGCAGTGCGTTTTGTACCTATTACCATTACTGCCAGTGGCTTTGAAACTTTTCAGGATTTAAAAAATAAGGTTGTAGCAGCAAAACCTGCGCCGATTACTCTGGTGGCGGGTATAACTAATGATGTAATGGGATATGCTCCTGATAAAACAAAAGCTGATTAAGGCGGATGCGTAGCTGATGTCATACCGTTTATTGTCGGGTAGATTTCATCTGCAAAGATTTATGAAGAACTTTCGCAAGCACTTATCAATGCCGCCAAGCAGTTGAACGAATAGATTTTTGTTTTGTCGATATTTTACGGTTTTAGTAAAGAAATAAGATGTTGAATTAAAATAGTTAATTTTCGTTACATAACAATAGGTTTTGCTGAAAGTATCAGTTGTAAAGAATTCTTTCCAACTGAGTATATTGTATGATTTGTAAATGGAACATAGGGGAAATGAATGTGGTGTGTTAGTGGTCTTAAGCAGAGGCTATGTTGGTGCGGTCTACCCGTCCACACACGGGCTCCAGCAGAGCTCGTCTGGAACTGTCCAAGTTTTCGGTGAGGGATACGTTTCGTTCACGGAATCGCCTCCCGGTCGGCACGCATATCTGACCGCGAGCGACTGCGAGTGCGATGACTTACGCGATCGTTTCTTTCTGCACATCGGAACACCGCACGAAAACGTCCAGATGTCAGAATACGCATAGCAGTATGAGAGTTCCTCGAAAAAGAGGGAGCCGGATTTGTTTTAATGGCAGCTGTAATTTATATAAAAGAAACAAAAGGATATATGAAATGAATATTAATTCTACAAAAGCTGAAGCAGAGAGTTTTCTCGATATCAATTGGTCCATCGAAGAAGGAAAATTCAGTGCATGGATGAAACAGAATAATGCACTTTATATCAACAATCTTTCAGGATCTGTAAATGTCAATGAGTCGATATTCTTTCTTAACGATGCAACTGAGAGCACATGCAAAGAAGTTACTGATGATAACGGTAACCGGACCTGCACAGTTGAATTTCTGTTTGCAGAACAAGGCATTCTCTGGGTATGGGAGATAACTGGTACAAATAACCACGTTGAGCTTACCGCAGTACTTAAAAACTGTAGTAAAAAGAGTATTACAGTAAGCAATTGGAATGTACTTCACGCCCAAGTGGATACTGGCAAGATTATTGATCTTGGTAAAACTCCAGAGCAGATACGTTTTTTTAAATGGAGAGGTTGGCAAACACAGGTTGAGTGTTTTACTAAACCAATGAGCACACATATCTCTGACACTCTATGCCATCTCTTTGATCCTTCTTCTGGAGCAACACTGCTTTCCAGCTTTGTCACTATTACTCGTATGACAACCAGTCACTCCTTGCGATATACTGAAGAGTCTGGCATTACTGAATACGCAGCAAACTGTTCTTTTGGAGAACACAGAATTGATGCAGGTAAAGAACTAAAATCAGAGACTCTCCGAATAAGCTATCATAGAGATCCATATATTGCCCTTGAATCATGGGCAGACAAGGTAAACAAAACATATCAACCATCATTTGAAGGCACTCTTGCTGTTGGCTGGTCCGGAGGCGCATGGATTGATGCTTTTACCTGCAAAGATGAGTCCTGGTCAAAAATACTTCTTGGGAATGCTGAAGCAATTCGAAAGAGACTAAATGGATTTGAAATCAACTCTGTTTCAGGAGGAACCCATAAAATTCTAAAAGGAGGATTACCTGGTAATTGGCTTACATTTGAAGAGCCTAAACATAAAGAAAGCTACCGAGAACTCTTTGAAAAATTAGAGGGGATGGGCTTTAGCCTCAAACTCTGGTTTTCTCCTTTCTGGTTTTTTGGAGAAGCAGAAGAAATTCTCGAAGAAAATAGAGAGAATCTTCTAAAAGATAAAGATGGCAATCTCATCATTGATAAGAGAACCTGGGAATTTGATCGCAATCACAATAATCCTGACGACAAGCCCAACCTTACACAATATTATCTTGACGGTACGCATCCAAAAACCAAGGAGTATATTACCAAGATATTCAAAGCATATAGAGAACTTGGGGCACGTGCATACATGCTTGATTTTCTGAAAATTAAACCAGAGGCAAAGCTTTATGACGACACGCTACTCCCAACAGAAGCTGGGCGCAAAATTCTTGAAGTGATACGTGACGCCGCTGGGTTTGATACTCACATTCAAACAGCCGTCGCTTCAACTCCTGGATTTATAGGATGTGTCAATGCCGCTCGCGTAGGACGGGATTATGGAGAGGGGCGGCCTATGTATCCATTCCACAACTGGAGAAATGCCACATATTGCATGCATGATGATCACTTTTCCAATACCAGGTTCTTTTTACAAAATGCCATGGCAAGTTGGTTCACAAATAAGAAGGTTTATGTAAACGACTTAAACGCACTCACCATTGACAAGCCTGTACCACTTGAACATGCCAGAATTTCGACTACCATGTTTGGCCTGAGCGGGGACAGTCCCATGAATCTGAATGATGATATTCGAACTATCGATTCTGAACGCCTCCGTATGCTCAAGATGTGTTTGCCGAGAACGAAAGGAGTGCCGGTGCCTGTTGATTTATTTGACAATGTCGCTCCTGATAATTACTGTCGAATAATAAAAAAATCAATTGAGAGAGAATGGGATTCATACATTGTCACAGCGATATTTAACCTGGATGACAAACCGTACGATACAGATCTTGATTTTGCAAAGCTGGGTCTTCCGGAAGATGAATCATTTAGGATCTACGATTTCTGGAATGAAGAGTATGTTGGTACATACAAAGGTTCCTACTCGCACATTGTTCCTCAAAATTCTTGCAGGCTATTCCGGATATCACCAGCACATCAGCATCCATGGCTGCTATCAACAGATATGCATGTTGAACAGGGAAATGCTGAAATTGAATCACTTGAATGGGACGAAACCACAAAGACCTTGAAAGGGATAGTAGTCAGACCTGCCGGAGAGATAGGAAATCTGTTTTTCTTGGTTCCACGTCAACTCAAACTGATTAATCATGAAAAAGCTTGCCTCATGAAAGAGGTAATTGATATGCAGACTGTGCTTCGACTTCCTATTGAATTTGAAAGTGATAAAGAAACATTTGAACTTAGGTTTGAAGTAATGGACACACAATTTGTATCAAGGTACGGTTGGTTGCCATATGCCACAGAAGAGGAGTGGTCCAAGTATGTTGAAGAGAATAAAGACCCAGCAAGCAATCGAGTTATTGGAGACCATTCGCCCGTCTTGAAGATAAAATAAAAGAAAAGGAGACCTGGACAGGCTACAATATTTTGGACAGTCTCAAAATATGATATTGAAAATGATTGATCCGCCTTCGCAAAGCCCAGAGGGCAAAGACTGAAGCATAACTTAACTAGTAACACGTAATACGAATAACTTACAACATAGCACGTACTACGTACTACGAGTTTTTCAGAAAGAAACAATGGGAATATTTGATATAATTTTAGCAGGATTGATTCTCTGCGTAGCAGGAATTGCACAAAGTGCCGTTGGTTTCGGATATGCACTATTTGCAACACCATTGTTACTATGGATTGGAATTCCTCTACCCGATACAATAACACTCGTTGCAACATGCTCAATGGGTCAGGCAATTATTAGTGCCAGAAAACTTCGGGAGCATGTACCATGGAAACTATCCTTAACAGCAACAGCAGTTCGTGTTGCAAGTGTATTAATCGGGCTCTTTCTGCTTAAACAATTGGTTACTCTTGATACAAGCTATATAAGACTAACAATTGGATGCATTCTATGTCTGTTAACAATTATACAATTAGTATGGAAAACAAAAACTGTACAAGCATTGCATTGGGGCTGGGCAGGATTGGCATTCTTTTCCAGTGGAATACTTGCAGGAATATGCGGAATGGGAGGCCCCCCGCTTGTTCTTTGGGCAATGGCCCAAGACTGGTCAACAAAAAAAACAAGAGGCTTTTTATTTGCCGTTTTTGCAACGGCAATCCCTATTCAGCTTATACTATTAACAATAACATTTGGAACTTCTATCCTAAAAGATATTGCAATTGGGGTCGCATTTATTCCTCTAACATTTGTAAATACAGCTATAGGACTACCAATAGGAAACCGTTGGCCAAAAAAGAAACTAAAACGTATTGCTTATGCAACACTCTTGATTATAGGTGTCAGTGCTATTGTTCCTTCAATCCTTAACCTTATCAATTAATAATTTGAAATTTGCCCATCTTTTACTTGTTGACAAAGCTGAATTTGAAAAAAAAGAGTGATTAAGTTATGGGACGCTTCGCTACTGTCGTAAAGGCACTCAAGACGAAGTCGAAGAGATGCTTTTTTATCTAATAATAAACAAATAAAAAAGCAATGAGATACACGACCAGCGGGAGTGAGGCTGGATGTAGGCCATTCGTTGCACTCATTGCTGTCATAAACTCCAGCCTCTCTCCCGTTGGTCGAGTGCGACAGCAATGGAACGAAGTGTAATGGCCTACCGAGTGGCCTACAGGTTGCGTGATATCGCATTAAATATTCATAAAAAACATGAACTTTATATAAAAGTTCATCTGCAAGCTTTTTGGCTTAAATGTGCTGAAAACCTTGCACTTTGACATTAAAAATAAAGTATTAATAGTTACTAATAGGTTAGTTATGAATTCAAGAGTAAACCCTATTTATATAGTGAAAACCGACAAGAATATGGATAAAACCTGCGGTCGGCGTGCAAGGATGATACCTTTAATCTTTTATGAAGCTTATATATGTTGTGTATGCTTGTTATATATTGTTACAGTAATGCAAAATAAAACTTGCACTTTAACTGCACTTGTGTTTTAATTCTCTGAAAATAGGCGCAAGAAGCATGATATGGGCAAACGCGTTGTACTTAGGAATAATTAAGTCAAAATGAAGAATGATACAAGAAATTTAAATGGAACAGACAGAAACAACCTAACACACAACAATGTTTTATGGTTTACAAATTGACCCAACTAACTCAAAAAGAATTTTCTGGGGTGCATTGAAAAAAGGTGGCGGTGTATATCGTTCCAATGACGGTGGAGATTCATGGGAACATGTGTTTAAAGAAAACACAATGATTTTTAACTTAATAGTTATCGATGAAGGAATTCTGTTGATGGCGGACGAAGTTCTTACAAGTATGGCAAGAATCTGGTAAATGGCTCTGCATGAAACATTGGGATGTTGTTCCTGATGTAGTAACATTGGGAAAAGGTTTTGGAAACGGTTTTCCTGTAACATGTGCTGTTGCATTGGCAAGTATCGAAGTTATTGAAGAAGAAAACATCCTAGAGCATGCAATGGAACTTGGTGATTACTTTGAAAACCGTATGTCTGACAGGACAACTAAATATGCAATTGTAGGTGACTGTAGAGTTAAAGGATGTCTACTTGGTGTTGAGCTTGTAAAAGATAAAACAACAAAATAACCATTTGACGAAGCGGGTGCAATGGTTTATAAAAAAGCCTTCAAGAAAGGGCTTGCTTGGATTCCAGCAGGACATATACTAAGAATGAGTCCTCCAGCAATTATGCCGTTTGACGTTGCTGCTATAAGGAATGGATATGATTGAAGAAGCCATTGCAGAAACTGAAAAAGAATTAGGTTACTAATCTTAAGGAATAATTAATAATGAAATTACAAGCAGGAATGGCGATTGAAGATATTTCGCCACGCAAACCTTTGCCACTAGTGGGATACCCTCACGTTGAACGTATATTAACGGGGATTAATGACCCTCTTCTCGCCAGCGCTCTCTATCTTGAAAATGATAGTGAAGCACTGATGATGATTGCTGTGGATATTCTCTTTCTGAATTCAAAGACTATTTGTGAAATTCGCAAAAAAATTGCTACTACAACTGTTTTAAAGGAAAGTAATATTCTTATTAGCTGCACTCATACTCACTCTGGGCCAGAAACTTTGTCTCGCGCTTGGAAAACGGGCATAATAGATGTTGAATATATGGATTTGTTAAAGGAAAATATTGTTAAAGCCGGTGTCAAAGCTGCTACAGCTAAGAAATCTGCGAAACTCGCAGTTACTTCAGTGAATGTTTCAGGAGTTGGCTGTAATCGTCACGACCCTGAAGGTCCTCGTGATCCAGAAGTTGCAATAATCGCAATTAGAGATGCAGCTACCGATAAACTCACAGCTGTTTCATTGGTCTACAGCATGCATCCAACTGTGATGCATGAAGATTCTACTCTGGTCTCTTCGGATTTTCCGGGATATACTCGAGAGTATTTAAAACAGGAATTTGGGCAAAATCTTACTATCATGTATCACAATGGACCTGAAGGAAATCAAAGCCCTAGGTATCATGTGAAAGGACAGACTTTTGCTGAAGCAGAACGCTTGGGGAATATCTTGGGAAAAGCAGTTGCGGGGAAAATAAATACACTTACTGATGAAGATTTCTCTGATAATTTTCCACTTGCTATAGCCGGAACTAACATAATTGTCAAAAGGCGTACTTTTCCATCTGTTGTTGATGCTGAAAAAAATCTTGAGTTTCGTCGTAATGAATTTGCCAGACTTAAGGCAGAACATGCCGGACATGGTCCAATCCGTACTGCTGAATGTTCAGTTTTTGGAGCAGAAAGTACTCTGGATTTAGCTAAGCTGTCAGCAGACGGATCTCTTGAGAAAAGTTTTGCGGCCAACCCTGAAGCGGAAATTCAGGTGATGCAGATAAGCGATGCGTATTTCGTTGGAATTCCTGGTGAGATATTTGTAGAATACTCCCTGAACCTGAAAAGTAGGTCTCCCAAAAAAACTTTTGCTATTGGTTTGGCAAATGGCGAATTGCAAGGCTATGTCGTCACTGAAGATGCTGACGGTTATGAAGCAGATAACACTACTGTATTACCAGAAACCGGAGTTATCATCATTAATGAAGCTCTTGAATTGATCAATAAAATAGGTGTTGTCATAAATTGAATGAAACAATATTAAAACAGATATTTAGTCAGATAGTTAGTTCGTTAGATGGTTAGGTCGGTGCGGAAGCCTGCAAAATTTAATAGAACTAAATCTAAAAAAAAGGAAACAGAAATGAAAACATTTGAAACAGACTCATTTAAATATGCCCCATCAAACTATGTCCCATTCAGAGATAAAGATGTACTGGAAAGAATGAGAGAAATTACACGTGAGGATTTTGAAAATCATCCTAACCCAAATCTAAATGTAAAAGTTATGACTGCGGATGAAAGGAGTTGGAACTTTATCACTGATATCTTCTTCAGGATTAAGAACACTATGGAAGCTGGAGAAAAACTGGTTATGATTCTTCCTCAACCTTGGCCTGCTTACGCACGCATTGCTGATATGCTGAATAAATGTAACGTGGATTGCCGTAAACTTTACACATTCAACATGGATGAGTATGCTGATCAGGATGGTAATATTGCACCAGAGTCATGGCCTTATGGCTTCACGCATGCCTTGAAAAAATATTTCTACGATAATTTAGATCCAAAGCTTCGTCCTCCAAAAAATCAGATGATTGGTTTGAGTAATGAAAATATCAATGATTATGGACAAATGATAACTGACCTAGGTGGAGCAGATATCTGTTATTCAGGTCCAGGTTGGACAGGGCATATTGCCTTCACAGAACCAGACGCTCCTGAAATACCACAAGATTTAGAGGAGTTCAAACAATGGGGTCCAGGAGTTGTTACTTTAAGCCCGTTTACTTTGGCGCAGAATTCATTGCATGGATCATTTGGATCAAGTGGGGATATTGCAGCAGTACCTCCCAAGGCAGCCACCATCGGTCCTGCTCAATACCTAGAAGCTAAAGAGGTCATTTCTTCATACGGAATTTCTATTCAGGGTACCTATTCATCTTGGCAAAGATTAATAGCCCGTTTGGCACTGTTCGGTCCGGTTACTCCCAAAGTTCCTGATTCAATAATCCAATTGCGAAAAGCAACTATTTGGGTCTCTGAAGTAATAGCTGCCCCAATTGAAGTAGACTGGAACAGCGGATATTAGAATTATGAATGCTAAATGCTGAATGCTGAAGTGTGGAAAAGCTTTATGCTTCGCTTGGTAAGCTATGCACAACACAGTCAGTTTTTGCCCGTTGGGCTACGGCCCGACACGGCTGGCGGTATTTTTCAGAAGAGATAAACTGGTAAGATAACATTAAATTGCAAGTTGGGATCAGCCTTCGCTATGCTAAACTACGGCTCGACAGGTGGGCATCGTCTCTGACCGTGTGCCGCCGTAGCCTGCAAAGCGAAGAGGTATGACCAAAACTGCATTTAACCATAAAAAAAAGGGAATATAAATACAAAACTGCATTCTTAATTGACATCAAATATGAATTTGATAATATATTAAAAAAGTTATAAAGATTAATGTCAGAAGTATAACAATAATAAAGCGATTTGGTGGTTAGAGTTGGTTACTTAAAACATCCTTTAGACACACAAATCGGAACAATGGAGGGATAAGTACGTATGAAAACATTGTATAAATCGACACATGGAAATGACGTATGTAGCGGCGCCTCGCCGCTGCCGAACGTCGCTCAGAAAGGAATGAGTGAGAATATGAAAAGTGGAAATAAAATGCGCTTGGACATAGCTCTGGTGGTGATGTTGATGGCTGTTGGCGTCGTTCGGGCGGGTCAGTTAGAAGGATATGACTTCCGGATGAAGCTATCCGTTACAAACCTCCCTCACGTGCAAGAGACGCAAGCAGATTTCCCGATTTTAGTGAAGCTGACTGCCTCCAACATGGTATTCGCGCATGCTGAAACCAGCGGTCTCGATGTATGCTTCACCGACGCCGATGGCCAGTCCCTGTTGGCATTCGAGAGGGAGCGCCACGTCACTGCTAGTCAGATGGCGGAATATTGGGTTAAACTGCCCAGCGTGTCTTCGGCCGCGCAAACGGATTTCTATATGTACTATGGCGGCCCGCTAACCAATGGAGCCGTTGCAACCAATGTATGGAATTCGTCCTACTATATGGTTCAGCATCTGGACGAGGAAGATGCGACCGGGTTGTTCCTCGATTCGACAAGCTACTCTCGAAATCTGGTGAATATCAACTCCGCGATCGCCACCAACGCCGGCATGATCGATGGTGGTGTCTACTTTGACGGTGGTTATCTTGCGTCAAACAATATTCCGCGGCCTCAAAGTGGGTATGTCGCGATGTGGATGAAGTGGAACGGCAATGTTGGATCGACTCTGGCATATTGTTTGCTGCCCGGCACGGCAGTTGCGTACAAATTGTACATCAACGCCGCAAGTAATGTCGTGTCCCACATACATACAGGAACCTCTCTCTTCGTGCTTACCGGAAACACGACAATCGTCCCGAACCAGTGGTATCACGTTTCGGATCGGTGGGGGCGCTGGGATACGCACAAGCTCTTCGTGGATGGCACACTGGATGCATCAGACTTAAACAAAATCTATCCATACTACGCATGGTGGAACGGTGTACAGATGTTCGGAAACGGGTTTGAAGGCGTTTTGGATGAGATTCGTATTTCTAACGCTAGACCCTCGAATCTTTGGTTCGAATCCCAGTACTATGCGCAGAAAGACAAACTGCTGTGCTATGGTCCAGAGGAAGATTTTCGTCCACAAGGGACGCTGCTTCTCATCCGCTGACGCAATCTTGAAAAGGACTGGCAGAAAGCAAACCACCCGTGCTCTGATTAGTGTTAATGGTTAAAATCCGTGGTCTGACCTCGGTGAGCACTGATTGGGGAAACGGTAATTTCGTAAACACATTACAATTGCTTTCCCGAGGCTTCAAGGCAAGGTGCGATACTTGACTTGGGTTCTCGGGATGTAAGGAGATTTGTGCTCCTTATATGATTTTATCAGTAATATATATAAGAACATAGCTATTTTACTTGTTCATGTTTTCTGTTTTACCTTTCTTAATTTTGTAATGATTTTAATTAAGATATTATTATAACATGAACTTTTTTTTGCCAAATAATTATTCGCATTTAAGCTTACATTTTTTATTAAGAAAAAGTCATTTATCTATTGTATATAACCAGTACTTTGGTTAGATATATATTATATTGCCAGTCTTGGTCAGCGGTTGCTCAGAGACTTATTGAAAAACTATATACAAGATATCAAACACTATTACGAGAATTATATTATGCATAATCACACAAAATTATTATTTCAAGCTGCATTGCTAACCTTGTTTTCAACATTACTCTCAAAGGAATGTAACGGGCAGGAATTTAGTATCAACGGACTACCAGTAAATGGTTTTACTGTAACTAAAAATGAGCATGATTGGACTTGTAGTTATGAGCAAAAATTCAATAACAAATCCGATGCCGTCTGGAGCCAATTAGAACTTAACACGTCCGGTTGGAAGCAACATCCAGAATACCCGTATATCCATGGATATAATGGAAATATAACTTTGAAGATTGTAGCACCAGGACCAATTATGGAACTAAGTGCTCAAGCTAGGATTACTAATCACGCGGATGGACAAATACGCAAAGCTGTGATTTCTTATTCTACTAACGGAGTTGATTTTAAATCAATTGCGGAAAAAGATTTTGGAGACATTGTTATAAAAGGTTCAACAGAAGTTCCAACAAATCAAGACATATTATGGTTACGATTTAGCCGAATTCTCAAGGAAAATGACGCTAATGGTAGTCATGGATTTGTTGTATTTAAATCAATAAGTTTTAGAATAACCGGTAGCAATGCTGCCAAGGATAAACAAGACAAAGAAAACGAAAAGAAGATAACAGCCGTCCCCCCCGTAAATTCTGAATACAACAAGTTTAACGGCTATCCAGAGGGGTCAATAGTCTTGGTTGATAAAGACAAGGTGGCATTAACGATTGTTATCCCGGATACTCCCCTGTCATTATATCCTGTTATGGGACTTAGAAGAGCAATTACTCAAGAGCAAGTCGGAGACATTCTACAAAGATATTTAAATAAAGCCAGCGGTGCAAAGATTACAATTGTTTCAGCGAAAAATGCTCCAGAAAAAGGAAACCTGATTTTGCTCGGAGAAAGCAGTTTGACGCGAAAATATGGATTGACTACTCCTGATAAATATGGAGCATTCTCGATTAAATCATTTCCTCGAGGTGTGGCTATTCTCGGAAATATGACTAAGGATAAAGATAGTTACATTGATACAGGGCTGATGCCTGCAATTTACAGCTTTTTGGAGGATTATGTCGGCTATTTTTTTGTTATCAATGGACGCAAGTCAAGAAAAATAAAATTATCGGAAGATATCTGCATGGTTTCACCGAAGCCGGGATCAATTCTGATTCCAGGAAATATCGATATCAACCGTATCCCCGCATTTTCCCATAGAATAAGCCATGGCATAGGAGAAGACGTTTTTCGAGCTGGAATTTTCCATGATTTCGCCCCCAATCACTCCCACGGCCCGGGGGCCTGGGCTCGCCTATATGAAAAAACAAATCCTGACTATTTCCTCACCAAAGCCGATGGGACAAAAGACTATAGATTCCTTTGCTTCTCCAATTCTGAGGTACTCAAAAGAGATGTGGAAAATATTGAATATTTCTACAAGACTGGAATCTGGAGAAATGGTGGTTATGCTCCATCAGGGAAATACATTAGATACGAACCTGCAGATAATCAGCCTCTTTGTCAATGCGAACGCTGCAAAAAAATGCAGCAGCCAAAAAAAGGAAGCTGGGGCAGTAACTCCAATTTACACTGGGACTATGTTAATCGACTTGCCCGAGAAATAAAAAAACGTTGGCCTGATAAACGTCTGTCTACATTGGCATATCAGAGTCATATTGATCCGCCTGATTTCGATTTGGAGGATAATGTTGATGTCATGGTCTGCATGCTGCCTTGCCCCACCACGATTGGCTCATTTTGTTTTGGGAAGTCCAAAATGGATGCCAATACCGAGATGATAAGGAGGTTGAAACTATGGAGCAGTAAACTTGGTGGAGATAAGAAAAGATTGTTTATCTGGGATTACTTCTGCTATCCTGGTTTTTGGACAGCAGCTCCAACGATTAACCCACACTCTCTTCAAACATTTGTTCAGAAAGCAAATCCTTTGATTAATGGTGTTTTTATTGATGGTAGTGGTAGCGCGCCTCTTCAGGAATCTCATCTTATTACTCTGGTCTGGTCCCGGTTATTGTGGGATCCAAACATGGATGTCGATGCCTTTATAAAGACTTACTGCGAACGCTATTTTGGTCCCGCTGGCAAACCTATGAAACAATTCTACGATATTTGTATTGATCGTTATGAAAATGTCCCGGTAAACAAGAATCTTTGGACTATCGATAGTTATATTAGTCCACAACAGATGTACGGAGAAATTTATACTCCCGAGGTTACTGAGCAGCTTGAAAAAGTTTTAGGCGATGCTAAACAAGCCGTCATGGGGTTGAATAAGGATAACCCATACAGAAAACGTGTATTGTGGATGATAGACGGTTTAACCAATTATGTTCCCACCAATGGTATGTATGTTGACCAAGAGGGGTTTATTGCCGAAGCGAAGCAGGCTTACAAATGGCTGGGTAGGACACCAGCTTACACTATTGCGAAAACTAGTAAAGCTCCTATTGATCTCAGTAATTACTCTATTTGGACAAACGTTCCAGAGACAGAACTGGTTTATGGAGCTGAGCATCCTAGTTATTCTCTAGAGACTTATGGTTTCCCTGCCGACGTGAAGACAAAGGTTAAAATGCTTCATGACGATACCAATATCTATTTTCTAATCAACATTGAAGAACCTGAGATGGATAGTGCAAGCAATCAAAAATATCAAGTAAAAGAACAGGTGCTTGACGCTCATATAGGGAAAACCCAAAAAGCAAAAACATTCAAGGGCGATACTTTTAAACTTGAACTCTTGCAAGGAAAAGCAAAAATGAAAGTACTGTTCAGGTTGACCTGTACCCCAATGGGAAAAATCCTTGAATCTACGAGCAAAAAGGTAAATATCAAGTCCAGGCAGAAACGAAATTCTTATGAACTGCTGATATCTGTTCCACAAACAGAAATCTCATCCTCCGGCGCAAAGCAATTTTTGGCTCAATTTTATCGAACCCGCTTGCCTAGGAAAGAAAATATGGTTGTCCGGCATTATATCTGGTCACCCAAACTGGGTCCTCAATGGGGTGATTTTCCGTGGAATAGATATGGACGGGTTACATTGCAAAAATAATTTTTTTTAACAAAAGGAAGTCAATAATTTTGAAATTGGCTCATTTAATTAAAGAGAAAAACATGACTTTATCGAAGGAAAATTGGATAGTAAACCGAATAAGGTTAAATTGAAAACGCAATCTAGAGAAGTGGTCTGATCTTATGATTCCGGCTGGCTGAAGGCTGAAATAGATTCAATATATATTCACGATATTCTTGTGATTGAATAAATTAATATTAAAAGGTTAGTAAAATGAAAAGTGAAAAGTTAAATATTGATTGGTTTGTAGATGCCAGATTCGGCATGTTCGTTCACTTCGGGCTCTTCAGTATGTTAGCTCGTGGGGAATGGGTAATGAATAAAGAACGGATTGCGCCAGAAGAATATTCTAAGTTGGCAAAGGAATTTGATCCGGTTAATTTTGACGCGGATAATGTGTGCTATCTTGCTAAAGAGATGGGAATGAAATACATAGTATTCACAACCATGCATCACGAAGGTTTTCGCATGTATAATACTGATTTGACTAATTATTGCTCTACTAAAACATATCTCTTCTTGCAAGCTTTCTTCCTCTTCCTCGTAAGTTTACCAGCTGTTTGTGACTTGTATATACCTCCTATGGAGTTGCGTTTAACTTCTCTACATATGGTAGATTTATTAAAACCTATATTTTTTGCAATATCTTCATACGATTTTTCTTGCAAAGATATCTCAATATAGTATCTTTGGTTATCTGTTAATTGCTTGTATTTTTTCATTGTTTCCCTTCTTATCTTGGTCGTTAAAAAAGGAAACATAATACAAGCAATTAACTTTTTTTTAAAGAAATTTCCACCTTAAATAAGATACTTAAGATTTATCTGCTATATTATACATCGTTGCACTTCAAACTTGAATCCAAGTCCTGTTCAAGTCATAATTTGTGTGGTGACAATATGTTATACTATGCCCAATACACTAGGAATGCAATCCCTCTTAACGAGACTAGCAATACTAGGTTAACATGTTTTGCCCGAAAAGCTTGCAGATGAACTTTAATATAAAGTTCATACAATTTATGACTTTGTAATGCGATATCACGCATCTTTTTGCACTGCAACGGGTTACCTTTAG
>Ga0307987_1000410_pt1 | contig 25693 bp, 17 predicted proteins | sample EllFjometagen181_FD_203157 | JGI IMG/M metagenome (GOLD analysis project Ga0307987, IMG submission 203157) | Marine microbial communities from Ellis Fjord, Antarctic Ocean - #181 | ecosystem: Environmental > Aquatic > Marine > Unclassified | place: Southern Ocean | collected 2014-10-08 | reverse complement strand
TGCAACACCATCAGGATATTTGATTCAGCCAAAAGATATTGATGGTGTTGCAAATGCTGTTATTGAACTGATAGAAAAGCCAGAGTTAGCAGTTCGAATGGGAAAAGCTGGTAAGAAACTTGTAAGTAAAAAATTTGACTGGCATGAAATGGTCAATATTCTTGAAAAGGAATATATCAACGGTATTACAAAATATTTAGGATGGAAAAAATCTTAAACAACTTGAATATTGTTTCTTTAAGGTTAAATTATTACCTCATTTATGAAAATGTCCGATGGTGTAATTGGTAGCACAAGTGGTTCTGGTCCACTTAGTAGGGGTTCGAGTCCTCTTCGGATAACCATTTTTCTTATTTTATCTTCTATATTTATTCCATTGTAATAAGTTAATTTACTTAACGGGTTCGCCGTAGCTATTCGCTAGGCGCCAGGCGAATAGCCTGGCGAGTCCTCTTCGGATAACCATTTTTCTTAATTTATCTTCTATATTTATTCCATTGTAATAAGTTAATTTACTTAACGGGTTCGCCGTAGCTATTCGCTAGGCGTCAGGCGAATAGCCTGGCGAGTCCTCTTCGGATAACCATTTTTCTTATTTTATCTTCTATATTTATTCCATTGTAATAAGTTAATTTACTTAACGGGTTCGCCGTAGCTATTCGCTAGGCGCCAGGCGCCAGGCGAATAGCCTGGCGAGTCCTCTTCGGATAACCATTTTTCTTATTTTATCTTCTAAATTACCACTTTTATTGAGTTAAGTTATTTTAATATACTTATACCCTATTTTTACGGTATTTGTCTATATAATAAAATAGCCTTTAGGTATAAACTTCCTAATTTTTTCTACTGATCTATTTAAGTTGTGTGATAAATGAACGATAATAAAACATATCTTTAAGATATACTAGTTTTTTGATCGTTGATATAATCAACCAGTATGAACCTGCTGATAACTTTTTGTAAACTCGATCAATTAGAGTATATATTTTAAACAGACAACTTTTGAATGGATTCGATAATGATAAAAATATTACTTATTGATGATGATACAGATTTAAACGGATATTGCTTGCGTAGATACAACTTAAAACCTTGTTGTACAATGAAATAAATTAAAATATAACTGAATTTTTAATGGCTACTATTTAGCCTCAAACATAACATATAGTAAAGGATTATAACTCTGCAAGGAAATATTTCATATTTAATTCTAAGATTTTATCCGGTATAGCATCTTCAAGTGCTTTAATATAGTGTTCTTTTGTTAATCCAGGAATTAGGCTATTTTTACATAAACAACCAAGGACAATAATATTCTGCATATTTATATTAGGCAAACTCTCATGATAGACCTTGTAATCAACAATATTTCTTTTTTTACAATCTGATGAAATAGTTTCATGGTTAATTCGACCGGTACCAGTTAATCTAAGTTCTAAAGGCTGTAATTCCGTTTTATAATAAACAAGAGTTCCTCCAATCTTGAGATTACCATTCATAGCTCTCAAAGCCTCATACATCTCCAAAGCGATAACCATATCAGCACTTCCTTCAGGAATAAGTGGTGAATTTACATTGTCGCCAAATCTCAAATTAGAAATCACAGTTCCACCTCTTTGTGCCAAACCATGAGTATCTACCGCCTTAACTTTATGACCGGCATAATCGACCGCATGAATTAAAACTTCATTTAAAATGCCTATTCCCTGACCACCAACTCCACATATAAAAATATTATAACTATCCATTTTCAATCTCCGGTTTATTCAATGAATCTTCATATCAAAAGCCTGTTCCAGTTATTTGTCAAATTTCACGGCTTTATGAGGACATGTTTGAATACACGATCCATCACCAATACATAAATCCTTATTAATACTTATATTGTCGTTAACATCCCTACTGAAAGATGGACATGCAAATTCATTAACACACTTATATATATTTTTACATTTATCATCCATAATTGTAACATTTTTTCTAACATAACTATCCTTTTTTCTATTCTCCCGTGTAAGCTTCAGCATACATGGATGCTTTGCAATTACAACCGAGAAACCTTCAGTATTAATAGCTTTTGTTACAGTATCCTTCAATTTATTCTGCATGTAAGTATCTACCTCTGTGATATCTTTTACACCCAATGATTCAAGTATATTTTTTATCGACATAGCTTCAGTAACTTCACTGAAATTTCTACCAGTCCCAGGATGTTCCTGATGCCCTGTCATGGCTGTAGTTCCGTTAGGAAGCAATATGAGAGTTACGTTATGTTTATTGTATAAGGCATTAATAATTCCTGGTATACCTGCATGAAAAAAGGTTGAATCACCTAAAAACAATACAACTTTTCTTGCTTTATTAAACAGTGACATACCACTGCCTACTCCTAATGAAGCACCCATACATACGAGAATTTCTCCCATAAAATATGGTCTCAAATTGCCAAGAGAATGACACCCAATATCACCAACTGAAATATCATCTTCACATAATGCCTGTTTAATAGCATAAAAAGCACTTCTATGTCCGCAACCCGGACACATTTGAGGCAATCGTTCAGCAACATAGGTAGTTTCTGTTTTAATACAATCTTTACCCGGCAATAATCCTGCCCAAGTTTCTCGAATTATTTCATAAACTCTATTATAATTATATTCACCAAAATAATTTTCCAGCTTACGCTTGCCTATTATTTTAACATCAATGTGATAATCATATGCTATACATTTTATTTCTTTCTCAAGAATATCCCCTAACTCTTCAAGAATTAGTACCTCCTCATGTTCAGAGAGAAATGTACGAATTAAGTCAACAGGTACTGGATAAGTAGCACCTAGTTTAAGAATATCAGGTTTTATTGCTGCAGATAAAAGGACATCATTCAAAGATAGATATGAAAGCCCTGAAGTAATAATTCCATAATGTAAATTGTTATTACATTCTAATTTATTAATTGGTGAAGAGTTTAATTCTATTTTTACTTTATCAAGTTTTTTCTTTGCTCTAAGCTGCATATATTTAAGATCTGACATTAGTGGAATATATGGACCGTTATCTCTACTAAAAAGAGATTTAAAATCATTTTTATCAATTTTCCAATGATCAAAATAAACTTTTTCTTTTGCATGACAAACATGTGTCGTTAAACGTAGAATAACAGGCATTTGCATTTTTTTTGATAATTTTGCTGCTTCTTTATAGAACCTATAAACTTCATTTGGAGAGGAAGGTTCAAGTACAGGGATATTGCTCATTAATGCATAATATCTGTTATCCTGCTCATTTTGAGAAGAGTGTGAACCAGGATCATCTCCAAGTACAATAACCATACCTCCTATTAAATTCATTAATGATAGTTGAACAAAACAATCTGCAGCGACATTCAGCCCAACACTTTTAAAAAACACAGTTGATAAATGACCATTCACTGAAGCTCCCAATGCCACTTCAGTTGCTACTTTTTCATTAGTTGAAAACTCAAAATAGAAAGGACGTTCATCTTTGATAATAGTCTTGATTGCATCGGCTATTTCAACAGTTGGAGAACCGGGGTAAGAAGTAACAACTCGAGTATTAGATTCAATAAAAGCTCTCACAAGTGCAAAATTTCCCATTAAGATCTCTGAACCTTTATCTTTTGCGGTAAGGATCTCTCCAATATTCTTCATATTCCTATCTCCTATTTAACCTTATTTAAGTGAAGAAGTTAGTATTATTTTTAGTATCATTAAACTTTAATATTCTTACCATTTACTTAGCACAGTTAAAAATTTAATTTCAAATCTTGATCAAACTCATACTATATAATATTAAGTAAACTGTATAATTAAGAATAATTCAATACCACCATATCTGAATCAAAGAGATTTAGAGTTCTAAAACTGATTTATTTATCAATATCATCTAATTCTATATCAGAAAATATTTCTATTTGGTATTGTTTTTATTTCCACATCTCTTATAATGTAATTAAAGGCGCATTGTATTTCCAGACAATACTGCACAACCCTCTAAATATAATGGATATAAAAATGAAAACACGCTACAATAAATACTCCATTTATCTTTTAATCATTTCAGTCGTCACTCTAATACTAACTATTTTTATGTTTAGTACACTTTATTTAATACTTGATCATATAGAAAAAGATGTATCTGTCATAAAAAATACAGAAATGATAAAAGGCTCTATTCAAAGAGTTACTAAACTTTCAATGTATGGAGATTATTCTTCAACTAAAATAATATCTTATAATATAAGCAAACTTCTGGATAACCAATTATCGGATTCAACAGGATTTATTGGAATGGGATTATCTAAAGAAATCCTGAATGAAACTAAGACTTTAAGAACAAACTGGAAAAAACTTAATATTGTATTACTTCAATATAAGCATGATAAATCTAAGAAGATTCTCAAAGGGATGATGGAACTCAGTGAAAGATGCTGGAGTGCAGGAGATAAAATTATTGAAATTTACCATATTGAAAATTTAAAACTAGTCAATAAATTCAGTATCCTATATTTACTTTTGATCATTAATGCCTGTTGCATTATCCTATCTATAATAATTCTTATATTTTATATTAAAAAGAATGTAGAATATTTTGCTTCTCATGATTCTGTAAGCAATATTTATAATAGACAATCATATGACAAAATAATTAAACATGAAATAACTAGATGTCAAAAAGACAAACTTGTAATGTCAATTGTTCTCATAAACATCGATTCATTTAATAGCATAAAAGATAAAAATAAATCAGGAGATAGTGCTGTAAAGATTATTGTCGATTTAATTAAGCAGACACTGAGAAAAGGCGACCAGGTTTTTAGATTCAGTAATCTTGAACTTGTAATTATTTTATCAGAAACAAAATCTAATGGATCTGCCATTTTATCCGACAGAATATGTAAAATAATTAATGAATATAACCTTTCAGAGAAGAACAAAGCAGCTGTATGCTTAGGGACTGCTGAGCTTTCTAAAGAAGATACTTCCGATTCTTTATACAATAAAGCTAAAAGTTCTTTATGTAATACTAAATAATGACAATTAAAAAATAATTTATACTATTACTTACTACTGCACTTATTTTTATACTTTCTACCCATCAGCTCAAGCTGTACTTTCAGAAAGCTCCTCTAAATTTTAAAAAAAAAATATTTATAGAGCATATCAGGAATTTTGAATACAGAAGTAAATAACCTTAGAAGAAAGACCCTAAGATTGATCTATCCAAGTGCCCTTTTTAGAACTTTCAATAATTGAATCAATAACCTTCATATTATTTACAGCATCTTCTAAAGGTGTTGGAACATCCAAATCATCTAAAACTGCCTGAGAAAACATATCAGCCTGTATGGTATACTGATCACATATATCAAAACTTATTATTTCAACAGAAGAGTTATTAAATACAGAAATTTTGCACTCATTATCCACTGGAGCATTAAAAGGGATTTCAATTGTAATTGAGCCACATGTGCCGAAGACAGTAACTTTCTGGCATGCTTCTATCTGAGTACCGCAGGTAAAAGTTGCATTACCTTTCTCAAATTCCATAATCCCTGAAACTAGTTTGTCGACTCCAAATTGAGAATCATATTTCATGCTAGCCACAACTTTTTTGGGTTCATCATCATAAAGGAACCGTGACAACGAAATACAGTAACATCCAATATCCAATAAAGCCCCTCCTCCCATATCAGCCCTATTTCTAACATTACCCATCTAATCTTTCTTTATTGAATTAATTTTTTCCTGCAATTGTTTAAAGTAGTCACTTTCAGTAATACAATGCATTGATTCAACTGTTTTCTTATGATCTATATTTATTTCTAAATCCCGAATTCGACTTTTTAATTTTTTATGTATTTTTTCATTATACAAAATTATAAACAAGACAATAATTATGACCCCTACAATCATAACAACTATCCCTTTAATTTGTTTAAATATTTGTTTAAAACTAAAAATAGATTCATTCAAGGGCAAAATCCCCAGTATTTGAAATGTAAAATTAATATTTGAGACCACATTTGAAGAGAAAATATATTTCTTATCATTGAATGTAAAGGTTTTATCATTTAATTTATCAAAAAATGCGGATTTAGCAATGGATAGTAATAATTTATCAAATACTTGATTATTACTTCTATCAATAGGTCCTGCAACAACGGTAGAATTTTTATAATCAATACAATAAAATCCAGTAGTACTCATTTTTTTAGTCAACGATTCTGCCCGTATTCTTTTTTGAATTTTATTCAAATCAAGGTTAGCTCCAAGTATACCTTTAAAGTTATTTTCATCATCACAAACAGGTAGCACAACTATTATAGATTTATAATTCTGTTCATTTTTTTTCTCTCTAAAATTACTTAATACATCTGAAAAAACAATTGACTTATTATTTATTGCTTTTTGAAAATACTTCCTGAATGCATAATTATTCCCGATTTCACATTTAAATATTTTTGGAGCAATTGCCTTCATTGTACCTTCACTGTTCATAAAGAATATATTGAGAAGAAAACTATTCGAATCAAAAATGCTATCATATATTTTTGAGAGTGCACTGGTTGAAGGAACTTTTTTATTACTGTAGATGGAAGCCAAAAGCTTAAGATCTTTTTCTGTACTTGAAAAAATAAAGCTTAGGTCATTTGCGATTGTAGTTGTGGTAATAGATAAATCGTCGTATCTCTCATTTTCGATTCTTTTAATTTCTTTCTCGTACAGTGTAAAGGTAAATATACTAAATCCTATAATTAACACTGCTACCAATAATACAAATAATAATATATTTTTCATTTAGAGAAGGCCTCATCAAATTCACGGATTTATTATATATAGCGAAGCTATTATTGACTGTTTTTTCTAATGCTGTATATTAAATATATTGTTATTATTTAGATTATCAACATTTATTACCAACTGAATCTAACTGAAAGGTTTTGTATGTCTGAATATACTTTAGAAAATAGTCATTTAAAATTAGTTATAGATCCTGAAAAAGGATCATCCATTATGTCATGCTTTATTAAAAAGAGTAATGAATGGGTTTCTCTAATGCCTAATTCAGGAAGTGATACAGTTGACCTGAACGCTTCAAGTTTTCTTATGATTCCATATTCTAATAGAATAAAAGATGGTAAATTCAACTTTAATAAACAATCATATCAGCTAAATAATAGCGAAAATAACTCCATCCATGGAGATGTACGAAAGAGACCATGGAAAGTTACTAGTGTTGAGACAGACAGTATAATATGTTCCTTTAATTCAAATAAATTTGATAAAATTAATTGGCCATGGCCTTTTAAAGCAACTGTCCAATACAGTCTTATAGATAACATATTTTCATCAACAATTACTATTCACAATATGGGTAAAACTCCAATGCCGGTAGGTTGTGGATGGCATCCCTATTTCAATAGATCACTTACACTTAATAATGAACCTGTGTTCTTTGAATTTAAGGCAGATGGTGTTTACCCTGATATTAATAACACATGCATGCCATCAGGTCCGGCAAGTAAACCTGTAGGGATCAAAGATTTTACTGAAAGAAAAGCACTTGACCCTAACTGTATGCTTGATTTATGCTATGAGAATTATGATGGACGTGGGTATATTCATTGGCCCGAAAGTGGAGTCAAAGTTTCCTTTGATTGTTCTTCTGAATGTTCACACCTAATTATTTACAATCCCCCAAAATCATATTTTGCTGTTGAACCTGTAACAAATGCAAATAATGGAGTTAATCTATTAAGCCAGGATAGTTACAACAGTGGTGTAATATCTATTGATAAGAATCAAAAACTAGAAGCTACATTCAGCTTTAAAGTAGATATAGAGAAATAAAACACGACTAATCGTCGCGAACTCTGACGCTCAGAGATTCAAATGTTCGATTATTATTTAGTAAATACTACTATTCTACTTGTTTAAAGTACATAGCTTCTTTATTTGACAGTTTTCCTTTGTTGATATATTCTTTGTATTTTTGTATGTTAATATTTCTCGGCTTACCGATGGATTTAATTGGTGGTATCCTTTTTGAAAATATTATAGTTTTTAATTTAGTCTGTTCTTTTATTTGTACTGCAGGCTGATTTTCCAAAATGTGTTCTAAGTTATTCCCAATGTCCGATTCTCTTTGCCTGCTATAGCTCTGATTCAACATTAATATCATATATGAGAAAGATATAATACATAGAACTATGAACAAATAATTGTAGATTTTTGATTTGAGGTGAGTAGATTTACTGGTACTCTCTTTCTTATGATTGCGACAGTTATCACAGCATATACAGTCGATCTCTTTTGTGCTATATACACCTAAATCACATCTGCGTATATTAATTTTGGATTTGAATATTCTAATTATTCTGATTGCATTAAATAAAGATAAGAATGCCCCTGCCGGACACAGTACACGGCACCAAAATCGCTTGTATACCAACGATATTATAATTATAAATAATATAAAGAGCAAAGTGCCTTCTGACGGATAGATGAAACTGAAAATGTATGGAAGAATATCGATATCTTCTGCTATATTTTTATTCTGAATTAATACAAATAATATAACTAAAACAAATAGAATTATATATTTAATACAACGTCCAATTCTCCATACTGTTCTACTTAGTTTTCTTTTAATTTTTACAATACCCAGTTTATTAATAATAAAATGGATAATACTGTGCAGTAGTTCAATGAATGCACCAAATGGGCAAAGATAGCCACAATAAATGTTGCCAAACAAAATTATTAATATTGGGATTACTAAGCATAAGAAGAGAAAAGTATTAAAATATAACAAATATAATTTAAATGAAATTAGGGTAAACAGTTGATCCATTGAATACTGAATATTGAATCCAAAGCCTAAGATCAAACAAATTACTATCAGGAAGCAATAACGTAGTAATCTATTATTAATATATCTTAGTATTATCGCAATGATGGTAAAAATAATCAAAAGAATTAATGACAGAAATAAATATAAATTCCATGATTTTTTTATTTCTTTTAGTCCCTGTTTATTTTTTAGAATGTTTATAGAAAATTTGTTACCTGCATCAAACAGTATATTTGATATTGCTGAAGAGGTCATTGTAGCACCGGTAATTGCATTGACCTGATACTTTTCAGGATTAATAAATACATTTTGACCTAAAAATATCTTTTTTGACTTTAGTATTTCATTTAAATAAGTAGGAGTTTCATTAGATTCGAGTATTGTAAAATTCTCTATTTTTCCCTTTTTATTCACATAGCTCAACAAGTGAATAGGACCGGCATAGCCCTGTGCATCTTTTGTAAAATCTTTTGTTCTGAATATGTATCCAACAGTCTGCTTTCCATCTTTAACAACATAATATGTACATTGATTTTTATTGAATTCTCCATTTTCTTTAATAAGTTCACGATTGTTAAGTGTTAGATCATGTACTTGCTGTTTTGTTAATGTCCATATATTAGATGGTTTAACTTCTGTTCCCTTATCCCATGAGAGAAAAGGACTAATAACAAAAACAAGTGCAATGCCAAGCATAAAAAAACCTATTATTCTTATAGCATTAACAGCAAATGGGGGTTTTCCACTTACCCTTCCTCTTAAAAATAGCGAGTGTAATAAAATAATCCCTAAAAGAAGGAACATAACAACTAATGTTTGATTTACACCGATGATTGGAAGTAAAATAATAGAGCATAACAGACTTCCGATAGCACCACCCAAATTATCAATAATATCCAACCTGGCTGCAGACTGAATGTCTGTTAGTTGTTTTTTTAATCCAAACGCTGCTAATGCAAAATATGGGCCACAGAATAAACCGGCGCATAAAAATAAAAATGTGAAATATATTATAGAAAACTCAGGTGGGTAAAAATAAATCAGGAGAATATATAATAAATACAATAAAGTAATAAAACTTAAAAGATTTTTACATTGAAAATAATGAAGAAGTTTTTCAACAATTAAAGCACTAATAAAGAGTCCCAGCATAAATAAAGCTGTTATTATCCCAAAGTATAGAAACACAGAACCAAAATAAATCTGAAATAAAAATATTAGAATTAAATTAATACCTAAACCAGAAACAGCAGCTATAAAAACACTAAAATAAAGCTCAACGTTAGATAAATTCTTATCATCGTTCTCGTCTAATGAGCGTTTTGTCCCATAATAATAGTAATAAAAAAGTCTTAAAATAAAATATATTATAACGACTAGAACTATCCAGGGTAATACTGTCTGAAGAATCATGTTTAATTCTGATATTGATAAGCCAATATTACCAAGTTTTTTTATTGTAAAAAGTAACGTATACAAAAATGATTTAGGATTATTATCCATGTTAAGAAATTCCTGATGCGGATATTGCTTAATAATTTCCTCATATCTTTTCATTTGGAATGCTATACGGTTAGCTTCAAAATCAGAACTTATATTCTCAGGATAAAACACTTTCCTAATATCTTTTACACTATTTAATCTTTTTTGCAGTACTGATCCTGTATCTGAAACAATACCTTTATTTTTAGCAACAAAGAAACAACTTTCGTCACCTGGTTTTAATACAATATAATCAAAAACCTTCTGCAAAGTATAAAGTAATGAACTTCCAACAAATGAAAGTTCTGTCCCCATGTAATTTGCTCCGGCAGGAAAATTAATCCCAACAACTCCTTTGGATGAAGTAACATTTTTTAATTGCTGAAAAAATTCAAGTGTAAAATACCTATTAAGCAGCAATGTTGAGGGATTTGGTAGGTTAAGCACGATCAGGTCAAACTTGGCATTACTTTCTTTAATATATTTTCTAACATCACATTCAGGTATTTCAATATAACCAAGCCTATTTATATTTGGAGAAACAGTAGATACCAATTTTGCTAGTGAGGGATTATTCAATTGCGATAAGTGGCTTGATTTTGAAGCATTTATCCGGTATTCTTCAGGAAGTACCTTAAGAAATTTTTTGGGATAATCTGGGTCTGTATCAAGCCAAACGATTTTCCTTATTTGAGGAAGTTTATTAAAGGTTCTGCATATCGAAAATGAACCTGGTCCAATTACAAGAATTTTTGAGGCATTGGGGTTTTGTGAAAGGTATTCTCCTACCAGCTTTGAAGATGTTTCAGTGTTGGGTAATGATTCATATGTCGAATTCCAAGCACTAACTATAAATTCCCCTTTATATGTTCCATAAAGATATTTAGCCTGTGGTGTTAAAAATACCCCTCTGTATTGACCTTGTTGAAGAAAGTTCTGCCATTCACAACGATTAAAATAGCTATTCCATTTTGTTGTATACCCTGAAAAAAGTATAAATATTACTATAAAAATTAGAATTAATATAGTTATTCGCCATAACCAGTCAATCATTCTAGATCTAATTATATGAGGCAATGCCGATATTAATACAATAAAAGCAGCAAATAGAAAAATTGACTCCTCTACAAATCCTGCAAAAAGTAATAATGTTACTATTAGTGCCCCTACAAAACTACCAAGTGATTCGCATACATATATTTTAATTACAGGGAAAGAGCTTTTTTTCATCCAAGCTGTTCCAAGAACGAAAAATAATCCTGTCATAAAACTTATAGGAGCATTAAATAACAAAACAAACGGTATAAGCTGATTTAATGATACTAGCTCGTATGAATTACCACCTAATATTGACTGTGCATTAATGAACAAGTACTGCTGTATTATATATAAAGGTAAATATAATATTATCAGGATATAGAAATAATTTGATAACCTTGAGATAATTGGTGTTTTTGCTATCCATGCACCAATGCAGACCCAGATTAGCCATGAGAAAAAGAATAAACCTATGGATAGTTCATTCCCATCGAATTCAATTAAAAAAACTCTAAAAAGGAGTGTTTGAGCTAATAGTCCAAAAAAGCCCATACAAAAAATTGTAAAGTATTTTGCAATGTCTTCAAATTTTGATGGATTGTTCATATAAAATAATATAATTAATTGTCAATGGTTAATACACAAACAAGCAAAGTCTAGCCAAGAATATTTTTAAATACTATTATAGGAGCGTTAGAGTTCACGACGATTAGTCGTGTCTTTTTCAGAAGAGGGAACATGACTGTCGTCATGAACTCTAACGCTCCATTTATTAAACTTTTATTACTATTGTGCCAAAAAATGCCATAATATCACTAAAAAACATTTAATAACGCATGGATATGCAACTACTAATTCCTACATTCTTTTTTCATTAAATACAATTGCCTGAAATGTAGTAAATTTTGCTCCCTCTTTCCATGCGTTTGAGGGTAAACCTGCTTTTCTAGATAAATGGGTTAAGGTCTGGGCAAGGTTCCAGCCTTGTTCAGGTGCAACTTGAGGTAAATAAACGGCTGAATATCCATTTTTTGAGATAATAATACCGTCTTTCCCAATCACAATATCTTTGTATGAAGAGACAGGTTTTGGCGGTGTTAAAGCAGAAATTTCAAATTCAAGGTCTGGCAGTTCTGCAGTTTGTACTTGAGAAAATCGGTAATCTCTTAGCGCTGCATTAATACTCTGATGCATTACTGCAACGTATAATGATCGTTTTGGCATAATTTCTCCAATACATCCGCGTAGCTTTCCTTGTTCATGCAGCGTAACGAAAACTCCCATCGTTTGTCGCATACCCGGAGTAATTTTAATACCCAGTTGTTCAGGAGTTGGCATAGCTCTGTTTTTCATATAATAAACAAGTGTGCTTCTGGCAAGTTTAAGAAGATTCTCCTTGTCACTTTTAGTTAAAATATCATCTTTTGCTTTTACTATTTCTAAAGTTTTGTTTTTATTATAAGACTTTGAATCCCAAGTTCCAGTGAATGCCATTGATACGTAACTGACAGAATTCTTAAAATCGCCTGTTTGTCTTCCCGAAGTATCATAATTCAAAAAAAATGTCTGAGTATTTTTAGGTAGCATTGCCAATAGTATCAATATTGGATCACTACCACAGGCTGTAATGCCTGTTTTACTTATATATTTACTAAATCCCTTAAAATTAATATCCTCGATCTCTTTGACTGATTCCATATCAAGTTTTTTAATTTTTGCCTCAGTCTGAAAATTCAAAGGAAATGGCGTATAGCTAAATCGCTGACCATAATGAGTAAAATCCGAACTGGCTATTATCAAAGTTTGATCGTCTATCAGAGAATTCAGAATATCTCCTATTTTTTTAGCAGTGCCAAGATCTAACTGTCCGACAACAATTGGAACAAGCTTAAACTGACCAAGAGCTATTTGAAGCAGTGGTAGCTCCATCAATACGCTGTGCTCATTGTATTGTGTCTGATCATTAAGTATGACTTCGGGATATTTTTTTAGTTTGTCTATAAACTTTTCATCCAGAGAAGTTGTGCCAAGGGGTGTTTTAAATGCATTAAAATTTTTTGGAACACATATACTATTTTTCATATAACTTCGATGAGATGGCCCTAGTACTATTACTCTGGAATATTTTTCCCCTATAATTTCTTTTATTCCATAGGCAGCTGTTTGTCCTGAATATGTATAACCGGCATGAGGTAGGATTAAAGCTATTACATCCTTCAGTTTTTTTTCATGTACATTATCAATATAATTATCTATTTGACTTTTAAGAGTTTCAGGATTGGAAGGATACCAGGAACCTGATAGAGGTGAATCTAAAACTGTCTGACTCGAATAGGCTGGTATTGAAATCATCAACAATAATAAAATTGTAATTGTGTTGGCTTTCATTAAATTTCTCTCTTATTTTTATTATGTAAAAACAGTTTCAGTATAGTTAATAGTTAATAGTTAATAGTTAATAGTTAATCCATGTCATTGAATTAAGAAAATCCTAGTTATGAAATCAAGGTTCTAACGCCTTAATTCAGCTACATTGAATTGTTAATTGTTAATCAATGTCATTGAATAGTTTATAGTTTGTAATTCGTAATTAGTAATTCTTTACTCACCGCAGAGAACGCAGAGTTTCTATTTTTTAAGCTTAATAAGCTCTTTTAGTCAAGAATACCTAATGTTTTTATTCGTGCATTCGTGGCTATTTTTTCTAGCGTCGTAGTTCGTAATTCGTAATTCGTAATTCGTAATTCGTAATTCGTAATTCGCAATTCGTAATTCGCAATTCGTAATTCGTAATTCGTAATTCGTAATTAGCCTCTCCATTTTCCTGCTTTATGAATATCTATTTCATCAACTGTTTTAATTTTTCCAGGATATTTGCCAGACTTTAATGCAATAATAACTTTTTTGGGCAGTGTCACAGCAAATGTTGATAACGGCGCAAAAATGGCTGATAACGAAAATGCAGCAAGTATTTTAAAAAATTCTCTTCTATCCATATCAAGCTTTCAATTTGGTGATCCTCCTTCGCTCTTCGAGCTTCGGCGGACAAGTTTAGTGATTTAAAACACCTAAACAATATAACAGGTTTTATCAATATCAGGGCAGCCACATAGAGCAGCCCCTACAATAAAATCACGGCTTTTCAACTTTCGAACTCCCGAACTTCCGAACTTTCGAACTTCCGAACTTCCGAACTTTCGAACTTCCGAACTTCCGAACTTCCGAACTTCCGAACTTTCGAACTCCCGAACTTTCGAACTCCCGAACTTCCGAACTCCCGAACTCCCGAACTCCCGAACTTCCGAACTTCCGAACTTCCGAACTCCCGAACTCCCGAACTCCCGAACTCCCGAACTCCCGAACTTCCGAACTTCCGAACTTCCGAACTCCCGAACTTTTCAATCCTTCCACACTCCATAGATTTTATATCCGCAATATGGACATTTCCCATTTCTGATAACATTTTTCTCTATAATATATCCATATCGCTGTATCAGTTCTCTTTTACATCTTGGACAAAATGTATTTTCCCAGTTTTTACCAATAACATTGCCTATGTACACATACTGCATTCCAACATCTTTAGCAATATCTCTTGCTTTTGTTAAGGTGTTGATAGAGGTTGGAGGTAAGTTTTTCATTCTGTATTGTGGAAAAAAACGTGAAAAATGTAAAGGGACCTCTGCTCCAAGGTTCTCTTTTATCCATGTACATAGGGCTCTTATATCTTTGTTACTATCATTCATTGTAGGTAAAAGAAGATTAGTGACTTCCAGATGTACTCCTGATGATTTGACAGTTACCATCGAGTCAAGAACTGGTTTAAGAGTAGCACTGCAAACATCTCTATAAAATTTATCAGAGTATGCCTTTAAATCTATATTAGCTGCATCTAAATATTTACATAATTCTTTAAGTGGCTTTTGGTTAAAATATCCTGCTGATACAATGATATTTTTCATCCCTTTTTTCTTGACTTCTATACTGCAGTCGAGCGCATATTCATAAAAAACTGCTGGATCAGTATATGTATACGCTACTGATTGACACTTATTTTTTTCTGAAATTTCAGCAATTTGTTTAGGTGATACTTTATATGCAGGAACATCCACAGGAAACTGTTGTGAAATTTCCCAGTTTTGACAGTTCTTACAATGCAGATTACAACCGACAGTTGCCACAGAAAATGCTTTTGAGCTAGGTAAAAAATGAAATAATGGTTTCTTTTCAATGGGATCAATGTGAAGAGAACATGGATATCCATAGGTAACGGCAATCAATTTTCCATCTATATTTACCCTGATGCGACAGTCTCCACTTTGTCCAGGTGCAATTATACAATGCTTAGGGCAAAGTTCACATTGTACTTTCATATTATCTCCCCTGTTTGTACCGCGGATGGACGCAAATAAAAATTAAATCTTTGCTCCATACATATTATTTTCATTAGTGTCTATTAGTACTACTAATAAATCAATTTCTTGTTTTTTTACAACATTTAAAATTTAATTTTTATAACTTATTAGGCAGTAAATAAATATAAATAATAAAATAGTTTTTTGCGAACTTTACGGTTTAGGCGCTCCGAGTTAATTCCTGGTTTTAAAAACCTTCATATTTTGTTTTCTTTTTGCTATAGAAGCAAATTGAAGACTAATCTCAAAAAGGATAATTGAAGGTAATGCCATTGCCAACTGACTTATTAGATCCGGTGGTGTCAGTATTGCAGAAAGTACAAAAATACAGACAATAATTACAGGTCTCGATTTTTTCATTGTCTGTATATCGACCAAACCTGTATATGTAAGGATATAGACAAATATCGGTAGTTGAAAAACCAGTCCAAACCCTAGCATAAGCATAATGGCTAACCCTGTAAAACTACTAACGCTTATCATTGGAGTAATACCTGATACTGTCATACGCACCGCAAAATTCAGTACTGCCGGAAAAACCACTAATAGTCCCAAGCAGGCACCAACAATAAACAGTAAACTGCTGAGTATTACAAAACGCTTTAAATAATATTGTTCATTTTTGAATAAGGCCGGTGCTGCAAATTTCCATACCTGAAATATTATGTATGGGATACAAATATAAAGTGACAGGAAAAATGCTACTTTTAAACGGGTAAAAAACAATTCCAGAGGTTGTATATAGACAAGGTTATAAGCTTGAAGGCAGGACAGTTGTTTTAACCATTGTATTGTAGGAAGTGAAAAATAATAGCAGATGGGGAATAAAATAACAATACTTATCAATGATTTTATTATTACTGACCGCAGTTCGTCCAGATGCTCAATGATGGTATACTGTTGTTTTTGATCGCCGCTATTCATTAAATTATCCAGAATAATTGTTGTGTTCTTGGAGCAACGGAGTCGCAACCAATAAGTACTACTCACCACGAAGGACTTGGAGCAGCATAGCCGCAACCAAACAATGTTTTACCGCAGAGAGCGCGGAGAAAGAATAATTAAAATTCTAATGCAATTCCAGCAACAGTTTACATCTTTACTGTTAAATCGTTATGATAATACTAAAAATAAAACCTTGCAGAAAAAACAAGGTTCGGACTGACTGTAGTACGAAGCTCACGAAGAAATAAATATAAAAGTTTGACAAAACCGCTATATTTGAAAACACAGAACGTTAGAGTTCATGACGATAGTCATGTTCAAAGCAAAAAATTTATCCAGCGAAGTTTTTTAACGTAGGAGGACACGACTAATCATCGCGATCACTCTATTCTCCGGGATAAATACTCTGACACTAGTAGATTCAAATGCTGGATTATTCTTTAGATATTTTAGTGGAATTGGTTTCTTCGTATTTGTTAATGAATTCATCTTTCCCTTTTTTGAACTCATTAACAGCTTTACCTATAGATTTTGCTATTTCAGGAAGACGTTTAGCGCCAAACAATAACAGGACTACACCAAAAATTAAAACCAATTCCCAACCACCAATACCAAACATTTTTCACCTCATAATTGAATTGTATAAGAATAAACTTTTTAACTTATTGAGATACAACATTATCATTATTATTACACTAAAAGTTAAAGAAATTAAATTTGATTGCAAACTCTAAAAGTTCTAAATTTAGGATACGATAAATCATACTATAAACGGTTACAAATAAAATTCTAAAACTATAGTGATTTTACTTAACAATTATAATATAAATAAGCAAATGAAAGAAAATTAGGTGAGATATAAAAAAATGTTACTATTCAGAACAGTTGAAAAAAACTTATTATTTTTTCTATTTTGCTTAATGTATTTTATAGGTTAAGGTTTACAATCATTCATTATGAAGAAAAGTACAAAAATAACCATTGATAAAATATTTTAACTGCAAAAGACTGTTGAAGAGCTAACTTTACGAATAAATATCCTGATTGGACGTGTTGAAGTTCATGCCTTCAAAAATATCAAGCAATATTCGTCTCAAGATACGCATAAGCTAATGTACTGTATTTCATTTATTTACATTAAATGCAAAATTGTTTTATTGTCAATACATATTAAGATAATTTAGACTTATTATGTGCAGTATATTTAGCAGCACTTAGAAGTATACCAAATCCCAGCATAGTGGATACTAGAGAACTCCCACCGTAACTTATCAGAGGAAGAGTTATTCCAGTAGGTGGCAATAAACCAACATTAACACTTATATGCAGAAATGCCTGAAATGTTATTACGGACACCAAACTGCATGAGAATAGAAAGATAAAGTAATCTTTTGATTTGAAAGCTAAGGTAAAAGTTAAATAAATCAATAATAGAAATCCGATTATAATTGGTAATGTTCCAATAAAGCCAAGAGTTTCAGCCAGAGATGAAAAAATTGAATCTGAGTGAGAAAGGGGTAAATAAGAATTTGACCAAACGGCTTTACCAAACCCTACACCCTGTAATCCCCCTCTTGCAATAGCATGCCTAAATTGCAAAATGTGCCATCCCGAGCCGGTAGGATCTTCTAATGGAAAAAGAAAACCATATATTCTTTTTAACACATAAGGTTCCTTGATAACAATTACGACTGCAGAAATGATTGCTATTGCGAAAATAACTGCAAGATATCGTTTTTCACCTTCTCCTATCCAATATACTATAATAAAACCTGCAAAATAGACTAAAGCAGTTCCAAAATCCGGTTCTATAATAATTGGTATAATCCAAATAATAGATACTATAAATAATATTATAAATTTAGTAAGCCCAGTTTTAAATCTAAAACAAACAAAACTGATACAAAGTATATAGGCAGGTTTTGCCAACTCGGATGGTTGAATGTAGATTGGAAAATTCTGTATCTGAAAGACAAACCAACCACTCATTCCATTAACGGAATTTCCAAGACTTGAGACCATCATCAGAGGTACAAAAAACAATAAAGACAAAAATATCACATATTTCTTATAATATTGGAATGGTATTTTATAGCTTATTATGTAAACAATAAGCCCAACAAACACCCATAATAGCTGTCTTGCAACAAAGTTATAAGGTTCTGCTTCATAAATTCTGGTATTATATACAGCAAGACACCCCCATAAGCCTAAAAGTGTAAGTATTAAACCTATAGCACTGGCATCATTACTGAAAAATGAATTTATGTGGTTTTTAAGCATTTTATATATAGGCTTTTGGCTCTCAGCCTTTAGCTGTTAGCAAATAGTTAACTCGCCTTTGGGTGTGGGCTGTTGGATAAGGGATAAGAGCCAAAAGCTATTTATGTTCTCTTTTGATTTTACAAATTAAACTGTTGAGCTGTTTCTGTTCTTTTTGTATCATCTCCATTATACTCATCAATTCGGTAGGTTTTAAGTAATTCGTCCTTTCTGTTATTATTAATTGGGTTTCAAGTTCAAACGAAGATCCTAATGCTATTTCTAAAAATCTTTTAAAATCAATTTCACTTTGCCTGCTACACCCCCCTCAGCTATATTGGAAGGAATAGATACTGCTGCACGCTACATTTGACTCTTTAAGCCAAAGTTTTCTGTAGAGGGAAGCTGCTGACATAATCTGTAAACCTGTTCAACTATATTGATCCCATTATGCCATATTTGAAATCTCTAAAATTTCTCATTAGCTATTCCATCTTTTAATTAGTTATATTATATAGCTATTGGCTGTTGGTTAAAAGCTAAAGGCTAACAAACTACTGTTTCGTAATTTTACCACTTAAAGCTTCAATTTTATTTTCTATACTCTCATAACCTCTTGAAATCACCTGTGTATTATGAATTACACTTTTCCCTTTAGCACATAATGCTGCAATTAAGAGTGCCATGCCGGATCTAATGTCAGGGCTTGATAAATTAGTACCTCTTAATCTGGTTGGTCCAGACATTACTACTCGATGAGGATCACATACAATTGCACTTGCACCCATGCTGATAAGTTTATCTACAAAATATATTCTGCTCTCGAACATCTTTTCAAAAAATAAAACAGTACCTTTAGCCTGAGTCGCCATTACAATTGTACAGCTCATCATATCTGATGGAAATTGTGGCCATGTACCATCGGATATTACTGGAATAGCATTTCCCAAATCAGGTTTAATAATCATTTCCTGACCGCCAGGCATAAATATATGATCAGGATTTAAAGTAAAATGAATACCGAAGCGTTCAAATATCCTTCTAGCCATCCAAAAGTGCCTCGGTTTTGTCCCGTTAATTTTTATTTCACCCCCTGTAGCAGCAGCTAACGAAAGAAAACTTGCTGCTTCAATATGATCTCCTATCACAGTATGTTCTGTTCCTGACAGCTGTTTAACACCTTCAATAACAATAGTATTTGTCCCCAAACCTGTAATTTTAGCCCCCATTTTAATCAGTAGTTCACCAAGATCGCATACATGTGGTTCCGCAGCAGCATTTCTTAGTGTTGTATTGCCTTCAGCCAAAACAGCAGTCATCATAATATGTTCAGTTGCGGTTACACTGGCTTCATCAAAAAACAAATCTTTGCCTTGAAGTTTTTTATCAGATTTAAATTCGTATGGAATAGACTCAGAGGTAATTTGAGTTCCAAGAGAATGAAGGCCGTAAAAATGAGCATCAAGCCTTCTTTTCCCTATAACATCACCTCCCGGCGGCCATATTGTAGCTTTACCAGTTCTTACAACCAAAGGACCTGCAAACAAAAGAGAAGTTCTAATTTTAGTACAGCGTTCTTCTGTCAGTATGTTATTTGTGATTTTATTTGTTTTAAGCTTTAATGTTGAGCCATCTCTTGTAATATTTGTACCAAGAGATTCAGCTATTTCCAACATTATATTTACATCAACAATATTTGGAACATGATGAAGAATTACTTCTTCTTCAGTCAACAATGAAGCAGCTATCATTGGAAGAATAGCATTCTTATTTCCACTAACTTCTATTTCGCCTCCAAGAGGGCAATTAGTTCCTTCTATTATAAAACTACTCATGGTATAGGTTATCCTTGGTATCAGCATATTAGTAAAGTTATAAAGTTCTTCAGCGTTCAAAGTTCAAAGTTCAAAGTTCTCAGCTATCCACGCCATAGCCTCATCTTTGGTATTGATTACTTTTTCTATTTGTTTTTCTTCAATTTGGCTAATTATATTTCCAAATTCAGGACCGGGCCTGTAACCTAGAGAAATCAGATCTTTTCCCGTTATTAAAGGAGGTGGCAATTTCGTTTCACCGTTTTGGCGATGAACAGTATCAAGTAAAAATATAAAGTTATCTGTAATTTTATTGCTGCAAAGACAGTCAAGCCTATGAAGTTCAAGTTCAATAGGGAATGTTGGTTCAGCAATTAATCTTTTAAGTTTCATAGTTCTCATTTCTTTAATACAGGCATACCTCATATGATTTTTTACTGCAAAACAAATTTTACTTATTGAAGCATTTGTAAATTTTAATCTTTTTAGAATATTTTCAGCTATTTCAGCACCTTTTTCTGCATGACAGTAAAAGCGTTCAATACTGTTTTCATCAAATTCTAAAGTTAGTGGTTTACCTACATCATGAAGCAATATGGACCACGCCAACTCAGTATTTGGAGTCACCATTTTAGAAAGCATGAGCTTTGTATGTTCAAAAACATCACCTTCAGGATGATAAGCTTTTGGTTGAGTAATCCCTCTCATAGCTTCTATTTCAGGAAGTACTACTGAAAGAATACCGGTATCTGAAAGAAGTTGAAGTGCTTTCCCGGGAGAAGGACCTGTAAACATTTTATTCAATTCATCTCTAACACGCTCTTTGGAAAGATAAACTATCTTTTTAGCAAACTTATTTATTGCCATGAATGTTGAAGGAGCAATTTTAAACCCGAATTTAGTACTAAAGCGAATAGCTCTAAGTATTCTCAAGTAATCTTCATTGAATCTTTTATCCGGGTTGCCTATAGTTCTAAGCAATCCATCCTTTATATCCTGCTTGCCACCTACAAAATCCTGAAATGTCTCCTTTATTGGATCATAGAATATAGCATTGATAGTAAAGTCTCTACGCAATGCATCCCGCTTAGGACTTTCAGTATATTCAATCTTTTCCGGATGTCTACCATCATTATATTGAGATTCTTCTCTAAATGTAGCTACTTCATAAGCAGTCTCATTTTTTATAACATTTACAATTCCAAAAGCTGCACCAATATTATAAGTTTTGTCAAACAACTGATTAATATTCTCAGGTTTAGCTGATGTCGCGATATCAACATCATTTCCCGGGTTAATATTCCTTAGCGACTTACCCATTAAGTAATCACGAACAGTACCACCAACAATATATGCTGAATAACCGTTGTCTTGAAGTTTTTTGACTATTTCTACAGCTGTTTGGAATATATCCAGATTCATTTTATTTCCCCATATGCCATCAAGCACACCCTAGTTGTTTACCAGCCTATAGAGCCGCAAAGGAACTACGATTTTTTTAGTTTGCTATAATCAACTTTTTCTTAGTGCCTTAGTATCTCTGTGTGAGTAATCTTTTTCAGATTTTTTGCCTCACACAAAGCCGCAAAGCCGCAAAGATTTTTTTATTGTATCTCACCATTAATGATTCTTGAAATTCCATCTTTCATTAATGCTTCTCCAAAGTTCAACAGATAGCCAAGTTTACAGTTTGCCAGTTTCATATAAGTTAAAACTTGTTTTTTATGAGCATTGGATAAACATTCTACTGATTTGAGTTCAATTATAACTTTGTTTTCAACAATAATATCGATTTTAAAACCTTCGTCAAATTTTATTCCATTATAAATTATTGAAACCGATTTCTGTCTTTCGACTTTAAACCCATTATTTTACCAATTTGATTTTCATTCATTTTTCTCTTCGCAATTAATCTTTTTAATCATACAGAGTAACTATAGGACAAATTATTTTTTATTTTATTCGTTTTAACTAACTTTTTCTTTGTGACTCTGTGTCTTTGTGTGAGTAATAATTTTCAGCTTTTCTATCTCTCACAGAGCCGCAAAGGTATAAATGTAAACGCACTACTGATTATCTAATAAAACGGCTTTCACTGCTCTTGAAATTTGTTTAACTCTATTTTCAAGTAAGCCAGTAATACCTATTGACAAGCGTAAAAGGCCAGGTGATAATCCCATTTTTTGCTGTTCAATTTCTGAAATTTCAGATGAAGTCGTAGAACCTGAACAACTCATAAGAGTATCAAAATAACCAAGAGAAACAGCAATAAGACCAAATCTTTCTTCATTCTGGAGAATAGATATAAGCATATTGGCTTTTTCTTTTGTAATACAATCAATAGTTATCAAACCTGAATAGCCATATTCTTTATTGATCATTGAAGTAATAAGGTCATACTGCGGATGAGAAGGAAGACCAGGATAACAAACTGAAATTCCAAGTTTGTAAAGATGCTCAGCTATAACCAATGCACGTCTGCTATGCTCTTTCATCCTTAATCCAAGATGCGGAATTCTCTGAATTAAATCAAACGCCGTTCGTGAGTCTATTGTAGGCCCCATAAGCATAACTCTACCAGTATGCAGATCCATCAAATTATTTATAAAATCTTCTTTGGCACAAATTGCTCCAGCCAAAAGATCACTCGCCCCATTTATAAACTTCGTCATAGAATAGACAACAATATCAGCTCCCAGCTGAATTGGAGAAATAATCATAGGGGTGAATGTATTATCAACAATAAATATCAAATTATGTTTTTTAGACAGTGTGCCCAAAGCGGGTATATCTGTTGCTTTCAGGGTAGGATTGGCAATTGACTCAGTAAAAATAGCTTTAGTTTCAGGAGTGATAGCCTTTTCAAATTCAGATATATTTGATGGGTCCACAAATGTACATTTTATACCCATTTCAGAAAAAAGTTCTCCAAAAAGAGCATGAGTTCCACCATAAATAGTGTTACTGGAAATGATATGATCCCCTGCTTTACATATTTGTAAAAGTGTACAGGATATTGCGGACATACCACTTGCAGTACTTAAGGCTGCTTCAGAACCTTCCATTGCTGAAAGATAACGATTTAGAATATTCACAGTTGGATTAAAATGTCTACTATAAAGATAACATCCACCATTATACGGACCCTTTATGCCTTCAAATATTTTAGGCATTGTTCCAGGTTCCATGACAGTAAAAGTTGAAGATCTTGAAATTGATGGTGTAACACCACCATGTTCTCCAAATTCCCGGCGAACATTTGCTAAAGCTTCCTCAGCATTAAAGTTCTGCATTTTATATCCTCTTCCTCTTTTTATTATGCTCTTTTAGATCGAATTTTTGAAATCATATCACCTGATTCTGATAGAATTTGGATACATTAAATTTCGAAAACAAAAATAGCTTCGCTATAAATGTTAACTGATTGGATATGTGTAACTACCAGTAGGCATTTTACCTGTGTTACTGCTTTTAATGAATTCATCTTCAGAACTGATTAATGGTTTAAGTCTATTTATATTTATAAGATAGAGCCAATTTTCAAATTGACGCTGTTTATCAAGAAATATTCTTTCTTTATCATTCAAATGAGCTTTATTTATTGGTATAATTTCAAATTTAACATAACGAGCATTGTCAGTACTATTACCAATGTAAATATTATATCTGATATTGTCAAAAGTTAATATAGATAATTTAAAAGAATTTTTAATCCCAGTAATAATAGGAGAAGTTTTATTGTTAGCAATTGATAAAAATTTTAAATTTTTTAGAGTATTGGTTATTTTTGTTATATGCTCTTTATTTATCATTCTATTTTTAATATTCATAAGTGTTAAAGGATTTTGAATAGATTTTCTAGCCAACTGCCACTGTCGTTTATTCTTAATAAATAGTTGAATTTGTTTCACATTATCAATAGAGATAAATACATTATTCAGCCAATTATTTACGCTGTAGTTAACTTCATTAAATAGTGTGTCTGTAAAAAAAACATTATTTTGTGAAGAAACTTTAATATATCTACCTAATGGATACTGGCTCTTTTTATCAATCGACTTAAATCTTAATTTACCTATTAATATAGAATATAAGGTTTTATTTTTATTATTTATAAATTCAATTTTATATGGTTTATTATCATTAAAACTTGTATCCTGTAAATCAAGATGTTCAAGTTCTTTATTATTTGCCTTTACGGTCTGAAGGATCTGAAGTCTAGCTGTCTCTTTCAAAAGTTCAGTTATCTTACTACTATCAGCAGGATAATTAAATAAATTATTAACACACCATATCCCTGAAATTTTTTGTAAAATAATGTTTCCTAATTTTGGTCTGCTTATTATTATTTTATCTATCTTAGAGATATTAAAGTTATCAAAAACTTTAGAACCTACTGAGTTTTCATAAATGTTATAATTACCAATAGTACGTTTCATAAAAAAAAATGATAATGTACTTAAGACCAATGCTGATAGTACTAATATTATGAAAGATTTTTTTGTCATATGCTTCTTCTTTTAATTCTTAATCATTTCAATATAAGCTGATAAAAATCCCAAGCCCCATGCTATCCTGTTTTTCAACTAGCTTTTCTTTTCTTTTTTTTACGTCTCTTATACATGCTTAAAATAATTCCAAATATAGTTAATAAAATAGGAATCACTGCAATATTAATAATTTCAATAATAGTTTTAAGGTTATCTACTTCCAACCTAAGTTGTTTCCTAACTTGAGTAAGTTCACGTTTTATTGATTTTTCTTTCTTTCTGAATTTATATACAGCTTTTAACTGCTCAGATGAAAGGCTATATTTACTATCTTCAGACTTTGTTGATTGAAGTTCATTCAACAAAGTTT
>Ga0307987_1000409_pt1 | contig 25697 bp, 19 predicted proteins | sample EllFjometagen181_FD_203157 | JGI IMG/M metagenome (GOLD analysis project Ga0307987, IMG submission 203157) | Marine microbial communities from Ellis Fjord, Antarctic Ocean - #181 | ecosystem: Environmental > Aquatic > Marine > Unclassified | place: Southern Ocean | collected 2014-10-08 | reverse complement strand
ATCTCATTTTAGCAGAGCCTAAAAATTCTTTCCCGGTGACTGAACCAAAATCAAATGTATCTCCAATTATGTTGCCAGTTTTTTAATCTAAAAACAAATTCTAATCTCTGTTGGTGTGTGATATAATGCGATTTTATTCAATTATTCAATCAGCAGCCGTAAAAAAACTAAATTCATAGGAGATCTGTAAGGATGGACATTCATGCTTGGATAGCTATCTCGACCCTGATTATAGCCATGATTCTATTCATCAGCAAGCTGATCCCGCTTGAGGCCACTGCCCTATCGATCCCAGTCGTGCTTGCGGTCACCGGAACTGTTACTCCGGCTGAAGCGGCTCTCAGAGGGTTTGGTAACAATGCCGTGATTGCCCTGGGAGCGATCTTCGTGCTTTCGGCCGGTCTCAAGGAAAGTGGTGTCGCCACCTTAATGGGGCGACTGCTCGAGCGATTTGGCGGCAAGAATGAATGGAGCCTGGTTCTTCTGATCATGGTCACCACCTGCGTCCTATCGGCAATCATGTCTAATGCGGCTACTGTTGCGGTTTTTTTGCCAGCAGTGCTGGTGCTATCAAGCAGGGCAAATATCCCCTCCTCACGGTTGATGATGCCTTTGGGATATGCAGCAATTCTCGGCGGTACCCTTACTTTAATTTCAACAACACCAAATCTAATCCTTGGCAGTGAACTGGAACGGCTAAGCGGGGGAAACCAGACACTGGGGATGTTTGAATTCGCCATCTATGGGGGACCTATCTCAATCGTCGGCATTGCATACATGGCTTTGATCGGAACCCGGTTGCTTGGCCGTCCTGGATTGGATGACGCACCGAAGATGAAAAACTTCCTGGAAAGGTTGTTAAAGCGGTATCAATTTGAAAAGAAACTCTTTAGGCTGACCATTCCATCGGGTTCAAAGCTGGCCGGTACCACGATTGCACAGACAAGCTTTGGTAAGAATTACCAGGTCGAAGTGGTCCAGATTGGTCGCTCCAAAGGTTTTCAGGATCAATTCCTGGATATCCAGGCGGATCTGAAGATCCAGGCCGGTGATATCTTATTCGTGGAAGGAAGGGATGAGGACGCGCAAAAATTGGCTAAAGCACAATCAATCCCTATCCAGGTCTCCACTGGGGAAGAGTTTGAGCAGCTAATGGGGCGCGGGATCAACATAGCTGAAGTCTCTCTTTCTCCCCACTCCACCTTTATCGATCAGACCCTGATTGACCTCAGCTTTCGCGGTGTGTTCGGTCTTTCAGTTATGGCCATCTGGAGGCGCGGGGAACTTATCGAAAAGGAAGTTGGAGATACTCCGCTGCAGCTCGGTGACGCCCTGATCGTGTACGGGCCAATCCGGAACATTCGAAAACTCGAAGAGAGTGATGATCTGATTATCCTGGACCGGCAGCAATCCGAGGAGGATGTTCGGCGCGCACCCTTAGCTCTGCTGCTTATGGCAGCAGCCCTGTTACCTCCAGTTCTTGGATGGTTGCCCCTTGCGGTTAGCGGTCTTGCCAGCGCGCTGCTGATGGTTGCCACCGGCTGCGTCTCGCTTCGAGGGGCTCAAAAATCAATCGATTTACGCATCCTCTTTCTGATCATCGGTACGGTGCCTCTCGGTGACGCACTCTTCCAGACCGGTGTTGCTGGGAAATTGGCGGCAACCTTGTTCCCGGCCGGGATGGGCTTGGGTCAGTTCTATGTGTTTGGTGTGCTGTTCTCCGTTTCTGCGTTGCTCAGCGTTACCTCGAACAACGCCGCAGCAGCGGTTATCCTGGCACCCGTTGCCTACGCAGCAGCGGAATCAAGTGGCGTTGATGTCAGCAAGGCCTTTCTTGCCGTGGCTTACGGCGCCAGTTGCGCCTTTGTTCTCCCATTCGCCCATCAGTGCAATCTGATGATCATGGGACCCGGTGGCTATCAGACCAGGGACTTTATCAAGGTTGGAATCGGCCTGTCCATCGTCATGGCAGTGACTGCAGTTACTCTTTTATCCTTGTAGAGTGGCTTACCCTCGGACTTTCCTATTGATCTGCTGACTAAGCTTTGATCAAGTGGGATTTGCACCCACTGGGTAACAATAACAAATTTCAAAGAGTTTATTTCTTCCTTTCCCGATGTTCCGGGCTTATCTTGACGCAAATATAATTGATTTTTAAGTCCAAGGATAAAAAAACTGTCTATACCAGATATGGTATTTTAGAAAATATGAAAAAGCCCGGACTGGAGAAAGAATTAATCGCTGAATGGGTCGAGATGACTCGTCCCTATTTATACCATAAGTGTTTGGTGGAAAAAACTACTAAAATTATACGGCAGGGAAGCAACATAAGAAATAATTTTAGAGCTAAATAACAGCTTTTTAATTGTATTTTAAAAGTCGAAATCCATTCCATTTCTCGGAAAAGTTATCTAATGAGGGATGATATCCACAAGGGGGCAGGATTCCATCGGAAAAACTGGCTACCCACCTGATAGGGCCTGAAAAATTTGTAGGGTTGTGCCGTTGACCAGTATATCTTCTGGTTTGACAATGGCATTATTTATTGTCACCACATAGCCCTTTGTCTCTGGAATACCCAGATGAGCAAGAAGGTCTTTGATTCTTGCATCATCCGGGATATTCACATTCATATTGTTTAACGAATCATACCCTGGAAAATCCTTGCCCAAGGTACCAAATAATTTAACGGTTACGTTCAAAGGATATCAACCGTTTAAAACTTTAAAGCCGTGTCCATATCGTCACTGCTGAGCAAAACGGTTTTATTATGTGGCGGAAGCGGTTCTGTGTAAAAGAATTCCGGTAATCGGTCGTCTTCCTTGGTTAAGCCGGCCTTACGGTTAAAATCCAGTTCTTGTTTTAATACCCTGATTCCAAGGGCCGGGATATCATCCGGGCCGAGTTGAGTACCGAATTTGGCATTCATGACTTTCAAGAAGGCTTCCCCGCCTTCCGGTGTTGTCAGAGCAAAGCTTGCAAGTAAACACAGACCTGTGCAGTCAACTGCTGCCATGGCAACCTGTGTGTTTGTTGATGCCTCAACCTGGCCTTCTGCTTTTAAAGGATCAAGCGCTCCGGTCATATATTCACCTAGAACATTTCCGGCAGTATGGTCCGCGCCCATGGGTGATGTCGCATACGTGACAGCATTTCCCTGCATGGCCCTGGGATCGTAGGCAGCAATACTCTGCCCCTTGACGGTTGCCACTCTTTTATGATTGAGATGCTTGCCCACAGCATCCGGCCCGTTACCCAAGATTTTTCCAAATTCTGTGCCCTGGGAAATTTGTTCGACCATATCAATTGCAGCCATACCATCTCCAAAACTTATTTTTCCCGCATCCATTGCCACGGCAACGCCCACACCAATGTTCATGGTGTCAACACCGATATCATCACAAAGATTATCCAGCCGGGCAATGATATCCAGATCATCAATACCGGTCATGCCCCCCATTGCCCATATTGTTTCATATTCAAGGGAAGAGGTGACAAATTCACCTTTTTGATCAACAAATTCATTTGAACACCTTATAATGCACTGGGAACATCCCAAATGAGAGGTTTTGCCGCCCCGGGTTTGTATCAATTCTGCAAGTGTTTCACCGCTGATTTTTTCCCAGCCCTCCATGACACCCTTTGTGGCATTCAGACTAGGAAAAGCCCCCATGGAATTGACAGGGGCAACGAGACCTGCAGTTCCCAAGGCTGGTAGCATCTGCCCTGTCATTGGATGGGCTTTGACAGCTTGAGCAAATGCTTTCGCTGCTTCTTTAAATGCCTCGGTGTCAGCAATAGCATCGGTATTTTTACCTTCCTGATCAATGACAATCGCCTTTATCCCCTTGGATCCCATTACCGCTCCCAGTCCACCACGACCGGCAGCCCTGCAGGGTCGACCATCCACATCTGTTGCTTGAATGGAAGCTGAGCTTAACTGATATTCACCGGCAGGACCAATAAGCAATACCGAATTTTTTCTCCCATAGTTTTTAAGCAGTTTTTCTGCAAGAGGGTAGGTTCTACTCCCTTTGTGTTCAGTTGCAGGTATGAGACGTGCATTTCCCTGCGAGTCTATTCTTAATACAAACAATTCATCTGCCAGAGGCTGGCCCTCAATGACAATGGCGGTTATACCCAGGTGTCCTAATGCAGCCCCTGTTGTCCCACCGGCATTGCTTTCCTTTATGCCGCCTGTCAAAGGACTTTTGGCGCCAATTGAGACCCTGCTGGTATTCACTAAACTGGTTCCGCTCAGGATGCCGGGTGCAATTATCAGTTTATTGTCAGGTCCAAGGGGATCACATGTGGGCACAACTTCCGCATTGATTATTGTTGAGGTAAGCCCCCTGCCGCCAAGCCCCAGGTATTGCTGTGGAACATCACTCATATTGACAGACTTGTCCGTCATATTGATATTAATAAACTTCATACCCATCTCCTTTTGTTTGAAAAGTTGTCATTGGTTTTAATAGACCCTAAACGTTTTACGTATAAATTTTCAGTTTCTTTTGGAATGTATTGAGCTTCTCCATTTACGAGTACTATGTCTTTACGATGCCTCTTTTCTTGAATAGGAAGGGTCAGTGGTACCCTGTCCAGTTAAATGGGTGGTTTTGGCATCTTTTGACAGCCGATCCTTTATCCAGGAAAGACCTTTATCTGGAAAGTCTTTCAAAAGGTTCGCCACCCTTGCCGTGACATGGGCCACAGCAAAGCTGTTGCCCCGAAAGTTTTGTTCCCGGGGCATCCCGGGAATATCTCTTGGCCAGCCATGGGCCCCGAATTCAATTCTTGAATCAGGATGAAAGATGATGTCATCGTATCCGCAGTCATGGTTCCAATACACACCGATTACGGTTTGAAAAAATGCAGGAAAGATTCTATGATCCGGCCGTTTTGCCGATGCCACAATCAATATGTTCCGGTCATGGGCTTTTTGACACAGCTTTTTTAAATCACGTGCAATGTTTTCATTTTCCACGCCAAGGCTTAAGTGAATGATGTTAAATCGATGGTCTATGGCCCATTTCATGGCTTCGATCAAACTAATCCCTGAAGCATTAAGATCCTGTTGAAAAATTTTAATGGCATACAGGTTAGCAAAAGAAGCTTTTTGCCTGATAATACCGCAAATTGCAGTGCCATGGCCGATTTCATCCATAAAATCCTGATTTTTTTCTATCTGTCCTTCTGGATTCAACCGATAGCCATGCCCTCCGGACACACCCTGTACATGGAAATGTCCGGGATTTACACCGCTGTCGATGACTGCAATATCAGAATTCATGGACAAACTCCTTTGCAGGCCCCTGGTATGAAATCCCATTTTCCCCCAGAACAATTATTTTATGGGCATTTTCAATGGTGGATTTTCGATGGCTGATGATAAGGATGGTCTTATCCTTCATTAAATCCTTAAGAGTCTCTTTTATCTGGTTTTCCACTTTTACATCCAGAAAGGCCGTGGCTTCATCCAAAATTAATACCTTTGGATTGAGCAGGATAGCTCGGGCAAGACTGAGCCGTTGTTTCTGACCGCCTGAAAGTCTCATTCCCCTGTCTCCGATAATGGTATCATACCCCTGGGGAAGGGTGTTAATAAACGCATCCATCTGGGCTGCACGCGCCGCATTTCTGATCTCTTCCGTGGATGCTTCGGGTTTAAAAAACCGAATATTTTCAAGTATAGAGGTGTGAAAAAGAAAGGTTTCCTGGGAGACCATGGCAACTTTTTGTCTGAACCATTTTTTATTAAATTGCTTAAACCCTTGACCTGCCCAGCGAATGGATCCGGAATCAGGGGTATACAATCCTAATAAGAGGTGGCAGATACTTGTTTTACCCACTCCGCTTTCACCGATCAGTGCAGTTGTTTTCCCGGAAGGGATGGTAAAAGAGATGTCTTTTAAAATCATGGTTTCCTTATCATAGGAAAAACCAACCCGGTCAACAATGATGTCTTCATCCATCTGGGCACGGGTCAGTATCTTATCTCCGTCTTCATCAAAACAAGGGGGAATGTCCAAGATCTCTCTGACTCTTTTGATGGCAACCTTGGATTTCTGCACGGCAAGAACACCGTCCATGAGGCCCTGCAAAGGACCGAAAACCCTTCCCTGGTAAACTGAAAATGCCACAAGACTTCCAATGGTAAAATGGCCTTCTAAAACCTGTAAGCCACCGTATCCGAAAACAATCAAGGTGTTCACAATGGAAAATGCCGTGGGAACCGACCCTGAGACAGCACCAAGGATCTGGTATTTTAAAAGAAATTGTAAAATAACAGACTGTTTCTTTTTTAATTTGTCAGATTCTGTTTTCTCTGCACCAAACGCACGGATAACAGCTGTATTGGAAAGGGATTCAAACAGGAAATGAGAGATATCGGCATTGCTTTTGGCCACATCATTTGAAAGTGCGAAAAGTTTTGGCTTAAGATTTTTTACAACGAGCAAGGCCACGGGAATAAAAAAAAGACTCATCAAGGCCATTTTCCAGTTCAGGCTAAACAAGATAACACCTGTAATAAGAAAGGTGATGGCGTCAAAAATGTACCGGGGAATGATGTCTGTTACCAGTGCCTGGATATCCGCCATATCTGAGGCAATCCTTGAATAAATATCTCCGATTTTTTTTTTAGAGAAAAAATTCAAGGATATTTTCTGAAGATGCTCAAACAGGTCTTCTCGCATTAAGAAAAGAATTTTGGCAGAATACCGTGTATAAATATAACCATTACTCACCCGGATGCCAAAACTGACCAGGAGAAGAACAATCAAGCCCGACAGTATGGGAAATAAAAATTGTGCCTGGTTTTCCATAAAGACCGTGTCAATCAGAATTTTTGCAAAGTAGGGCTGCACCATCCCAAGGCCTGTACTGACGCTGCTTAAGAAAAGGGAGATGATCAGCACTCGTTTGTGGGGGCCCAGGTAAGCGCCCAAATACGCTATCTGACTCAAAAAGGATTTCTCTTTTTCAGGTTTCTTCAAAGTAGCACATGGACCCGTTGTTGCAGTACTCGGGTGTTTGGCGCAGATCTCTTGCATAGGCTTTTATCCTGTCTCGTTCTGTATGGTTCAAAGTTTTATCCCGCACAGCCTTCACCAGCTGCAGACTTCCCATTTTTCGTTGAAAAGAGGCTTCACGCCCCACGATTTTTACAGCGGTTACGCCCCAATCTCTGAAATGGCCAAAGTAGCAAAGGCTGCAGGGACCATTGGGAAGGCCGTTTTCTTGAAAGCTTGAGCCGCAATTGTTCTTAAACCAAAGATGTTTTTTATATTGCGTCATCCGGTCATTTATATTTTTTAACGCTGTGGGGCTGTCTTTCAAAGGCCCCACAGGTTTAACATCCCATTCTGTAAGGCAAAAAGCACCCAGGGTATGGCTGGTTTGACAAAAGCCCTCTTCATAGAAGCACCCGTCATTTAACGCAAACACTTCAAACTCCATTTTGTCTGTTTGTTTTTTGTCCGTGCCGGCCTTAACAATCGATCTGATTTCAGACAAAGTTAACTGGCGCGGCAAAATAATTCTTTTGACGCCAAGGGATTGATAAAAATCAATGGAATGCGAGTTAAAGCAGCTGCCAAGGCTTGACAGGTGAATCCTGACACCCAGGTTTTCTTTTGAAAGCGAAATCAAGAGATTTAAATCCGAAACAATTAAAGCGTCTACTTTGAAGTCTTTAACCAGCTGGTGACATAGTTTTAGAATATAGGTCAGGCCTTTTTCAGGATAAAAAGAAGCATTCAAGGTAATACTCACCGTGATACCGTTTTTGTGGGCAGCAGTTGTAACTTTTTCCAAATCTTCCCAGGAAGATATATTTGCCTGATTCGGACTCCTGCGGTTCATCCACAGGTTTTGATTGAAAAGCGTATCCCATTCCGGTGTTTTGATGCCGCAATACAGTTCATTGGCCCCATTATACAACAACATGTCAAGCTCTGAAATCGAACTTAAGGGTGTGACAATCTTCATATCAGTCCCCCCTGATAAACCAGGCGAATTTTTTGCTGCTGGGCTTTTTCCAACAACGTTCTGATCATGGACAGGGTATACAGATAAAATATGGTATTGCCATTTTGAAACAGCTTAAACGCAAGGTCCGGGCTTTTCAACTCCAGGCTATGTGTAGCACAGGGCAAAGAACAACGACCATTCAGTCTGAACCGGGTATCGGAAGTTTGATTCAGGCCGGCGGTAAAACAGGCCCTGCCGGTTGTGACATATCCAAATGGGAGATATACGGCTGTTTTAAGCCTGGAGGTGCCAACACCGGCAGGATCTGCATAGGGTAAAAGGTCCTGCTCAAATCCTTGAACGCCAAGACTTTGCGCTAAAACCTGAATGTTTTCATGGTTAAATGAGCAATCATTTAAAAGACCGGCCATCAATCCTGATGCCTTACGGTCTTCATTTCCCAGACGAGGATCTTTAAATCCCTTGTTGAAAAGCCTGCCCATGGAGAGGTGAAATCCTGGATAATTTTTTTTCAGGAAAAACAATACCCCTAAGTCATTGACCACCACCTCGGTGGTTGAATCCCATTGGTATAGCCTGTCAAACAGGGCTGTACAGTGTTCAATCCCCTGATCTGTCAGGACCGGTGTCAAAAGGGTAAGGGCCAGGTCTTTCTTATCAGCAAAAAGGATAAATTCTGCAATGCCTTTTATATCCGGCATTCTTGTTAAACAAAATTCATCGCCGACATATATCCGCCTGGGGTTGGACAAGACTGCTTCCAACTTGGGATCCAATGCGTCTAATTTCTCATTAACCACACCCAATTTTTTCAATAATCCATCTGGAAAATCATTCAAATCGTCTTTTGTTATATGCCATGCCACCTCCATATCCACTCCTTTTTTTTCGAATCGAGTGGTAGTTGTAGTATCAAATTAGAAGAACTACTCGATATAAACGCCACTACCCACCACCAGCAAATCACCTTTAAAAGCCACCCCTTTCACAAAAGCAGTTTTCTTAACAAGCTTTGTCTCTCCCGGCCTTGCCCACATGTAGTCTACCCATCCGGATCCTTTTGTTTTGACCTCTTGAATGAATTCCCGAATCACATATTTCCCTTCTTTTTTTTATGAAACTAACCGCCTTATTGACAATTTCGACAATAAATTTTTTTTCCATTTTCATGTTATAAAGGCCGCATGTAACGATATATTCTTTATCAGATGGCGCCTTTACCCGGGTGGCATAGACACTTTTCCAGGAAGGAAAGACACTTTGGGGTTTGGGCCACAAATAATGTGTCCATCCTGACTTATTCGATCCGGAAACTTTTTTGGCAATGGATCTGAAAATCGGTTTTCCATTCACATCTTTTAAATTTAAATGATTTTTCCCAACCTGCTCAAAATCTGTATGAACCAAACACCTGCCGTCCATATCAAAAATGATGATGTATGTCTCACCATGGGACCAGATACTTCCGGGTTTGATGAATTCCTCAAACACTTTTTCTCCGTCCTTCTCTATCAACGCAGCCGCGTCATCAACAAAAGAAATCAATTTCTTTGTGACGTTGTATTTCATTTTTAATGTTTCACAGAAACTGATCGAGTAGGATTGCAACAATATGGCAGCAACAGCAAGAAGGCAACAAATGTACTTTCTCATTCTATTAACTCCTTCATTAATATTAAAGTACCCTTTATTGGGCTTGCACCGTCAGGGGGGCAAAAAACTTTTGCCCCTTTCTCATCTCATGATTATGGCAATCCTTGCAGGGTTGTGAGGCGATGTTATTGATCAATTTATTGTGGATTTTACCTTGATCACTTTCTTTATGGTTCTCCACATTTTTACAGCTGAAACACCTGGAGTTGGGAACATGGCTCCAATATCCGGGTTCCAGGCCTTCTTCCAAGAACAGGGGTTCTTCTTTGGGGGTGATGGGTGCCTGTGGATCTCTTTCAGCGTGTTCCAATAAAAATCGAATGGCAGATTTGTTCATGTCCATCCAGCCTGCAAACCCTTTATCAAAATGACACGCTGCGCAGTTGTTATGATTTTTTGCCGTACCGGATGATTTCCATTTTTCAATGGGGTCTCTCATCTCATGGCAAACCACACAGGTTTTATCCTGAAGATACATCACGGACAACTCGTGGGATCCCAAACCAATAACAGGCATCAACGCCACGATTACGATCAGAATTATTTTTTTATTTTTTAGATATCGAACAATACTCATATTCTCATTCCAGTGTTGTTTGGTACCCCATCGCAAATGATGCCGTACCCATTGTTGTGTTTGGGGGCAAGGCATCCCATGAAAAGCTTGTCCCGTGAGGGGTTACATGGAATGCCTTGCCAGCAGGTCCTATTTTAAAGGGCACTAGTTTTTTGTGAATAGAGTCGTATATTCCCCGTCTGCCATCATGGGGATGATGGTTAAAAGTTCGAGTGTTTGCGTATCATACACACTGATATCCGGACCACCAGGGCCGACATAGATTTTTTTCCCGTCTGATGTCAGCGATACCGTATAATTGGTCCCCGTTTCCAGAGAGACTGCCTTGATGGTCTCTCCGGTTGCCATATCCACCTTTATCAGCTCATCCATGACCGCATAAAGGTATTTTTTATCCGGTGACACAATACTTGAGTAGGCAAACCAGACATCTTTTCCCCGAAGAAGACTCAATTTGCCGGTGTTTTTATCAATGATAAAGTATCCAAGCCCTTTTGCATCATAGTAAGGGTTGGCAAAGATACCATGATCACCGGGGCTACCTGGCTGCCAGACAACCATACTGTTCCTCTGGTCTTCGGGTTTTTTCGTGTTTAAAAATCCCAGGAGTAGTTTCAGCTTTCCGGTTTTCAGATCGATTTTGTGGATATCATTTCCCACAAGAATCAAATGGTCCAGATCATTCCTAAGGGCAACCGGTGAGGTAAAACTGGCAGGAATAGGATAATTTTTCACCACTTTTTTGCTCGCGATATCATAGACCACCAACTGGGGCGGCAACACATTGAGTCTAGGAATATTTTGTTTTTTCTTTACAATGGAACAACAAAGATAAAGTTTTTCCCCATCACTGGAAACGGTTATTCCGAATACAGAGACCTTGCTCAATTCCGAGGAAAAAGAATAGGTATCGATGAGTGTGTCCGTGGTTGTGTCAATTACATATATCGTTTGTATGGCGTTCAAATAATACCGTTTGCCATCCGGAGAGAATGCCGCCGAAAGGATGGTATCATTGTAGGGAATGGTTTTGATGATGGTATCGGTGTCGCAATCGATAATCTGCATTCCATTTGAAATCGGTGCATAAATAAAATCCTTGGCAAAAGCCCCATTGGAAGCCAAGGCAATCAAGATAATCATGATGACGGGAAACATTGCACTTTTGAGTTTATTCAGCCGCATTGGTTTTCTCTCCTTTTTATCGTTTGATCACAAAATTTAGATTTCGCCAATCTTTTTCAATGGACTGACATTGATTCTGGAAATCAGTGAAATTGGTGATACTGTCTGGTGTCTGAGCCGGCCACCAGCAGGATCCAGAACAGGCGGTGAAATCTCTTGCGCTGGAAAGGCAATTGCTCATGGGCGTTTCAGGGCGCGGGTTTGTTTCCCATCCCGTATCAAAAATGGTGGTACAGCCAATGGGCATACCGGTCATGATATTATCGTCCGCCATGCCCTTTACCTCCTGGTCCATTTTTTTTGCTTTTTTATTAACCGGTTTTAACGCTTTTTTTTTCATTTTTTTCTCCTAAATTTATGTCTGATTTAATCTTGCTTATCAATCAAACCATTTGGTTAAATAATGGGTCATGTCCTCTGAGCATGGAAAGTTTGTCTAAAAAATGGGGAGCGTCATTCATCAATCGGCCATACACACTCAGCCCTGTTTCAATCCAGGCCTGAATCCACTGGCAATAATGAAGATTGGGTGACAAAAGATTGCCCTCTCTTATTTTTGCCTCGTGGTAGCAGCCCCCGGCACATATGGAAGCGGCCCAGCATCCGTTACAGGCACTCTTTTTGTTTAAGCTGGCGTTGTGCCTGAACGTTTCAAGCTTTTCCCGGTTAAGGCCGTCAAAGATATCCCCCATCCGTGCGGAGGTATCATTTGTCAGTCTCTGACACAGGAAAAGACCGCCTTTTGGGTCAACGGAAAACATACCGATTCCTGCGCCACAGGGGTATTGCTTTACCTCTCCCTCGTGCAGGGTTACCAGAAGGTCCACGATATTGGTGAACCCCAGGAACTGGTCTTTCAGGGCCAGGTTTATGAATGTATCAGACAATTGTTTAAATTGATCCAGCAACTGCATCATCTGATGAGAATCCAGCTGGAAATCAGCATCCATTGTTGTAACCGGTGCAAATCCTACCTCTGAAAATCCGAGATCCAAAAGATGGAACAGGGTTTTTGAAATATTTTTTACTTCTTTTGCCAGCGTTACCCTGGCCACTACCGGTTTTGGGTTTTTACTGCCAAGAAATTTTTTAAGGTTTGGCAGTATAAGGTTATAGGAAGGAGACCCGTCAGGAAATCGTCTGAAACGATCATGGTCTGCTTCATCTCCATCCATGCTCACGGTTGTACCGATACGGTTTTCATTTAAAAACCCTATGGTCTTATCTGTTAAAAGCGTGCCATTGGTTGTTGTGGCATATTCAATTTTCTTGTCGTATTCACCTGCTTTTTTGTTTGCATAAGTTATGGTTTGGGAAATGAGTCTGAAATTGAGGAACGGTTCTCCCCCGAAAAAGACCAGTAAAAGATCATTAAGACTGCCTGAATTCTCAAAAAGGAAATCAACCGCTTTTTTTGCCACATCCAGTTCCATTGACAGCGGGGATGGCTTGTTCAAATCCGTTGGTCCGTGATAGCAATAATGGCACATAAGGTTGCAGGACTCTGTCACATGAAGCACCAGAGTTTTTATGGGAATCTTATGGGTTTGAAGCACAGGGTTACTTTGGTTGATCTCTTGTGCTGTCAGAACCCGGTTTCTTGCAAGATCTTTCCAAAGTTCATTCTTGTCGTCTTTGGTTCCTTTTAAAACGGAATACACGTCTTGCTTTGTGAACCGGTCTTTGGTGATGTCATGATTCAGGAGCGCTTGAGTTTCAGACCCGTTTTCAATTTCAAATATCGTACCGGTCTGTGTTAAAAAAAAAAACTCATGGCCATTTGCCTGGAATCGTTTGTGGTCGGCAATTTTTATCATTTCCATGAAATATCCTATTTCAAATGGGTTATGAAATCGGGAACGGTCACAGCAAGCCTGACCTTGTCCTTAAGTTGTATGCCCTGCTCATCAAGTGTTGCATTGACAGCAATGAGGCCAACACCTTCTCTGTTCTGTTTTCTGGTTTTTATGGGACCATAGGTTGTGACAGGGGTGTACAGCCCGTTGGATATCGGGGCATTCAGATATCGCATATCATCATCGTCTTCTCTGGTTTTTTCTTCTGAAAGCTCCCATTTGGCATCCACTGGTTCCAGAACCAGATCATCTGGCGTGCCTTCTTTACCATCTGCCCCAAAGTTGATTCCACGGGCGACAAATTGAACTCCCTGGGGAGGATAGGCTGCGCCACAGCTCACCCTGGCCCGCCCTATTCTTGGTGAAACGCTTATGGCATCGATCTTGTCAAATATTTTGAGGCCGTTAAAGCTTATACCTTTAACGCTGACATTTGCCAAGCCAATCGATGCACCTGCAGCCACATCCACGGTGCAAACAAGTTCTGATTTTTTTGATGTTATAACGTTCGTAACTATGATATTGGCATCTGAAAATTGAATATCCTTACTGGAAATATTCTCAGCAAGCCCAACGCCGACCAGTGTCAATGTCTGCACTTTGCCCGGAAGCACTCTTAATGACTGTGGGAAAGCAGCTATAATTTTTGCAGATCCGGAAGCTTTATAAAATGTTTCATTGCCATAGGCATTTGAATCCTGAACAACCGTCCACCATTTTCCTTTAAATCCCATTGTTTCGACATCAAGGTCAAAAACACCTTCTACCCTGCCTGTAAGGGGGGTCGGTGCAAGCGCATATCTTAAATGATATTCACTAAAGAGCGTGCCTTCACCTTCTGTTGAAACCATGAGGCCGCTTTCATACTGAACTTTTTTTTCTATGATATATTCATCTTCGCCTTTTGCCGTGTTGGCCTTAATGGTATAGACGCCGTGATAATATCCCATCCCGGGTTGATACCCTGCCACATTCCACGATCCTGACAGATCTTGATCTTTTCTGTTTTGAAGCCATTGTTGATACGCCTCAGTGTGAAAGCCAAACAGTTTTGTCAACGGGTCAATAAGCGCTTCTGACTCTTTTTCCCAGTCCATCTCTCTCATCTGTGGGATAACAGTTGGGTAATAACCAAGATGAAGATTTCTGTTCTCTTTCCATTGATCTTTTGTCATTTTGTGAGAAACTATTTTCCCATAGGTATGACACCTGACACAGGCCGTATAAATCCGCGTTTCCAGATCGTTTTTTGGAATTTCCCTGTATTGACTGTTTTCATCACTGTTTAAATAAGCAATTTCAGCGGATTCTTCCGGCGTAAGACAGAGCGATTTCCCCAATTCTTTTATGACCGGATAAAAATCTTCGTCTGCCAGGGGTGCACTGTTTAGGCGAATCATCCGGTCCACCACTACTTTCCATTCTTCTGTCGTCTTTCTTGTCTCTTCAATTACTTCAAGACGATTTTCATTGTCCGGTTTATGGCAGGCGGAACATTTTTGTCTGACCATGGAGTTGTTCCCAAAAAGGACATCCCCAGAAGCAGCTGTACCTGCTAACCCGTATATGAATAGCAGGGTGAGTATCATACCGAATCGAATTGATTGTCCCATGAATCCTTTCTCCTTAAAATTAAAAATTATTTAATTTAATTAAAGATCTGATCCAGACCTTTAACCGTGAATACAACTTGTCTTAAAAAAATATTGAAGCATCATTGTCGAACATACCTGCACCATTACAATTAAGATGCCAGCCTGATAAACACCAATGGTGCATAAGAAGTTGAAGTGTTTTCTAACATATTGAAAACAAAACAATAAGGGAGTGTTTTCTTTAAAAAAATGATTTTTAAGGTATGGAGTTTATAAAAATATTCCCGGTGGGTTAAAAATAGTTTTTGGATAATCGTGAAGAAAGTCCAAAATTTTAGACAGCCGTTACTTTTATAAAAAAGGCCTGAATTTGTCAGGGCAAGGGAAAAACCGCACAATAGATAATTCAATCACAGGCGAATGGCCCATTCTCAGTAAGGGTGTAAGGCTTCGATAATGCAGCTTTTATCGCATTTAGAATAGCGTTGCTTGTTTGTGTCGCCCCTGATACCCCGTCAACATCATCAATGATTTGCTCATCAACAATATTCTGGATTATTTCGTTAATTTTGCACGGAGCACATTTTTTTCTCAGCACCTGCTGCACAGTGCCAATGATTTTGATGCACGTAATTTGATGCAGTTCTATGGTTACTTCTACCTGATAATCAATACCATCATTTTGATATGCACCCAAAAAGGTTCCATCTGGAATCTGTGAAAGATCAAATTCGTCCATGGTGTTATTTTCACTCGTCAGCGTATCGTGAGATGGCATACAGCCAGTAAATATTACCTGGGCGATAAAAAATGAAATAAGAACAAATCTCAAAACGATGCCTTTTTTTAATGTCATAGATTGGATAAAAAATTAACCGGTAAAAAATCTGGTGTTGGTTATAAAAGACAACAGGCAATTACCATGCCATTTTTCTATAATCCCGCAACTGTCTATCTTGGGGGAAAAGCCATGCCCATCTGTTTGCCTGACGTAACAAACACAAGCAGAGAAGTCCAAATATTTGGACTTCTCTGAATAATTTTCAAAAAATATCTCGAAAAACTATTCCAGGATATCCCCGGCAGCACGATGGGAAACAAACAATTTGAATTGAATAATGCCGTTGTCCAAAAAATTGGACATGATTAACACGCTTGATAAATTAAATATTTAGTGTCTATAGTGGGCAGGGTTCATGGGATGTTTTTTAACGAGGGGGGGGGGCAACATGGCCAGTATTTTAATTGTTGATGATGATCTTATTTTTTGCACCCCCTTTGTACATTATATGGAAAAACTGGGACACCAATGCCATGTTGCACAGACGTTTTCCGAAGGTCTCGGTCTTGCCCAGGAGTTTTATTTTGATGTTATTTTCCTTGATGTTATTTTACCCGACGCAAACGGGCTCGATGGAATAAATCATTTTGTTGATAACCCGTCCACACCGGAAATTATTATAATAACCGGTAAATCAGATATCTCCGGTGCTGAAATGGCCCTGAAGAACGGTGCATGGGATTATTTGGAAAAACCCCCTTCATATGATGATGTCAAGTTGACCCTGAGACGGGCATTGCAATTCAGGAAAAGTAAAATTGATTTTGACGCCAAGGATTCCCTGAATACGGAGTTCATCATCGGGCAGAATGTAAAATTAAAAAAATGCATCAATATTGTTGCAAAGGCCATAAAAACAGAAGGCAATCTTTTGATTACAGGAGAGACCGGAACCGGTAAGGATCTGATTGCAAAAGCGGTTCATGTTAACAGTAAAAGAGTAAACGCAAACTTTGTCACAGTGGATTGTACAAATTTGCCGGACAATCTTGTTGAAAGTCTTTTGTTCGGTCATTTAAAAGGATCGTTCACAGGTGCGGATCAAAGTGACGGCCTGATAAAGCAGGCAGATAAAGGGACCCTGTTCTTAGATGAGGTGGGAGACCTGTCCCCAATTGCTCAAAAATCAATTTTAAGGGTATTGCAGAATAAAAAATATCGCCCGCTTGGGCTTAAAACAGAAGTGGACTGCGATTTTAAACTAGTATCCGCCACCAACCGGAATTTGAAAAAAATGGTGGCAGAAGGGTCTTTTAGAAAAGATCTTTATTACAGAATTGTGACATACCATGTCCACCTGCCCTCTTTGCGGGAACGGCTGGATGATATCAGCTTATTGACACAGCACTATATTGCAAAAATTTGTGAGCAGTTTGGCATCAATACCAAAGATATTTCCAGAGATTTTGTGGAAACACTTATCCTGTACGACTGGAAAGGAAATATCCGGGAACTGATAAATGTGTTGCATTCGTCCATTGCCAATGCCATGAATGAACCAAAACTTAACCCCCACCACCTGCCGGTGGAGTTAAGAATTTATTGCCGGCAAAAGAATCTGGCAGCGAAAAAACACCTGGAGCAGGGGGTTCAGGGAAATCTTGAACTGGATGATATCAAATTTCCCTGTTTAAAAGATTTTCGGCTACTGAGTGAATCCAAATATTTGGATTCACTGATTAAACTCTCCAGAGGCAGCATTGAAAAAGCCTGCCATACGTCCGGGGTATCAAGATCCGGACTCTATCATCTGCTGGAAAAACACCAAAAAACATTAAAATCTTGATTCGGTTTAATTCATGGCTGCGGGTTATTGCTGTCGGCATGCCGGATATATTCTTCAATGGCACAAAGCATTTCCTGCACATGAATATTAAAAAAAGAAAGTATCCTTAAGGTTTTTTGCTCCTGTTTTTTGTTGCCTGCCTGTTCTATTGCAAAGGCTATTTTAGATACTTTTTGGGCACCCACACTTTTGGCAGTGGTTTTGATGGAATGGGCCAGGCGTGTTACCGTTTGATACTGTCTTTTTGAAACAGCTTGATTCAGCTCTGTCACTTTCCGGGGGAGGTATTTTATAATGGCGTTGCAGCTTGTTAATAACAAATCAATATCGTTACCGATTAATGACAAGGCATAATCAAGATCGATCGCTTTTTTGCCAGGCATTCCTTGTTTAAATAGTCCCCTTTCATTTTCCTGGCGGCCCATTAACTTTGAAATGATGTCTGTTAATTCTTTACTGCGGACAGGTTTTGAAAGATATTCATCCATACCCACCTTAAGAAACCGTTCCCTGTCACCTTTTAAGGCATGGGCTGTCAACGCGATAATGGGAATGGCAGCCTTATAGGGATCATCAAGGTTCCGTATCTTTTTTGTTGCCTCAAGACCATCCATGACCGGCATTTGAATATCCATGAGAATCAAATCATAGGCTTTTTTCTTGACGGCCTGGACCGCTTCTTCTCCATTGGTAACAATGGTTACAAGGAAACCGGTTTTTTCAAGAATCGGTGTAATCACTTCCTGGTTGATTTCAAAGTCTTCAGCAACAAGGATATGATATTTTTTAAAGGGCGGTTTGCTTGTTTTTTTTATTGGCTGGGCAGGCGTTATTTGCGCCATGTGTTCAAGTGCTCTGATTTCATCCTGGGTTGCAAGGTGTAGTTTGATCGTAAAAAAGAAGGTACTACCTTTGGCAACCTCACTTTTCACCCAGATATTGCCTCCCATAAGCGCCACCAGTTTTTTGCAGATAGCAAGTCCGAGTCCGGTTCCACCGTATGTTCGAGATAAGGAACTTTCCAATTGAGTGAATTCTTCAAAAATTTTTTCAAATTTTTCTTTTGGAATGCCAATACCCGTATCCTTTATGGAAAAAAGTAGTTTTACTTTTTCCGGTTCTATTGGTTCTGATATGATTTTTTCTGCATCCCGGTCAACTTCTGCTTTGATTTGAATCGTACCTTTTTTAGTGAATTTAATCGCATTATTGATCAGGTTAACCATAATCTGGCGTAATTTTGCCGCATCCCCGTTTAAATACACAGGTACATCTTCAACACTGTATAATAATTTTATGTCCTGCTGGCCGACTTTGTTTAAAAGCATACTCACCACACCGCTGATCAATCTTTCAAGATGAAAGGGGCGGTTTTCAAACTCAATCTTTTTTGCCTCAATGGTTGAGATATCCAAAATATCATCAACCAATGACAGCAAATGTTCTGATGATTCATAAACCACTTCAAGATATCTTTTTTGTTCTTTGTTCAGAGCGGTTTTTAGTACCATGTCTGTCATCCCGATCACGGCATTCATGGGCGTTCTGATTTCATGGCTCATGGTTGCGAGGAACTCACTTTTTGCACGATTGGCTTCTTTTGCGGCCTGGGATGCTTTTTTCAGCGCATCTTCTGCCTGTTTTCGTTTTGTAATATCTTCACTTGAACCTAGGATGTAAACCAGCTTCCCGGCTGCATCCATGACCGCCCTGGCACTCAAAGAGGTCCAGATAATAGAATTGTCTTTTTTGCGGAACTGCACCTCAAAACCGGATATGGATCTGTTTTTTTCAAGAAATTGGATAAACTTTTTTCGTTCTTTCGGATAGACATAAAGATTCTCAACATTATCCACAAGATCAAGCATTTCCTTTGCCGAGGCATATCCTAAAATTCTGGCCATTGCCGGATTGGTGCTTAACAATTTATTATCCGGTGTTGACTGAAAAATTCCCTCCACTGAGTTTTCAAAAATATCACGGTATTTTGCCTGGGATTCCTGGAGTGCCTTTTGGATTTTATTCCGGTCCCTGGATTCTTTTTCAAGCAGTGCCACGGTGTGGGATTGCTCTTTGTTCTTTTGAAAAAGTTCACCGGTTCGCTCTTTTACTTTAAGTTCAAGCGTTTTGGTATGCTCCTTTTCCCGTATACTTGACTTGTGGAGTTCCGCTACCATGGTATTGAATGTCTGTATTAAAAGTCCTATCTCATCCTTTGTCGTCAGATCCAGTTGAACCGTCAAGTCGCCCTCTTTAACCCGGATGGCACCAAATATAAGCCTGTTCAGGGGAATGATCAATTGCCTGCTTAAAAAAAGAACAATTATGCCCACACAGATTAACAGGAATACAATGGTCACCCCTCGAAACCGGTTATTCATTTTCTTGACAACCAGATCAATGGCACTGCGGGTTTCATTTACAGACGAAAGGATGAATGATTCCGGTATGGCCATGCATAGGTACCATCCGGTTGAAGGCATGATTTGCGATGAAATCAGGACGGGATTATTGCTTAGTTCAATCCGGCTGTTTTGCTTGTTATTCGAGACTATCAGATCTTTAATGGCCCTTACCTGTTCATATCTTGATTCCATAAGGCTTTGTTCAAGAATATTTCCATATCCGATACTTTCTTCTTTCCGGCTGAGTCCGAACATGTCCAGATAATTTGTGGGAAACGCAACGATCATACCTTTGGCATCCACAATAAAGGAGAACATGCCGCTCATCCTGCCGGGTTCTCCTGCCAGGGTATTTTTTTCAAGGATATTTTTAATGATTTTATTCAGTGTAACATCTATTCCGGCAACCCCCAGAAACGTGCCGTCTTTGGAATAGATCGGAGTAACAGCCGTTGTCATAAACCCTTGGCCAGCTTCATCCTGATAGACCTGTGTCCAGACAGTTTTACGCGCCATGTTATTCTCAGGGCGTGCCATCTGGTACCAGACAGCATCTTTAAGATTAATTTCATTTACAGGCTTTAATTTTTCGACAAAATGAACGTTTGGATAATAAAATGAAAAACTGGATTCAGCAGCAATATAGATGGCCACAGATTCCGGACTGTTTTCTTTGACCTTTACCAGGAGTGGACCAATGTTTGAAAGCACATCCAGCTCTGTCTCAATTCCTTGAGAAATGACGGGATCTCCCCAATAAAGGATTTCAATTTTTTCCGTGGCCCGATTGGAAAAGAAATTATTTTCAGGATAAAAAGCCAGACGGTGCTGTATATTTTTTTTATTGACAAAATTTTCTTTTTGATCAAACAAAAGCCCTGCCTGCTGGGCAATGACAGCAGATGAAAGTGTCACTTTATTAAAGGTATTCTCATACCTCATGGCCTGTTCCTCCATTATTCTGGATAAAAACAGTGTGGTTTTTTCTTTTATGTTTTTCTCATTAATGGAGGCGGAATACTCTCCGAACTCGGTGACAAGGTTTGTTGCCAGGAAAATAAGAACCCCAATGGAAAGTATAAACACCGACAGGATGAGAACAATCAGCTTTAAGCCGATCCTCGAAAAAAGGGTTTTGCGTTGATAAAGAATAGAATGAAAAATAGATTGTAAACAAGGTTTAATTCTTTTTTTGTCTAACATCCCAGATTGATCTCCCTTTCCAGGTAGACACACCTTTATCCTCTTAATAACAGTGGATATGTCTTGCCAGCCTGGTATACGACGATACAGCTCAAACCCATATAAATTTTGAGCATTATTTATAAAAGGACTGATAAACTTCTAAAACATCCTGGACTGGCCCTTTCAGCAGTTCTTTTCCAATATCGATGGACGCAAGAGATGAGTCTGATCCAATTCTGCCATCCGGAAAATTATCTTGAAAGTCAAAACAGTCTCTAAAATCATTTGCTGGTGCAGCCTTAGGCACTAAATCCGCTTTTTTAACTGCCTCTGGGTGAGCGTAAAGTAAGTGAAATTTCAGAAGGTGTGGCATAATGTCCTTCAACACCTTTAAAATATTTATTTTCAATTTCTTCGACTCGTTTTCCACCATACCAGTTATAAAGACGTAGATGAACCTATGAAGGCTTTTTTGAGAAACTATGCTCTGCATATATTTCTGAGAAAACAGTTTATAATACATTAATATTTCCTCCATGTCCGTTCAGAAAAAAAACAAATGGGTAAATTCATGACCGGTCAATGAAAGAATCACATCTTTTATCAAAGCAATCATGGTTCTTGGCCTTAGCGTAATACTACCCGGAAACGACAGGTGATCTTGAGACATCCCGATTTGTGGGGTTGGTGCAATTATGACGTTTATTTTTTCCGATATGCCAACTGCCAAAACCTCAAGGCAAATTGAATCCGTTCCGATCAACCCCATCGGCCCATATTGTTCCATTGAACCAATGGGAATAATGATCCCTTTAAGTGTTTTAAAGTAATCTTCAACTTCTCGCCTAATTGAGAATCTAAGTTGCATAGTAACAAGTAACTCCCTGTGAATGATAAAGTATATCCCCATATGAAATGAATTTAAAAGGGTTCACCCTTAATGCCTTTCGGGTACTTTCGATTCACAACTATTTATGATATGCGTATCCGGCAAAAAAGCCAACGACATTTTTTTCTTTCTCTTGGCTCAATACTACATGTAATATTTCACATACGGTAATGGGAACAGGTGTAAAAACAAATGATAAGTGGCTGAGGTATAAATTCAGACCTCGTAAATATTAAACTGTTATTGCCTTTTTTGGGGACAATTTATCCACTAATAGCTCCAAAAAATTTATATTTTGGAGCTCTATAGTCTGAATTCCATGGCTGCAATGTCCAAAAAACAGACATAATCTTGCGGATAAAGGCTTTTAACTGTATTTGCGGTCATAAATTACGAGGTCTGAAATTGTTATTTTATAGATCATGACTTATAAAAATTGGAATTGGCAACAGGATGATTGGCCCAATTTTTCTTATAACAGACCTCGTGAAAAATAGCATTTAAGTGTCTTTTTTTGGACAGTCTCTTTTTTTAAATAGGTGACGGGCCAACTTCAATCTGAAGTATTTTTCTGATTGGAAGATAAACGTTCAACGTTCAATGCAGTAAGTTTTTTACAAAATTGTTCCTGTGCTTTTCGACGACTCGGTTGCTGAAGAGGTTCCAATCTGACAACAAACTCTATAGGACAGGGGGAGCATTAGTGAATATTTTCACAATCAAATGATCCCTAAAAATCTTTATGACTAAGTTTATAAAGGTATCTCCAGAAGATGAAGTCAATTTTTTAGGATGAAACAGGCGAGTCTTTTGTCTATCTATATGGGGTTTCAGCTAAAAAATAACGGTATTCACTGGCATTTCAAAGACTCAGTCCAGACAAAATATGGAAACCCCAATATGTGGTATACGACATTCTTTTTATTTTGAATTTTTCATTCTACTTTATGAGCTTTCGGCAATGTCACAGTCCATTTTCACCCATTAAACTATTTAATATATAAAAAACAATGTGAGCCAGGAGCGACTTCTGGCTATAGTCCAAGCTTTTCAGGATTTAAAATATCCCCCGGACTTTCCCTGTCAGTCCATACTGTATTTAAAATCATTCAAACCACAACATAAATGCTTTTTTGAATCTTCAAAGTAAAAGATACTTTCATTATGACTTCAACTTTTATCAGAAAACAGTTTTGATTTGCATCGGTAGCGTTGAGTTTTTTCACTGTGGACAATTTTGTTTTGTGCTTTCCCCAAAAGCGGGATTAAAGCCGCGGTCATCCAAGGCTTGGTCGTGGCTGAAAATGTCTCTCGCCGTTATCGTCACCAAATTTTATTTCCATGGGGTCACCCTTCGGGATAAAATCTTTTATCTTGCTTTTCTCGGGCAGACCCTATAAATAGTACGATTTTTTCCCATTTAAAAATAAGATTTTTCCACGGGCATAGATCTCAACAAGAGGTCCATGCCTGTTTTTATTGCGTCATTATCAAAAGGCAAAGCCGTATTTATGTTTGAACTGATCAAGAAGAGAACCAAGAATGTTAAAAACGAATTCACATCGGGCATCACCGTGGGATCTTTTATCAGAGACGGTGGGGGAGAAGGCCTAAAGGGCGGGCTTCCTGTGTTCCAGTCACAACTATTTACCCTGATTCCATGGAACTTTGCGACCCTGAAATTTATTTTCCCCTATGCCTTTATCCTGGCCGGTATCGGCATCATGTTCATGGTGGTCATCGGCACCTTTGCATGGTCCAGCCTCAGGATTATGCACAAGATTCCCAAATCAGATGCCCTGGTTCTGGTCTGTGTATCGGTTCTCACGGTAACATTTGACCTGGCCGTGGCCGTATTTATCGGCATCATCATGTCTGCCCTGGTGTTCTCCTGGGAAAATGCCCTGAGAATCCGGGCCCGGAAGAGAATTAAACAGGACGGCACAAAGGTTTACGAAATTTGGGGGCCTTTGTTTTTTGGGTCCACCCAGATGTTTGTGTCCAAGTTTGACGTGAAGGGTGACCCAGAAAACGTGGAAATCGATTTCATGGAATCACGGGTGTCGGATTATTCTGGTATTGAAGCCATTTCAGGGATCGTGGAAAAGTATGAAAAACAAGGGAAAAAGATTACCCTCAAACACCTTAGCACCGATTGCAAAAAATTATTGAACAAGTCGGATGAAAAATACCGATCCATTATCCTGGAAGAAATCGATGAACCGAGATATTATGTGGTGGCAGATCCCAACAGCTTTCATGAAAGTTCCACTAAGGCATGATCAAAACAGTTCTTCACAGCGATATGTTATCTCCTGGGCAGCGGGAAATGGATGTTCTGGAAATTTTGGCCTCATCAAAAGAGGCCATCTAACTCATGATCTTGCAGGCAGCATCAATGGTGTCCATTGTAAGAGCTGCCCCGGTGCCTTCGCCTAGGCGCATGTTAAAATCAATGACCGGGGTGAGATCCATGTGGGTGAGGGCGGCTTTCTGGGCCTGCTCCACGGATTTGTGCCCGGAGAAAAGATACCCCTGGATACCGGGGTTGATGGCGTGGGCCACAAGTCCTGCTGCCGTTGAGATAACCCCGTCCAGCACCACGGCACACCCCTTTGAGGCTGCCGCCAGGATGGCCCCGGCAATGCCGGCGATTTCAAATCCCCCGATTTTTTGAAGGATCTCAAATCCGTTGGAAGGATCGGGCCGGTGAAAGGCCAAGACCCTCTCAATAACCTCACTCTTGTGTTTGAGTCCCTGGTTGTCCATTCCCGTACCCCTTCCCGTGGCCTGGGCCGGGGTGATGCCGGTTATGACACAGATGATGGCAGAGGCTTTGTTCGGGAAAATTTTCCTGGAAACTGCTGGGACGGCCCTGTTCTTTTGGGGCAGGCAATGGCGTGGGGTTTATCCCCTCCATGGCGATGTCCGTAAAATCGGATCTGCCCGTAAAATCAAGGATAAATTTAAGGGTTTGGCCGGTCAAAACCCTGGGCAGAAGATGGGGGGCCTGTTCCGGAGGCACCACCTCCTGGATGAGGTATCTCAATTGTTTTTCATGGGTCTGCATAAAGGGAATGGCCTGTTCCATGTCCGACTTTTTCATGCCGTAGGCCCCGGTCAGGGTGGCTTCCTTGTAGTGGATCAGGTTTAACAGGTTGGTTTCCACATGTTCGTTTTTGGTGATCCCTGAAAAAAAAGAGATGGCACCTCCCTTGCCCACCTTGGTGATCGCCTGGCAAAGGGCAATATGGTCGGGGCAGGCATTGATGACAATATCAAACTGACTTTCCAGGGTCTCTTTGACACAGGGGATGTCGGTATATTCCAAAAAGGCGTTTACCTGCTGGATTTTGTTTTCATGTTTTTCTATGATCAGGGGGAATAGCCCCAAGCTTTTGACATAGAGGGCCGTGACAAGCCCCATGGTGCCGGCGCCGTAAATGAGAACCCGGTCGCCTTTTTTAAAGGTCAGTTTTTCAAAGGCATTGATCACACATCCGATAGGTTCTGCAAAACAGGCCACATGGAGGTCCATCTTCCCGGGCAGGGGGATCAGACTTTTTTTGGGGAGAATCGCCTGGTGGGCAAAGCCGCCGTCAGTATGAAAACCGGTAATTTTCATGTGTTCACATAAATTTTCCCGGTGGTTTTTGCAATATTTGCAAAGGCCGCAGCTTTTGCCGGGCCAGACAACATAGGGTGCTTGATCTTGATCTTGATCTTGATC